>JAEEGH010004935.1_pt1 | contig 33882 bp, 35 predicted proteins | sample 9134181 | NCBI WGS metagenome assembly JAEEGH01 (sample SAMN16246544, study PRJNA631951) | gut metagenome | biome: gut microbiome; feature: rumen; material: DP-attached | host: Bos | place: Iran: Karaj | collected 2018-10
TTCAAGCGCAACTGTTCTACTTCTTCTGCGTTTTGTGCACTGAGTGTCTGTACTTCTTTCAGAAGTTCGTCAATCTTGTCAAGTATCATACTTTTCTATATAGAATTCTATTTCGCCTGCAAAGGTAGTGAAAATCGAGTGAAATACAAAGAAAAATCTTTTTTTTCTTTTATTTCCGAGATGCATCCTACCTTTACCAAAGGTAAAAGGTACGAATAATTATGCATTATGAATTATGAATTATGCATTATGACTTATGAATTATGCATTATGCATTATGCATTATTTTCGCCATTTGCTCCTGCAACTCCTTCGCTTTCTCTCCTGCAACCTTGGCAAAGTCCTCGCCGTTGCTGGCATAGATAATGCCTCGTGAGGAATTCACCAACAGCCCTACGTCGCCAGGAATCATACCATACTGGCAGACTTCTTCCAACGAGCCGCCCTGTGCTCCGACGCCAGGAACCAGCAGGAAGTGGTTGGGAGCCACCTTGCGGATATCCTCGAACATCTGGCCTTGCGTGGCACCAACGACGTACATCATGTTATCCTCGTTGCCCCATTCCTGACTCTTCTTCAGCACTTTCTCAAAGAGGCGCTCGCCATTGGCATCGGCCGTCAGTTGGAAGTCGTGTGAACCCTTATTTGAGGTCAGTGCCAGCAGGATGACCCACTTGTCGTCATAACCAAGGAATGGTGTGACGCTGTCTTCGCCCATATAGGGGGCAACGGTGAGTGCATCGACATCATATTCCTCGAAGAAGGTTTTGGCATACATCTTCGACGTGTTGCCGATATCACCACGCTTGGCATCAGCAATGATGAAGTGGTTGGGATATTCCTCCTTCAGGTAGTCGATAGTGGCCTCGAAAGCCAGGATGCCATCCACCCCGTATGCCTCGTAGAAAGCCAAGTTGGGCTTGTAAGCTACGCAGTAGGGAGCTGTGGCGTCGATAATCAGGGCATTGAACTCGCAAAGGGCGCGGAAGATGTAATCCTCGCCGTCCTTTTCCTTTGCCTCGTCAATGATACACTGAGGAATCTTCTTGATATCGGGATCAAGTCCTACACAGAGAAACGACCGTTTCTCACGAATCTGTTCTATTAATTCTTTTCGTGTCATGAAATGCTTCTCTTTATAAATAAGATGATAAATCTAGATAAGAAAAAGACGATTAACCATACAAGCCAATAAAGCCAAAAGCAGTGTTCTCGGAACTCTCCGGCGATTGCCGCAGCAATAAATATAGACAGAAAGTCAGGCCATTGTTTCTTGATGGTAGTCCACGACCATTCTTTTTTAACTTCTTTCCAAAATCCCATAATTATGAATTATAATTCTGACTCTTTCATTCGTTCTGCATTCTCTGCAACGGTCAGGGCGTCAATCATGGGCTGGATGTCGCCGCCGAGGAAACCCTGCAGATCGTGAGTTGTATAGCCGATACGATGGTCGGTCACGCGGCCCTGCGGGAAGTTGTAGGTGCGGATTTTAGCCGAACGGTCGCCTGTCGATACCAATGTCTTACGGCGAGAGGCAATGTCGTCCATGTATTTCTGGTGTTCCTTATCATATATAAAGGTATATAGTCGCGAGAGGGCACGTTCCTTATTCTTTGGTTGGTCGCGCGTCTCGGTACACTCGATGAGGATTTCCTCTGTCTCGCCAGTATTGGGGTTCTTCCACATATAGCGCAAACGGACTCCAGACTCCACCTTGTTCACGTTCTGACCTCCGGCACCCGACGAACGGAACGTATCCCACTTGATTTCTCCTTCGTTGATGTGGACTTCAAACTTGTCAGCTTCTGGCAGTACGGCAACAGTTGCTGCCGATGTGTGCATACGACCCTGTGTCTCTGTGGCAGGCACACGCTGAACACGATGCACGCCACTTTCATACTTCAGCGTACCATAGACATCGGCACCACTGACTGCAAAGTCGATTTCCTTAAAACCACCCACAGCACCCTCGCTGACACTGGTTACCGAAAGTTGCCAACCCTTAGAGTCGCAGAAGCATTTGTACATCTTAAAGAGGTCTCCGGCAAAGAGACATGCCTCGTCACCGCCCGTTCCTGCACGGATTTCCATCTGTACATTCTTGGCGTCTTCTGGGTCTTTAGGAATGAGGGCAATCTTGATTTCCTCTTCCAGTTTAGGCTGCAAGGCTTCGTTCTCACTCAGTTCTTCGCGAGCCATTTCCTTCATTTCGGGATCCGTCTCGTTAGCAAGAATGTCCTTTGCCTCCTTGATACTGTTCAGACAGGCGATGTAACGTTTGCGGGCATCCATGATGTCGCCCAAATCCTTGTATTCCTTTGTTAGTTTTACAAAGCGGTTCTGGTCGGCAATGACCTCCGGGTCGGTAATCAGTGTTGACACTTCCTCGAAGCGTGCCTCCAGTCCGTCGAGTTTCTGTAATATACTGTTGTTTTCCATTTAATAGTTGAATTCTCCAAATTCTGATTTAATCGTCAGGCTCTTCTTGCCTTCCTCAATATGTCCTACCACTTGGGCGTCGATGTTAAATGACTTCGAGAGGGCTATCACTTGTTCCGCCACTTCAGGACGAACATAAATCTCCATACGATGCCCCATATTAAACACCTGATACATCTCTTTCCAGTCCGTCTCGCTGCAATCATGGATAGCGCGGAAGAGTGGGGGAACAGGGAACATGTTGTCCTTGACGACCTTGCAGTTGTCGTTGACGAAATGCAACACCTTAGTCTGAGCACCACCGGTGCAGTGTACCATACCGTGAATCTCAGGACGCAACTCGTCGAGCAGACGCTTAATGACGGGAGCATAAGTACGGGTTGGCGAGAGTACCAAGTGACCCATATCGGGCAGTACTGTTTGTTGCGACTCAGTCGCAACATACGTAACGGTATCGGTGAGGGCATACTTGCCACTATAGACAAGGTCATTAGGGACGGCATGATCGTAACTCTCGGGATACTTCTCAGCAAGATACTTGGCAAAGACATCATGGCGGGCACTGGTCAGTCCGTTGCTACCCATGCCACCATTGTAGTTTTTCTCATAGGTAGCCTGTCCTGTTGAGGAGAGTCCCACGATAACATCACTCGGACGGATGTTGGCATTATCAATAACATCGCTGCGCTTCATGCGGCAAGTAACGGTAGAATCAACAATAATCGTACGTACCAAGTCGCCTACATCGGCAGTCTCGCCACCCGTCGGCCAGATGCCGATACCCATCTCGCGCAGTTCTGCCAACAATTCATCGGTACCATTGATGATGGCACTGATGACTTCGCCAGGAACCAGCATCTTGTTACGCCCAATGGTGCTGCTGACGAGAATGTTATCGACAGCACCCACACATAGCAGGTCGTCGGTATTCATGACGATAGCATCTTGAGCGATACCTTTCCAGACAGAGAGGTCGCCCGTTTCTTTCCAATACATGTAGGCCAATGAAGACTTGGTGCCGGCACCGTCAGCATGCATGATGTTGCAGTACTCCGGGTCACCGCCTAAGATGTCAGGAATAATCTTGCAGAAAGCCTGCGGAAAGATGCCCTTATCAATGTTCTTGATAGCGGCATGTACGTCTTCTTTAGCGGCACTGACGCCGCGTTGCATATAGCGGTTGTTCATAATCTTGAGGAAACGTTGCGGCGGAACCGCAACGAACAGTCGTTTAGAATTTAACCTGTGGAGCTTTCTCAGCACCAGCTTCGGCTTCAAACTTTGTCATCTGCGAGAATCCGAACATGCCAGAGAGGATGTTCTTGGGGAACGAGCGGATGACAACGTTGTAGTTCTGGACAGCCTCGTTATATTTGTTGCGGGCTTCGTTGATTCGGTTCTCGGTACCTTCCAGCTGAGCCTGCAGGTCACGGAAGTTTTCGTTGGCCTTCAGGTCAGGGTAGTTCTCCTGAATAGCAATCAGGCGTCCCAGTGCCGAACCTAGTTCGCCCTGTGCCTGCTGGAATTCCTTCAGCTTTTCGGGTGTCATGTTCGTTGGGGCGAGTGTCACCTGTGTTGCCTTGGAACGTGCTGCAACTACATCTTCGAGCGTTTGTTTCTCGTGGGCAGCATAGCCCTTGACGGTCTCTACCAGATTGGGAATCAGGTCGGCACGGCGCTGATAGGTTGATTGTACGTTGGCCAGTGCTGTTGTGGCGTCTTCCTGAACGCCGACCATGGAGTTGTAAGCACTTGCAGCCCAAGCGCCAATGATGACAACAGCTGCGATAATTCCGATAAGTGTCTTGTTCAATTTCATAATGTTTATTCTTTTTGTTATTTTGTTATTTCGTGATTTCGATATGTCGTGATGTCGATATGTCTTATTTTACCAGCGTGACGTGGCGCCTCCTCCGCCAAACGAGCCGCCGCCAAAGGAACCTCCACTGAAACCTCCTCCGCCACCGCCAAAGGAACCGCCACCAAAGCCGCCACCACCATAGTGACTACTTTCTTCTATATAAAACGGATTGCCTATCAGTCCTGCAATACCGAGGATGCCTACCCACTGATACTTTTGATTGAGACGCAGGAAAAAGACGCACCAGCCAACCATCAGCAGCAGGTAAATGCCCATGATAGTAGCAACTTCGTCGTCTATTTCGTCATCCTGGCTGGACAGTTGCATGACGGGAAGGTCTTTCTTCTGGAGTGTTGAGAAGATCGCATCGCTGAGATAGAGCATCGCACTGTCAGGCTGTTCGGCACGCATGGCAGGAACTACATACTTTTGTTCCAAACGGTGACACTCCACATCCGTCAAGTCAGCTTCCAACGAACGTCCCGGCGAGATGTTGATGCTATGATCTTGATAGCCTACCACCACGATGAGACCACGGTCGCCATAGCCTACACCATATTTGTTGCCTACATCCTGTGCCATACGGAAAGGATCGTCGTTTGCAATGTGGTTGACGATGATGAATACCGACTGGACACCTAATTCCTTTTCCAGTCGTTTCAGTGTGGCATTCATGCGGTCCGTTGTGTTTTGCGACAAAACATAATCGGGATTAGAGACATACTGCGTTGAGTCTTTTAAGTAAGGTATTGGAATGTCGGCAGCGCTCCAGTAATGTTCTTCCGTATTACTGACGGCCTGCGAGGTAGGCATCTCCTCTGCAACAGGCAGCTGACTCACACAGCTGACCACCATGGCGAGGATACCCAACACGAAGACCCATCCCCATATTCTGCGCCATTTGGCCCATTCGGGGTGCTGCTGCTTGAATTCCCAGAACAGTTCATGCCGCTTTTGACGATATTCACGTGCCAAGACCTCGTACTTCCTTGAGTACTGCTCCGTCAGGTATGATGACGACAAATTCCATCCCAGCTGCGAGTTCTCTATGTCGTAAGAGTCCTCCAGAGCATGGATGGCGTCATTATACTGACGTGTAAGCCGGTTGACTTGGTCGGTGTAGGTCATAATAACTGATTATTCCAGCGGCCAAACCGCTGGATACTTTTATTTTTCGTGCCAGAACTCCCAGGAAGCAAAGGCCTGCAAGAGCAGCATCTCCAGTCCGTTCTTGGTCTGTGCGCCATACTCAGCACCACGCTTCATGAAGAGTGTCTCGTCCGGATTGTAGATGAGGTCGTAGAGAATGGTGTGTGAATCCATAGCCTCGTAGGGGAGGTTAGGACACACTTCCGTCTTAGGATACATGCCGAGAGGCGTGCAGTTGACGATTACATTGTATTCACGGATGATTTCTGGCGTGATGTTCTGATACTGAATAGTTCCTTGACGTTCAAATCTGCTGACAAATACGGTTTCAAGTCCCAAGTTACGCAATCCGAAGTCTATTGCTTTCGAAGCACCGCCAGTACCTAAGATGAGCGCTTTCTTGTGCCACTTGCTATCCAGCATAGGCTCAATGCTCTTGGTGAAACCAATTACATCACTGTTATAGCCTTTCAGTATGACATCATTACCTTCGTGTATCACCTTAATCACATTGACAGCTCCGATGGCACGAGCCTCTGGAGAGATGTGGTCAAGATAGGGCATCACCTTCTCTTTGTAGGGGATTGTCACATTGAGTCCACGAAGGTTGGGGTTGGAACTCAGAATTTCATCGAGCGCATCGATGGTTGAGATTTCGTAGTTTTCATAGATGGCGTCAATTCCCTCATCCTGGAACTTCTGATTGAAGTAACTGATGGAGAAGGAATGACCAAGAGGAAAACCGATGAGTCCGTATTTATCCATATTGTTAACGTTTATTTGGTTGCAAAATATAGTGTACAGATGCCAAAGGTCAGTCGTTGGAACTGTGCCTGTCGGAATCCCGCCTGTTGTAAGATTTTCACCATTCGTTCACCTTGTGGGAAGGCTTCGATGGTCTTTGTCAGATAGGTGTAGGCTTCCGAGTCTTTAGAGATGAGCCGTCCGTAGAGCGGGAGAACGGTGTGCGAATAGATTTGAAAGAGTTGACGAACGGGGAAAGCAACGGGTTGAGTCAGCTCCAAGATACAGAGATGTCCGCCGTGACGAAGCACTCTGCACATCTCGCGCAGTCCTTTGTCAAGGTCGGCAAAGTTTCGAATGCCGAAAGCTGCTATCACGGCATCATAGCTATTGTCGTCAAAAGTAAGTGCCGTGCAGTTCTGCCGCTCAAAGGATATACGTTCTTGCAGTCCCATTAGTTCTACTTTCTTCCGTCCGACAGCCATCATACCTTCGCTGATATCCACACCTTTGATGCTGACAGAGGGCAAAAGCTTACAAGTCTGAATAGCAAAATCGCCTGTTCCCGTTGCAATGTCCAAGACCTCTTTAGGTGCAAAGGGTTGCAGTTTTCTGATAGCCTTACGCCGCCAGTAACGGTCAATATTCCACGAGAGATGATGATTCAGCGTGTCGTATGTGGAAGCGATGTTGTCAAACATCTGCTCCACCTGCTGAGTCTTGTCGGTTTTGGCACCGTAAGGGATAATCGTCTCTTGCTGATACATAAGGAATCAAATAACTTTGATAAAATGTAGTGTACTTTTATGAACGGGTTTTAAGATACGTACTGACATTCTGCTCAATACGAGCAGCCAAGTCTTCGCTGTCAGCCGCCTTTTCGAAGCGTTCGCCGGTGATGTGTTCATAGAGTTCGATGTATCGCTCGCTGACGCTCTCGGCATATTCGTCAGTGATTTCAGGCATGGTCTGACCGGGTTCATTCATGAAGTTGTGCTCGATGAGCCATTGGCGTACAAACTCCTTGGAGAGTTGTTTCTGCGGTTCGCCCTTTGCCAGCTTTTCTTCGTAGCCGTCAGCATAGAAGTAGCGTGAAGAGTCTGGGGTGTGGATTTCGTCTATGAGATACACTTTCCCGTCGCGCTTGCCAAATTCGTATTTTGTATCGACGAGAATCAGTCCGCGCTGGGCGGCAATCTCCTGACCGCGAGCGAATATTCTACGGGTATAATCCTCCATGATGGCATAGTCTGTGGCGGAGACCAGTCCTTGTGCGATGATTTCTTCTTTCGAAATATTCAGGTCGTGACCTTCGTCAGCCTTAGTGGTTGGAGTGATGATAGGTTCGGGGAACCGCTCGTTTTCCTTCATGCCGTCAGGCAGTCTGACACCGCAAAGTTCACGACAGCCATTCTTGTATTCACGCCAGGCAGAGCCCGTCAGGATAGAACGGATAATCATCTCTACACGGAATCCTTCACACTTCAGTCCAACAGTTACCATGGGGTCTGGCGTTGCCAGTTTCCAGTTCGGACAAATATCGGCGGTAGCGTCCAGGAACTTGGCGGCAATCTGGTTCAACACTTGTCCTTTGTAGGGAATACCTTTGGGCAGGATAACGTCAAAGGCCGAAATACGGTCTGTTGCTACCATGACCATCAGGTCGTCGTTGATGTTGTAAACGTCACGTACCTTACCATGGTACACACTCTTTTGTCCTTCAAAATTGAAGTCAGTCTTTGTTAATGCTTTCATCTTTATGTAGTTTGTCGTTTTGTTCGTATGCCTTGACAATGCGGGTCACCAGCTTGTGGCGAACGATGTCTTTGCCATTGAGATTGACTACACCAATGCCTGACACGTCTTTCAGAATCTCCAGTGCATCGACAAGTCCCGACTTTTGTGAACGGGGCAAGTCTATCTGTGAGGTGTCACCCGTGATAATCATCTTGGTGTTCCAGCCCATACGGGTTAAGAACATGCGTAACTGCTGGGGCGTAGTATTTTGCGCTTCATCCAGAATGACGACGGCATCGCTCAAGGTTCTTCCACGCATAAATGCCAAAGGGGCTATTTGAATGATGTGATGCTCCATCATTTCTTGCAGTTTAGCTTGTGGAAGCATGTCTTCCAATGCATCGTATAGAGGTTGAAGATACGGGTCTATCTTATCCTTCATGTCACCTGGCAGGAATCCGAGTTTCTCGCCCGCTTCAACGGCAGGGCGGGAGAGGATGATCTTCTTGGCGGTTTTTTCTTTCAGTGCCTTGACGGCCAGAGCAATGGACAGATACGTCTTACCCGTTCCTGCCGGACCTACGGCAAACACCATATCGTTGTCCTCATAGGTGTCTATCAGCTTCTGTTGGTTTTCCGAGCGAGCCTTGATGGCACGGCCAGACATGGTATATACCAGAACACCTTCCGGAATGTCGTCATTGGTGCGATGACCTTTGATGATATCCAAGATGTCTTCTTCTTTCAGGGAGTTGAATTTAAGTACATGCTGGCGCATTTTCTCAGCAGCCTCCTCGAAAGCGGCCATCTGTTCTTCGTCGCCCAGTATGCGCATCACATTGTCGCGGGCCACAATGCGTAGTTTAGGATACAGCGCCCTTATCATCTGCAGATGCTGGTTGCCCGCTCCGTAAAACACCACGGGATCGATATCCTCTAATACAAAATGTTTCTCTATCACGTACCTTATATAATAAATATGGCTGCAAAGTTACGAAAAAATAGTGAATTGCGAAGAGCAAACAGAGAAAATTTTGCGGTCGGGATGGATAATTTGAGCTTTTTTTCGTAATTTTGCAGCCGATTATGAGATATAATGCCAACAATCAAGGTGAATACGACCACTTCAACGTTACCGAAGGACCCCAACCGTTACTGGAGTTCTTGTTAGAACATGTCAAGCAATCAAGGACTAAAATCAAGCAGACGCTACATGGTCAGGGTATTCGTGTGAACGGAAAGACCATCACACAGTTTGACTATATGCTTCAGCCAGGCATGAAGGTAGCTGTTTCCAAGACCAAACGTAACCAGCAACCGTTCAAAAGCCGCTACGTCAAGATAGTCTATGAGGACCGATGGCTCGTTGTCATAGAGAAACAACCGGGCATCTTGTCGATGGCTGCCGGACATGCGTCACTGAATGTCAAGGCCGTTCTGGATGATTATTTCAAGAAGTCGCACCAGAACTGCACGGCTCATGTGGTACATCGGTTAGACAGGGACACTTCCGGCCTGATGATTTATGCCAAGGACATGGAGACAGAGCAGATCCTTGAGCACCATTGGCACGACATTGTCTATGACCGCCGCTATGTCGCTGTGCTTTCCGGTGAAATGGAACAGGATGAGGGAACTATTGAAAACTGGCTAAAAGACAACAAAGCATACGTCACTTATTCGTCGCCTGTTGACAACGGCGGAAAGCTGGCCATCACACATTTTATGACCTTGAACCGCACTACTGAGCACTCGCTGGTAGAGTTTCGTCTTGAAACAGGTCGTAAGAACCAGATTCGTGTCCATGCTGCCGACATGGGACACCCTGTTTGCGGCGACCCCAAATACGGCAATGGCGACAATCCGTTAGGACGCCTTTGTCTGCATGCTTTCCTGTTGTGCTTCAATCATCCCATCACCCGTCGTCCTATGGAGTTTGAAACCACCATTCCTGCAGCATTCAAGCATCTTTTTAAATAAAATGCTCACCAAACATCCAATATAAGAAATGGCAGAAAACTTTTCCTATTATGTGGCTATCTTAGCGCTGATCATTATTGGCGTCATTGCAGCGAAGAAAATAGTGTCGTGTCTGATCAAGTCTATCGTCATTCTGATATTGGCAGCGGCAGCGGCCTATATCTATTTCGAATATTTGCAATAGTCGATTAAACAAGTAGTATTCCCAAAGACACTAACACTCCATAAACCAAAATGTTACGGGCTGTCTCAGATAAGCATTCGTTCAATTGGCGACCTTCATGAATGGTCCTCATCTTGTTCCATGTCAACACATGCAGAACGAGGTAGAGAAAGGGGAGTACAAAGGCCAGAACGTGTCCGTTTATCCAAAAGACGACACCTGTCAGCACAGCACCAATACCTAACAATAGATATAGTTTCTCTGCTGCTTCAGCACCTATTCTGACTACCAGCGTCATCTTGCCATCCCGTTTGTCGTTGTCTCTGTCGCGATAATTATTTACAATAAGCAATGCATCCACCACGGCACCGCATGCCAATGAGGCCAAAAACACCTGCCATGTACAGGTATGTAACTGTATGTAATAAGGAATGCAGACAGGAATTACTCCGAAGAATGCCAATACCAGCACGTCGCCCATACCGATATAAGACAAATGGGTGGTGTATAGTATGCAGAAAACCACACATGCAATACCTATTGCAATCATTTCCAGACCTCCAAACCATATCAGTGGCAATCCGATGATGCAAGCAATACAGGTTGTCAACGCTATAGCACGCTTCATGGAGTCTATCTTTACCCATCCTTGGGTACAAGCCCTCAAGGGTCCCAAGCGGGTAGCAGCATCGTCATTGCCTCGGGCATAGTCGAAAAAATCATTTACAAAATTGGCATCGATTTGCATCAATATGGCAAACAAGGCACACAGCGCCGCTGCCGTCCAACTGAAGGCCGACGCATCTATTTCCTGTATGTCAGTCCATGCCAATGCCAAGCCGATAACGACAGGAACCAAAGCTCCTGAAAGTGTCTTCGGACGTGCTGCCAAAATCCAGGCACGTAGTGAGTTTTGCTTTACATTTTCTTCCATAACAGGTGCAAAGGTACTAATTATATTCAAAAAGTACCATACTTTTGTGCAAAAAGTATCATACTTTTGCCCAAAAAGTCATATACTTTTTTGTAAAAAGTCATAGAGTTTTCATTTTTTCTTTGTATCTTTGCATCCGATATGATGACGAATAGCCCTTCTCTTGACTTGGTAGAGTTTATTGAAACTCAGATTTTACCTCAGTATGCACAGTTTGACAAGGCTCATAACCTCCAGCATGTGCAGAAGGTTATACGTGCCTCACTTGACTTGGCGCGACAGATGGGTGCTGATATGGATATGGCTTATGTGATTGCTGCCTACCATGACTTGGGGCTTAGCGGACCACGTGCCATTCACCACGTGACGAGTGGGAAAATTCTGATGCAGGATGCCCGCCTGAAGCGCTGGTTTTCGGCAGAACAGTTGAAGATGATGAAGGAGGCTGTTGAGGACCACCGTGCCTCAGCATCACGGGCTCCACGAAGTATCTATGGCAAGATTGTGGCAGAAGCAGACCGCGACATCCAGCCTGAAACCGTCATTCGACGCACCATACAGTTTGGCTTATCAAACTATCCGCACCTTGACCGTGAAGGGCACTGGCAGCGTTTCATGCAGCACATGGAAGAGAAGTATTCTTCTAACGGCTATATCCGCTTGTGGATACAGGGCTCAGAGAACGAAAAACGTTTGAACGAACTCCGAACACTTATCAGTCAGCCGACACGGATGCGACAGGTCTTTGATCGCTTGTTTGATGAAGAGACAACTGAAAAAAAATAAAAATAAAAATAAATTATCGTTGACCATACCTTATAAGTCGAAAAATTTTATTAACTTTGTGGCCTGACAGACGAAACTGTAAAAAATGAACCATATAAGAAACTTCTGTATCATCGCTCATATTGACCATGGTAAATCAACCTTGGCCGACCGTTTGTTGGAATATACCAAGACCATTCAGGTAACGGAAGGACAGATGTTGGACGACATGGATTTGGAGCGCGAGCGTGGCATTACCATCAAGAGTCATGCCATCCAAATGGAATACAACTACAATGGCGAGGGCAGAGAGATAAAAGGCGAAAAACCTGATAATGGGAAATATATTCTCAATTTGATAGATACTCCAGGACACGTCGATTTCTCTTACGAGGTCAGCCGTTCCATTGCTGCTTGCGAAGGAGCGTTGCTGGTAGTAGATGCGACGCAAGGTGTACAGGCTCAGACCATCTCAAACCTGTATATGGCGATTGACAATAACCTGGAAATCATTCCCGTTATCAACAAGATTGACATGCCCAGTGCCATGCCCGACGAGGTGGAAGACGAAATCGTGGATCTCATTGGTTGCGACCCCGAAGATATTATCCGTGCTTCGGGTAAGACTGGCGAAGGCGTAGAAGACATCCTGAATGCCGTTGTTGAGCGCATTCCGCATCCTGTCGGTGACGAGCAGGCTCCCTTACAGGCATTAATTTTCGACTCGGTCTTCAACTCTTTCCGCGGCATCATCGCCTACTTTAAGATCAACAACGGTGTCATCCGCCAGGGAGACAAGGTGAAGTTCTTTAATACCGGCATGGAGTATGTTGCCGACGAAGTGGGAGTATTGAAGATGGACATGATACCCCGTAAAGAACTGCGCACAGGAGAAGTAGGCTACATCATCAGCGGCATCAAGAATGCTAAGGAGGTAAAGGTGGGTGATACCATTACTCATATACAGACACCTTGCGACAAAGCTATCGAAGGTTTCCAAGAAGTCAAGCCGATGGTCTTTGCCGGTGTCTATCCCATCGATCCGACAGATTACGAAAACTTGCGCGCTTCACTGGAGAAGCTGCAGCTGAACGATGCATCCCTGACCTTCGTGCCTGAGACATCCATTGCATTAGGCTTTGGTTTCCGTTGCGGTTTCCTCGGACTGCTGCACATGGAGATTGTGCAGGAGCGCCTGGACCGCGAGTTCGACATGGACGTCATCACGACCGTTCCCAACGTAACCTATATGTGCTACACCAAACAGGGTGAGGAGAAGGAGGTCCACAATCCCTCCGGTCTGCCTGACCAGACGATGATAGACCATATAGAAGAGCCATACATTAAAGCGAGCATTATTACTGCTGCCGACTACATTGGTCCTATTATGACGCTGTGTCTCGACAAGCGCGGCGAGCTGATCGACCAGCAATATGTCAGTGGCAATCGTGTGGAGCTGCGCTTTATGCTGCCATTAGGCGAAATCGTCATAGACTTCTACGACAAACTGAAGTCTATTTCCAAGGGATATGCTTCTTTCGACTATCATATTGATTCGTTCCGTCCTTCCAAATTAGCTAAACTGGACATCCTGCTGAACGGAGAACCCGTCGATGCTCTTTCTACCTTAACGCATCAAGACAATGCTGTAACCTTTGGTCGCAGAATGTGTGAGAAACTGAAAGAGCTCATTCCCCGTCAGCAGTTCGATATAGCTATCCAGGCTGCTATCGGGGCAAAGATCATTGCCCGTGAGACGGTGAAGCAGGTCCGTAAGGATGTTACTGCCAAGTGTTACGGCGGTGACGTCAGCCGTAAGCGTAAACTGTTGGAGAAACAGAAGCGAGGCAAGAAGCGTATGAAGCAGATTGGTAATGTCGAGGTGCCGCAGAAAGCTTTCCTGGCGGTGCTGAAACTGGATTAAAAACAACAAGAACCTATAACTACAAGAACATAAGATTATGACAACAATTGGACTGACAACACGTGACGTGGCAAGAGAACTGGCAAGACGCTACAGCACCATGACCCATGAAGAGCTGGATGTGCTGGAAAGTATTTTGGTGCCTATGAAGTTCCCCAAGGGAGAGTTTGTATTAAGAGAGGGTGAAGTATGTACTAACATTTACTGGGTTGTCAAAGGCTTGGTCCGACAGTTCTACATGAAGAACGGCAAAGAACTGACAGAGCACATGGCAACCGAGAATTCTATCTGTATGAGTATTGAGAGCTTGTTTAAGGAACAGCCCAGCCACATGCAGATTCAATGCCTTGAACCTACCATAATCTTCGCCATGCCGAAAGACAGATTAGAGCATGAAGCCGTCAGAAACACCAACATACAGATGTTGTACCGTAAGATTTTGGAAGAATCTCTTATCCTTTCACAAATCAAGGCTGACATGCTGCGCTTCGAACCGGCTCCCGAACGCTATGCAAAACTGGTCAAGCGTTCTCCGCAGTTGGTGCTGCGCGCTCCGTTGGTTTATATTGCCAGCTATTTGCAGATGACTCCCGAGACACTGAGCCGCGTCCGTACTTCTGCCTTGCTTGACGACAAATAATTGTGAACGGCAGTTCTGCCGCCGTTACAACACGCCAAAATACGTAAACATACCAGGGAACTGCTGCTCCAATGCTGTAGGTTCCTCCTTAAACAGTCCAAACAGGGCGCTGCCTGAGCCAGACATGGCTGCATAGGTGGCGCCCATATCATATAACTTCGCCTTCACCGCTTCCAGTTCAGGGTGCAAGGCAAACACACTTTCTTCAAAGTCGTTCACCAAATCCTCACGCCACGTCTCAACAGGTTGCATCACCACGTCCCGGCAGTTCTTCACAGGATAGTGGGGATGGATACGCGAAAAAGCCTCTTTGGTAGGCACGGGAATGTCAGGACGTACCACGCCAATATACCAACCGCTCAGGTTTAGGTCGATGGGTACTAACTTTTCGCCGATGCCTTCCGCATAGCACGGCTTAGAAAAAATGAAGAAAGCACAGTCGGCACCCAGCTTCGCCGCATAGCCAGCCATTTGTTCGTCAGACAGATTCAGTTCGAAAAGTTCGTTCAACAGCCGTATCATATAGCCACAGTCGCTACTACCACCGCCCATTCCGGCTTGCGTTGGAATGCCTTTCCAGAGATGAACATGTATGCGGGGCAGAGTGGGGAAGTCCTGTTTCAACAACTGGTAGGCACGAACCACCAAGTTCTTTTGCTCGTCACCCTCGATATGGATGTTCGTTACCTTTAGGTCGCAGTCAACATCGGACGGGAAACCGTTACTCATCGGAACTACTTCCAAAGCGTCCATGATGGGAACAGGATAAAATACCGTTTGCAGATTATGGTATCCATCAGACCTTTTCTCTACGACATTCAGCCCTAAGTTGATTTTTGCTATTGGGAACGTTATCATAGTCTTCACTCCTTATTTTTCACTTTTCATTTCCCCTTTCTCTTTAGTTCCAGTGTCTTCGGCAGCTTACGCCATTTGCCATTGTGAGGCACCTTGATAGTGCTGCCTTCGCCTTGTTTCAGAATATATATAGAGTCATTCTTGCGTTCCAAGGTGGCTGTCAGGTCCTCGCTGCCGAAGTCGTTTATCATCTGCATGACTGCTTTCTTGTCGCTTTTTACCTCGCACGACGTGATTACCCAGCAGAAAGAGTTGAGTTTCTTGCCGAGATAGCCAGGCAATTCGCCGTAAAGCTCCTGGCCAGGAACGGTGATGTTCTGGTCGTAGAAGTTGATACGCAAATAGACCTCATATTCATTATTATAAAGGTACGCGCGAAAAGCCTCGTCTTTTTGCTGGGCAAACAAGCCCAAAGTAACGATTGCCAGAAGTGCTGTTGCAATGATTTTCTTCATGTCCCATTCATATTTCGACGGCAAAAGTAATAAATATAAATCAATAAAAAGTCATTTCACAGAAAAATATCTCGCCAAACGTGCTATTATTTAAAATAAATTAAGTAACTTTGCGCCCATAATACATGTATTAAGAATGGTAAAGAGTTTATTAAAGCCTGATTATATCTTTGAGTCGAGCTGGGAAGTTTGTAATAAAGTAGGTGGTATTTACACCGTTCTGTCCTCTCGCGCAAAGACATTACAGGAAGAGATGAAGGATCATATTATTTTCATTGGTCCTGACTTTTGGAAAGAGAACGAGAGCCCTTATTTTAAGGAAGACAAGTCATTATTTGCCGAATGGCAATGGGAAGCCAAGGAACAGGGGCTGAAAGTCCGCGTCGGACGATGGACCGTTCCCGGAGAACCTATCGCTATCCTGGTGGATTTTACTCCCTATTTTGAGAAGAAGGATGAGATTTATACGTTGCTGTGGCAGTATTACGGCGTAGATTCTCTTCACGCCTATGGCGATTATGACGAGGCATCAATGTTCTCTTTAGCCGCCGCTTTGGTGGTTGAGAGCTTCTACCACTGGCTGACTGACGGAGACTTCATTACCGAGTCTTCTGCTGCACGGGCTTCCAGCCTGAACATTATCTATCATGCCAACGAATGGATGTGCGGATTAGGTGCCCTCTATATCAACTACGTGGTGCCACAGATAGGCACTATCTTTACGACTCATGCTACCAGTATTGGCCGTTCCATTGCCGGCAATCAGAAACCGCTGTACGATTACCTGTTTGCATATAACGGCGACCAGATGGCAGAAGAACTGAACATGCAGTCGAAGCACTCCATAGAAAAGCAGACCGCCTTACACGTTGACTGCTTTACAACGGTGAGCGATATTACGGCCAATGAGTGTAAGGAACTGCTGGACAAACCGGTAGATGTTGTTCTGCCCAATGGTTTTGACAATAGTTTCGTTCCAAAGGCTGCCACGTTTACCCGTAAGCGTCGTGCCGCTCGCCGTCGCTTGCTGGAAGTTGCCAATGCCCTTTTAGGCGAGCAGCTGGACGATGACACGCTGATTATTTCCACCAGCGGACGCTATGAGTTCCGCAACAAGGGTATTGACGTGTTTGTAGAGGCCATGAACCGTCTGCTGCGCGACCGCGACCTGAAGAAGAAGGTTGTTGCTTTCATCGAAGTTCCCGGTTGGGTGGGAGAGCCCCGCAAGGACTTACAGGAGCGTCTGCAAAGTGGCAAGCGCTACGACACACCGTTGGAGGTTCCGCAAGTTACTCACTGGCTGCACAACATGAGCCATGATAACGTGCTGAGCATGATGAAATACTACGACATGCACAACCGTAAAGAAGATAATGTAAAAGTTATCTTCCTTCCATGCTACTTGGATGGAAAGGACGGCATCGTGGATATGACCTATTACGACATCGTACTGGGTAACGACCTCTGCATTTATCCTTCCTATTACGAGCCTTGGGGCTATACCCCATTGGAGGCTGTTGCCTTCAAGGTGCCATGTATCACTACCGACTTGGCGGGCTTTGGTCTTTGGGCCAACAAGGAGTTCGGTCATCAAGGCGAATTGGAAGACGGCGTAAAGGTGATTCACCGCACCGACTACAACTACTCTGAAGTGGCTGATATGATCAAAGATACAGTCGCCAAGTTCTCTGCCATGACACAGAAGCAGATTGACGACTGTCGCAAGGCAGCTGATGCGTTGTCAAAGAAAGCCCTTTGGAGCGAATTTATCAAGTATTACCACGAGGCATACGACATTGCCCTCCGCAAGGCTGCTGCACGAAAATAAGACAAGATCATACAATATTTCGTTTAATACTAAACAACAATTATGAAGATTAAAGCTGATTATGCAAATGCTCCACAATGGAAAGAGCTGACCGTAAAGTCTAGCCTTCCCGAGCAACTGAAGTGTTTGGATGAGATTGCCCACAACATGTGGTGGGTATGGAACTTCGAGGCTCGTGACCTGTTCCGTGACCTTGACCCTGAGATTTATCATGATGTGAAACATAATCCCGTCATGCTGCTTGAGCGTCTGACCTTTGATCGCAAAGAGCAAATCCTGAAGGACAAGTCTTTGATGAAGCGCGTCAAGGATGTCTATGCACAGTTCCGTGCTTACATGGACGTAAAGCCTGACACAAAGCGTCCTTCTGTGGCATACTTCTGCATGGAGTATGGTATCCATTCTGCCCTGAAGATTTACAGCGGCGGTCTGGGAATGCTGGCTGGTGACTATGTGAAGGAGGCTTCTGACTCCAATGTAGATATGTGTGCCGTAGGTTTCCTGTATCGTTTCGGCTACTTCACACAGAGCCTGTCAATGGACGGACAGCAGATAGCCAACTACGAGACGCAGAACTTCGGTTCGCTGCCCATCGAGCGTCAGCTCGACGAGGATGGCAACCCCATGGTTATTGACGTTCCCTACAACAACTATCAGGTGCATGCTTGCGTTTGGCGTGTCAACGTTGGCCGTGTGAAGCTTTACCTGTTAGATACCGACAACGAGATGAACTCTGACTTCGACAAGCCCATCACCCACGCACTCTATGGCGGTGACTGGGAGAACCGTCTGAAGCAGGAGATTCTGCTGGGTATCGGTGGTATGCTGCTGTTGAAGAAGCTGGGCATCAAGAAGGATATCTACCACTGCAACGAGGGTCATGCTGCACTCTGCAACCTGCAGCGTCTGTGTGATTACATCGAAGAGGACGGACTGACCTTCAACCAGGCATTGGAACTGGTTCGCGCCAGTGGTCTTTATACCGTTCATACTCCCGTACCTGCTGGTCACGACTACTTCGAGGAAGGACTGTTCGGCAAGTACATGGGTGGCTATCCCCAGCGCCTGGGTATCACCTGGGACGAGTTCATCGGCATGGGTCGTACCAATCCTGACGACCATGGTGAGAAGTTCTGTATGTCAACCTTCGCCTGCAACACCTGTCAGGAGGTTAACGGCGTGAGCTGGCTGCATGGTGAGGTGTCGAAGAAGATGTTCGCCCCCATCTGGCAGGGCTACTATCCCAGCGAGAACCACGTGGGTTATGTCACCAACGGTGTTCACTTCCCCACATGGGCTGCTGCTGAGTGGCGTGCACTGTATGCTAAGTACTTCGATCCGAAGTTTATGAGCGACCAGTCTAACGAGGACATCTGGCACGGCATCTACAACTGCCCCGACGCAGAAATCTGGGCTGTTCGCAAGGCGCTGAAGCAGAAGCTTTTCGATTATATTGCCGTTCAGTTCCAGGAGACCTGGCTGAAGAATCAGGGCGATCCCCAGCGTGTAGTAAAACTGGTAGAGCGTCTCAATCCCAACTCACTGGTTATCGGCTTCTGCCGCCGCTTTGCTACCTACAAGCGTGCTCACTTGCTGTTCACTGATCTGGACCGTCTGGATAGAATTGTCAATAATCCCGAGCGTCCTGTGATGTTCCTCTTTGCCGGTAAGGCTCACCCCGCTGACGGCGCAGGTCAGGGACTTATCAAGCGTATCTTCGAAATCAGCCAGATGCCTCAGTTCCAGGGTAAGGTAATCTTCCTGGAAGACTACGACTTCCTGCTGGCTCGTCGTCTGGTATCAGGTGTTGATATTTGGATGAACACTCCGACACGTCCCCTCGAGGCTTCCGGAACATCAGGTGAGAAGGCCGAGATGAACGGTGTTGTCAACCTGTCTGTGAAGGATGGTTGGTGGTTGGAAGGCTATCGTGAGGGTGCCGGTTGGGCACTGACCGAGAAGCGTACCTACCAGAACCAGGGCTATCAGGATCAGCTCGATGCAGCAACCATCTATGGTCTGCTGGAGACTGAGATTGTTCCTCTTTACTATGATATTGACAAGAAGACAGGTCTCTCTAAGGGCTGGATTAAGGTTGTCAAGAACTCTATCGCCCAGATTGCTCCTCACTACACCATGAAGCGTCAGTTGGACGACTACTATTCTAAGTTCTATGAGAAGCAGGCTAAGCGCTTCAAGGAGTTGGCTAAGAATAACTTCCGTCTGGCTAAGGACATCGCACAGTGGAAGGAAGCTGTTGCTGAGCGCTGGGATGCTATTAATGTTGTTAGTTGCGAGTGGGATTTCCCTGCAACTGGCTGCGAGGCAGGTCAGGAGTACTCCATCAAGTATGTGATTAACGAACAGGGCCTCGACGATGCCGTTGGTCTGGAGAAGGTCAATGTATGCCTCGACAAGGACGGCAACGAGAAGGTCTACAATGTTGAGCCGCTGAAGATGATTAGTCACGAGGGCAACAATTACACCTTTGAGGCTAAGTTGACTCCTCATCAGTTCGGTCAGTACAAGAGTGCTATCCGCATGTTCCCGAAGAACAAGAACCTGCCTCACCGTCAGGACTTCTGCTACGTGAAGTGGCTTGAACTTCCCAACATGTAATAGGAAAGTATTAGACCGTGTATAGGCTTCTGCCTATCCATCATAACAACAGCAGCTACATTCCGAAATGGTTTGTAGCTGCTGTCATTTATAGGACTTCATTAACGCTTGTCAATGAATTTGCAGTTTCTGTATTGTTCTCGTGGAAATTCAAAGAAGTCGTCGTCAATACCGCCAACCTTGAATTCGCTGATTTTTATCGTTGTGTGGAAGATACCTACCTTGATACGAACGCTCAATGGATAGCGGGTCTTTTTGTCCAACAGACAACGCGCTTCCTTAATGCCTTTCACTCCCTTCTTGGCCTTCAGCGTAATGTAATAGCCCTCGTCGGCATCCTTGATGCTGTATGTGTAGTTGTCGGGTACAAACTTGAACTTAGTAGCGTATTTGTCACGTTCGTCAGAGTGTGCGTCGTAGATGGTCACGGAGTTCTTCTTCCGCTCATAGCGATAGTAAGTGACATCGTTATTCCAGGCAATATAGCGCTCATCGATAAACTTGCTCTTCTTGCCCTTGTTCCAGATAGTGCCCTCGGTTTTGTAGATACCGATGATGTTTACCTTGTAATGCAGTTGCGAACCCTGTTCGCCAAATACCATCTTATACGTCTCGTTGAATACGCGACGTGCCTGCTGGGCATTGGGAGTTTCCTGTGACTGTGCAGCCAGTGCCATGAAGCACACGGCCATTAAAAAACATATTTTCTTCATAACGAGCTGCAAAGGTACTCATTATTTTTGAAAAATTGGCACCTTACGAATTACTTTCTACAGATTTCATCACATACTGACCGCGCTTGCGAGTAATATTGCCATAATTGATAGCATGAACGGGGCAATGATGATAGCAGGCAAGACACGAGGTACAGTGACCGTTATGCTGCCAGACAGGAGGCGTACCTTTGATATCTTCTACGGGACAGATGCGCTGACAAAGTCCGCAACGGGTGCAGACATCAGCATCGACAGTAAACTTCTTATCGCTAATCATGTGACGGTTGAAGTAGCCGCCAATCACATAAGAGTAGAGTCGGGGAGTGGCTCCGCGTTCCAGCTCTATGACACCTGCCTTGCGCTGGCTAATAACATCAATGATATGCGGCAACTGCTGTCGTGCGGCGTTGATTTTCTCGCTAACACGTTCGTCGCTATCGGTCTTCATGAAAGGCAGACAGACGTACGATTCGGGCATGATGACAGAGAACTGGCTGACGGCTTGGACGTGGTGGCGCAGCAGTTCTTTGTTGAGAATGGTCATCGCTTCGCCCATATTGTCGCCGCAGGTGGTAACGGCAAAGCAATATGTATCGGCTCCCGTATGGAAAGTGGCTCGACGAATGAACTCGCGGAAGATATGGGGAGGCTGCCAACCGTGTGTCGGAAAACAAAATCCCAAACGTTCGCCAGCCTGCAACTGATAGTCCAGCACCTGATGAGTGCCCTCTGCTTGTGCTTTCAGCAGTACTTTGGCTATGTCATACAACGTCTCTCCTGTTGCCTCGGCCAGTTGCCGGGCAACCCATCGCGTATTTCCTGTTCCTGAAAAATAAAATATCATAAATCCTGTTGTTTTAACTCATGATATACAGAGAATTTATTCCAAAATAAACTCCTGATATACCATCGATGCTATTTCGGCTACAAATTTAATATTTTTTTTGGCAATTATGTACCATTTTACGATTAATTTGTGTAATTTTGCAGCATAAAAACAAGAATTCTTATTTTTTATGACACGTAATATCTTCAAGGGATTAGGTATAGCACTGATAACTCCCTTTATGGAAGACGGTTCGGTAGATTACAAGTCGTTAATCCGTCTCGTTGAGTATCAGTTAGCAAATGGTGCAGATTTCTTCTGCATCTTAGCGACGACGGGTGAGACACCGACACTATCGGCAGAGGAAAAGCAGAAAATCAAAGATTTGGTCGTTAGTCTGGTAGGCGGCCGTGTACCCATTCTGATGGGTTGTGGCGGTAACAACACTGCAGCCATCGTGGAAGAACTCAAGACAGGCGACTTCAAGGGTATCGATGGCATCCTGAGTGTTTGTCCCTATTACAACAAGCCGTCACAGGAAGGTTTGTATCAGCACTTCAAGGCGATAGCCGCTGCCACAAAGATGCCAGTAGTATTATATAATGTACCTGGGCGTACGGGTGTAAACATGGCTGCTGCCACCACCGTCCGTCTGGCTCACGACTGTCCGAACATTGTAGCTATCAAAGAGGCTTCTGGCAATCTGGAGCAAGTTGATGAAATCATCAAGAACAAGCCCCGCTCATTCGACGTCATTTCCGGCGATGATGCGTTGACATTCCCTATGATTTCGTGTGGAGCAGTAGGCGTCATCAGCGTTATCGGTAACGCACTGCCGCGTGAATTCTCCAAGATGATTCGCCTGCAGATGAAAGGCGAGTATGACTCTGCCCGCAAAATCCATCATCGCTTCATCGACCTCTTCTCGCTGTTGTTCGTTGATGGCAACCCCGCAGGTGTAAAGGCCATGCTTCACGAAATGGGCTATATCGAGAATGTCTTACGACTGCCGCTGGTTCCGACGCGCATCTCCACGTTGCAGCGCATGAGCGAAATCATGAAGGAACTGAAAATCTAACAGCAAGGATATGGTATGGCGAATGGCTTTTCTGACGGTACTGCTATTTCACCTGGTGACTTCCATCCAGGCCAATACCGTTGACTCCCTTCGCCAAATACTGCCGCAGCTGAATGGTGAGAAACGCTTAGAAGCCCTTCAGGAAATCTACAGGTCCTGCGTTGCAACGGGTGACTATGAGTTGCAGCTGCATTCCTTGGACGATTTTATTGCCGAACTGGACAAACAGGACAAGCAATCCATGCTGGCTCGTGCTTTGGTGGATCGTGTCGTCTTGTTTTATAATTACGACCAGAACGACTCCATCTTCAAATATGTACCTCTCTATCTGAAGCGGCTGAGAGCCATGAAGAACTGGGAGAAGTACTATGAGTTGTGGCCCCATCTCATCAATGCCTACATCTTCAGCGGCAAATACAACTTTGCCCTACGCGAGGTACAGGACATGGTGGATGATGCCAAGCAGCGCGGCAACAGCTACGGTATGGGACTTGCCTACTATCTGATGGGCAATGTCTATGCCAATATGCACAACATGGAGGAGAGTGCCGACGCTTATAGAAAGGGACTGGACCTCCTGAACAAGGTCAGTCCGCTGCCCATCACCATTGCCGATGTCTATTCCTATTATGGCGATTTGCTAAACGACAAGAAAGACTATCGGGAACTGGAGAAACTGACCCAGGAGTGGTATTCTTTCTTACAGCGCATGTTCAAGGAGCACAACCTAAACAGTTCTGCCCGCAACGTACTTGAATCCTACTATTTCATGGCTTGTGCCCAGGCTGCCCTTGGTCTTCAGCAATGGGACAAAGCGGGTAAAATGCTGGCTGAAGTGCGCAAGCGTTCTCCCCAGGACGAAGACTATATCGGTCAGTCGTGGCTGTACTACCAGTGTGAACTTAGCATCCGCAAGGGAGACTTCCAACAGGCTTTGGAACTGAATGACCGGCGCATGCAGCTGGTCGATGATTCTGACATCGACACTTCCGTACGCGTCAAACAACAGCGCGCCGTGATATTGAACGGCTTGTCGCAATATCGTGAGGCTGCCAGTCTGCTGCAGGACATCATACAGATAAAAGACTCCGTCAGCGGTGCAGAGATACGCAACCAGCTGAACGAGATGAACACCTTGTTCAAGGTCGATGAGCTGAAGATGGAGCAGGAGCGTGCCCAGTTCCGCAATACATTGATTATTGTAGGACTGATTATTCTCGCACTCGTTATCTTTACCGTCTTCCGCATTCGTGCAGCACGTCGTCTGAAGAAAGCACACGACGAACTGCTGGTAGCTTACGACCAGTTGGAGGAAACGACGACCGCCAAAGAGCGTATCGAGAGTGACCTGCGTATTGCCCGCAACATTCAGATGGGCATGGTACCGCACTCATTCCCCGAAAGGGATGATATAGACCTCTTTGCCTCGATGACTCCTGCCAAGGAAGTCGGCGGCGACCTCTATGGCTACTATTTAGCACCGGGTAATGCTGAACACGGGACCTCCGACCGCTTGTATTTCTGTCTGGGTGACGTGTCAGGCAAAGGTGTTCCTGCTTCTCTCTTTATGGCACAGGCAACCCGCTTGTTCCGCACACTGGCAGCTCAGGAAATGATGCCTGCCGAGATTGCCACCAGCATCAATAATGCCTTGTCCGGCGAAGACAACGAGACTGGCATGTTTGTGACCATGTTCTTAGGCATGGTGGATCTCTCTACGGGACATCTTGACTTCTGCAATGCCGGTCATAATCCTCCCGTCCTCTTGACGCTGAGTGACGGGCATCACGTTGAAAAGGCCGAATTCATCGAAATGGAGCCTAATGCGCCTATCGGTCTCTGGCCTGAGTTGGACTATGTAGGAGAGGAGATTGCCGATATCAGCGGTAAGCCCTTGTTTGTCTATACCGACGGACTGAACGAAGCCGAGAACTGCCAGCAGGAACAATTCTCTGACGAACGCCTGCTCGAAATCATCCAACAGACGCCGTTTGAATCCTCTGAACAAACCATCGAACTCTTGCGCAGCGAAGTGGAGAAGCATCGTGATGGAGCAGAACCTAACGACGACCTCACCATGCTCTGCGTGAAAGTGACGAACATCAACTAACATCATTAAACATCATCTTCATTATAAGCAAATGAAAAAGGAAATAGTCATCAAAAACAAAATCACTGAACTGGCCCGTATCAACGAATTCGTTGAGCAGATTGGAGAGGAACTGAACCTCGACATGGAGCTGAAGATGAATCTTAATCTGGTGATGGAAGAAATGGTTTCAAACGTCATCTTCTATGCTTATCCGGAAGATAAAGAAGCACAGATTGAGTTGATAGCAGAATATGACGGCAAAGAGCTGACCTTTGTGCTCAGCGATGGCGGAAAGGAGTTTGACCCCACCTTGAAGAAAGATGCCGACCCCAATGTCAATCCTATCGACCGTGAGATTGGCGGCATGGGCATTTATATCGTCAAGAACATCATGAATCAGGTGAGTTATCAGCGTCTGGAGGGAAAGAACCTGCTGACCATGACAAAAAAGATCTAAGGACTCGAAAAGATAAAACCATAAGAATATATAACAATTAAAAATTTAAGCTTTATGACAGAAATTATCAAAGAAGGTGGTAAGACCATCATTAAGACAGGAGAGCGTATTGATACCATGAATGCTCCTCAGTTCGAACAGGACATCCAGCCTGCATTGGCTGACGGTGGTGTGGATTTGGAAATGGACTGCACAAATCTGAACTATATGGCTTCTTCTGGTCTGCGTATCATTCAGAAGACCATGCGTACCGTGATGCAGCAGAAAGGCCAGTTCAAGATGACAAATGTTAGTCCTGAAATCTATAAGGTGCTGGCAATGACCGGTTTCACTAAGTTCATGAAAGTAGAAAAGAAAGCTGAATAAGTCCTATGAGCACATTCTCGATTATTTTGTTAGTACTGGTTTTCGGTATGGGAATAGCCTTATACTTCCAGATGAAAGCCGGTCGCAAGCAATCCGCCGACCAAGCACAACTGCTGCAAGACTACCAGCGTCGTGTGGATGAACAGCAGAAGCTGCTGGACGACTATCGTGCTCTGGAGAAGAATTTCGATAGCGTCGGCGAGGGCTATGAGCAGGCGTTGCTGGCTTTTGATGAAATGGGTGAGGAGACCCAGAAGCTCAAGCAGTCCAACGAATCGTTGGAACAGCGTTGCGCCACCCTGCAAACCCAGTGTGACGAAATGCAGGAGTTTGCCAACAAGTCTGGCGAAATCATCAGCCAGACACTGACGGAAATGGAGCGTATTGCCATTGCCGGCAATGATGTAAAGCTGATGGCACTCATCGGTAAAATCGGAGATATTGAGCACATCAAAGGCGATGCTTCCATTGCACGTACTGACAATATTCTCGTCTCGCAGGTTTCCGATGAAGCTATCCGTATTTCGGGCGTTGACAAGGTCAGCTATCTGAAGTTTGCTGTAGAGATTGCTCCTGATGCTGCAGCTACGATGCTTTCTACCAATCTGTCCAAGGCCGTTCGTGCATTGACGCATTTGCTGGACAACGCCTTGAAGTTCACGACCGATGGCAGCGTAACGCTTCGTGTAGCAGTGGATATGATGAAGATGGTAGCCATCTATACGGTAGAAGATACTGGTGCAGGTGTGGAACCTGCCGAGGCTGAGCATATCTTTGAGCCTTACGTCAAACTCAACCAGTTCTTCGATGGTAATGGCATCGGTCTGACGGTAGCCCGCAACATGGCTCGCAGTTTGGGCGGTGATGTGGTGCTCGACCAGTCGTTTGAAGGACCTGGAAGCCGTTTCATCCTGACGTTGCCTATTTGATTTGACGACGCAGTAAGCATAGAAAAGCCATAGACTTCATGAGCCTATGGCTTTTTTTATTTGTTGTGAGGAGAAAGAGCCTTCTCTCTTATGCTTCTGAACTGTCTGCGCTTCGCAGGATAATGCTGGTGGCACCGAGGGTAAAGAGGGTGCCGTCCTCAATAACACGGCGCTCGCGGGGCGTCAGTTCCACGTCGCCGACAAAGGTTCCGCAGTTGCTGTTGTTGTCGCTCAGCGTATAGCGTAACTGTCCCCGCTTGTCACGGCTCACCGTTAGCGTACAGTGGTTCAGGTCAACACTGGGATCGACCGTCTCAAAAGGCGTATTGATGGGGTTGCCCTTCTGGTAACGGCCAATGACGTTATCGCCCATCTGGAGGGGAATGACCTGTTTATAATGGAACACATTCTCAATGACAACAATGCTGCCACAAGGAGCCTCATCGGCATTACGCTGACCATTATCAGCATTGAGTTCAGCATTTTCTTCCTTTTGCGTACTGCGCAACTTTGACACACCGATACGGATGCCAAACTCCTTGCCGCACTCGTTGCACTTGAATACAAGCGACTGACCAGACGAATATTTCGTCTCGTCGAAGATGATGTAATGATCACACTTGGGACATCTGACACGCTTCATACTATACCTCTACCGTCTTTTTGTAAACCCAAGCCTCGGCAAACTCCGGCTTATGGTTCATCTTGTTCAGTTGGGCATAGGCTTCAGCCATCGTCTCGTATTCGCCGCAGATGACGCGAACCACCTTTCTATTGACATATACCTGTGCGTCCTTGTAGCCTTGTCCTTGCAATTGGGCGACAAAAAGCTCGGCATTGCTCATCTTTACCTGACTGGCAACGACGATGCAATAGGTGGTTTTCTTGGTTTGCGGAGTGGGGGCAACGGCTGGTGCTTCCGCCTTGGGACTGGCCTCCGAGGCATCTGCTGCCGTTCCTTGTGACTTTTCTGCCGTTCCCGCTGCTTCGTTTGCCACTTGCACGTCCTCTGCAATAGGTTCTGCAGGCACGATATTGGTGTCTTGGGGTATCAATTTATATAATAGGTGATGCTGCATCTGACTCATCGTCTGCGTCGTCAGGTCGCTGTTGTTGACCGGAGTGGCGAAGAAGAAGAAAGCGACGACAGCCGCTGCAACAGCTACGGCATTGCGAACCCAGGACATCTTGATGACGATGGTCTTCTCTTCATCGTGCTCTTCACCATTGTCGGTGAATTCCAGCAAACTGGACTCCAAGGAAACTTCCTGGGCGATGGAATCGGCCTCTTTCTCAACAACAGGCTCTTCGATGGCTTCGTCCTTCAGTTGTTTGAACGTGAAGTTGCTCAATCCATAGAGTTCAGGCGACAGGATGCCGGACTCACAGGGAGTGAACTCGTAATTTCCTTCGCTGTTAACGGAAAGGGTTCCGAGATTCTCCATGACATAGCTGCCCTGCTCACTCAGCTGCTTCTTCAGCACCTCGACCTCGCTTTCTATACGGCGCAAAGCCTCCGGATAGCTGATGTCGTAAGCCTCCACGTAAGACTGAGCCAGCACGGAGTCGTTCATTCGCAATTGCGGATTGAATCCTAACGTGCGGGTGGGAGGCAGGAAGGAACGGTCTCTGCTATCATAGCGAGCAGGAACCTGATGCGTCATAAATCCCCCAAAATCAGGCACTATCACGCATTCGTTCTCCAAAAGCAGGATTTCAATATGTCTTTGCAGTTGTATCATCGGGTGCAAAAGTACGACTTTTTTATGAAACGAACAAATAAAAATGCATTTAAATTTTAAAATCTTTCGTTATTGTCAATTTTATTTAGTACTTTTGCATCGTAAATGAAGCTTAACAAAAGATATGGAGTTCAAGAAAACCAATATTAAAGGAGTGTATATTATTGAACCACGTGTATTTAACGACGCGCGTGGATATTTCTTTGAAGTTTGGAAACAATCGGAGTTTGATGAACATATAGGTAAGGTGACGTTCGTTCAAGACAACGAATCCAAGTCGTCGTACGGTGTTCTGCGCGGCTTACACTACCAGAAAGGAGCGTTGTCCCAGGCTAAGCTCGTACGCGTAATAAAAGGTAAGGTGTTGGACGTGGCTGTCGATTTGCGCCGTTCCAGCGAAACCTTTGGTCAGTATGTCACCGTCGAGTTGAGCGATGAGAACAAGCGCCAGTTTTTTATTCCCCGTGGTTTTGCCCATGGTTTCCTGGTGTTGAGCGATGAAGCCATCTTCACGTATAAAGTAGATAATGTATATGCTCCGCAGGCAGAAGCAGGAATTCGCTGGAACGATCCGGACATTGCCATCGAGTGGCCTATCGACCTGTCGAAGGTAGTGACCAGCGAGAAAGACCTTCGTCAACCGTTCCTACGCGATGCGGAAGTTTTTGAATAATAGTTATCATCATCCGTCGAGCCCATGAAATCTCCTGTCGTCTTATTGCTGTTGACCCTCTCGGTACTGGTAGGGTGTAGCCAGCGAGGCTCTCATGCCGAAGAACCGGAAGAGAGTCTGCAGGCCAAGCAACTGCTGCAAGGCGTCTGGAGCGACGAGAGCAGCGAGTCTGTCGTCTTCCAGATGAAGGGAGACTCGGTATATTACCCCGATTCCACCAGCATGCCTGCCTATTTCCGGGTCAATGGCGATACGCTTTACATCGGCAAGTCCTCCCGTTACCACATCGAGAAACAGAGTGAACACGTTCTGTGGTTCATGGGACAGGACGGCGAGGTCGTCAAGCTGAAGAAGGGTGACGAAGGCGAGAGCGAAGAGATGATCGTCAAGAGCCAGCCGCAGATTCTGACGCTGAATGAAGTCATGAAGCGCGACACAGTGGTAACAGCCAACGGCAATCGCTACCACCTGTATATTGCCGTCAATCCTACGCGCTATAAAGTCGTCCGCCATACGCTGAACGATGACGGCTTGGACGTGGAAAACGTTTATTACGACAACATCATCCACCTGAGCATCTTCCAGGGCAGCCGACAGTTGTTCTCCAGCGACTTCCGCAGAAAGCAGTACAATTCCTTGGTGGCAGAACGCTTCTTGGAACAGGCTATCCTGAACAATATGGAGTACAGCTATGCCGACGAGAAGGGTTTCCACCTCAACGTGTCGCTCTGCCAACCCGGCGATGCCAGCTGCTATCTCGTGGAGCACGTCGTGTCCTACGACGGGAAGTTAACGACCAAACTGCAGGAATATTGAAAGTCACATTACTTCAGACAGACATCCAGTGGGCGCAACCGGAGGAGAACTTCCGCCAGGCTGCCGCGCTGATAGCCGCACAATCGGGGTCAGACCTCTATGTGCTGCCCGAGATGTGGAGTACAGGGTTTGCCACAGACCCCATGGGCGTTGCCCATGAAGACGGTCACAACGAGGCGCTGAACTGGATGCAGCAGACAGCCCGTGAGCAGCATTGCGCCATCTGTGGCAGCGTGGCAGTACATTTGGCGGACGGCACTTACCGCAATCGTCATTATTTCGTTGACGGACAGACGGACACCGTCAGCTATTACGACAAGCACCACCTTTTTACCTACGGACACGAAAACCGCTATTACACGCCTGGCGACACGCATACCATTGTCAATTATGGAGGACTGCGCCTGCTGCTGCTGACGTGTTACGACCTGCGCTTCCCGTGTTGGAACCGCTATGCCGACGACTTGGAGTACGATGCCATCGTCCTTGTTGCCAATTGGCCACAGGCGCGGCAGGCTGCTTGGCAGTTGCTCATTCGGGCCCGAGCCATCGAGAACCAGTGCTTCGTCATTGCCGTCAATAGGGTAGGTGACAACCACTTTGGGCACTACGTCGGCGGCTCTGCTGCCATTGACCCTATAGGACGCACGCTGGCACAATGCCGCAACGACCAGCAGCAGGCGCTGACCGTCGTTCTGGACCCTGCTGAGGTGGAGTGGAGACGTCAGAAATTCCGCGTTTTGGACGACAGGGATTAGCGACTTGTTGAGGGCCAAAGATTGCAATAATGCTATAAATATTTGGTCAATACCAAATAAATGCGTAATTTTGCACCGTCATTCCGTAATGACAAGTCATAAAGTAGTCAGTAAACAGCAATAAATATGATAAAGAGTAAACAGTTATTTTTCTTGTTTTGTAGCCTGTTCCTCTGCTGTGCCATCGCAGTAGCACAGGAGGCTCAGAAGAGTGCATTGCAGCAGAAGGCCGAGGAAGAGCTGAGAAACGCTCACCCCGTCACGGCGCGTTACACCTACATCAAGGCATACGAGGACTATGCCAATCAGGGAAAGATGAAACAGTCCGTAGAGTGTGCCATCAAAGCCACGGAGTTGTTCATCAAGAACAATGAATACAAGGAGGCTTTCGACATGTTGTATCAGGCCGACGTCATGATTAACAACAAGAGCGCCAAGGACGGCATGTCGCAGCCTGCCCTTCACTATATGGTTTCCAAGGAGCGCATGGACATCTATATGCGGTTGAACAAGACACAGAGTGCCTTGGAGCATATCAACGTCATGGAGCGCTATGCCGAGAAGTCGGGCGACGAAGACCTGAAGAACGACGCCCTCTACAACAAGGCTATCTACTACTACACGATAGGACAGAACACCAAGGGCAACGAAGTCTTTGAGGAGATGGCTGCCAAGCTGACCGCCTCGAAGGAGTACGACAAGGTTGATAAGGTCTATCAGACGCTCATCAGCAACAGCCGCAAGTCGGGCAATGCCTCGCTGCTGTCGCAGTCCTACAAGAAGTACATCCTCTGGAAAGACTCTGTCAGCGCCCTCAAGGTTGCCGATGAAATTGGCGCTTTGAAGAAGCAGATTGCCGAGAACGAGGCGTCTATTGCCGATAAGGATAGCTCGCTGACCACACGCTGGATGATGATTGTCGGTTTGTGCATCATCGTAGCAGGACTGGCTGTCGCACTGGTAGTCGGCGCCGTCGTGCTCATGCGCTTTATCCTGCTAACCCGTAAGCAGAAGAAAGTCATCAAACTGGCCAACGACAACAATGCCCTGAAGGCTAAGTTCATCAGCAACATCTCTGCACAGCTCGATCCTACACTCAAGAAGCTTGACAGCCGTCAGCCGGAAGTCGATGCACTCATCAAGTTCTCTGAGCACATCCAGCAACTGTCCGTCTTGGAGAACAGCATGGACGAAGAGGTGGAAATGGAGGAGGTGCAGGTAGTGCCGTTCTGCGAAAGCATCATGGACGCTATCCGCAGCAAGGTGAAGAGCAACGTCACGCTGCACGTCAACACTCCCAAGATGAGCGCACTTATCAATAAGGAATACGTGAGCCATATCCTGACGCACCTGTTGAACAACGCAGTGGAATTTGTCACCGACGGTGGTACCATTACGCTGGAATACAAGAAGCGCGGTGCCCATTCCCATCAGTTCTTAGTGTCGAATACCGGTGCAACCATTGAGGAGGAGAAGCGCGAAGACATCTTCAAGGCATTCCGTGAGATTCGCGACCTTACCAAGGGCGACGGTCTCGGCTTGCCCACCTGCAAGCAGATGGCCCTCAAGATGAAAGGCGACCTGATTATTGACCCTGAATACACCAAGGGAACTCGTTTCGTATTGGAGCTGCACGGATAATCTACCGTGCATTCCTCCATCGGTGACTGGAGTCACGAGACCTGTTGACTTAAGTCACGAATATTCTTGACTATAGTCACGGAGGTTCTTGACTATAGTCAACAGCATGGTAAAGTTACGTTTCGCCGTTGACGAAACCTATTCTTACCGTTGACGAAACCTATTCTTGCTGCTGACAAGAAGGCACTTCGCTTTCTGGGAGAGTACACTTTGCTTTCAGGATAACGTGTTAGTGTTGGGGGAGCCGACTCCGAAACGTCGAAGTACAGGCTCCCTGTTTTATGCGTATTCCACCTGCAAAAAAGTCATTGTATGACGTTCTGCGGATGATGCTCCACAAAGGCTCGGACATTGCCGATGGCTGTGGTGAGCAGGCGAAGACGCGCTTCGCGGGTGGCCCAGGCAATATGGGGTGTGATGAAGGCGTTAGGCTGGTGTAGCAGGGGATTGTCGGCACGTGGAGGTTCCTCGGTGAGCACGTCCGCACAGTAGGCGGCAATACGACCAGCCGACAAGGCATCAGCCACATCGGCATCGTTGACTAAGGGACCGCGACCGGTATTGATAACGATGGCAGAAGGCTTCATCAAGGCCAGCGTCCTGTCATTGACAAAATGACGGGTATCCTCCGTCAACGGACAATGCAGCGAGAGCACGTCCGCCGTAGAAAGCAACTCCGTGAGGTCGGCCTTCTGAATACCTGCAGGAAGCTGGTCGGCAGACTTGCTGGTGAGTGCTTTCACCTGCATGCCAAAGGCCAAGGCTATCTGAGCCACGCGACGGCCAATGTTTCCCAGTCCTACAATTCCCATGGTCTTGCCGGCAAGTTCCGTCAGCGACGTGTCCCAATAGCAGAAGTCGGGATTCTTGCTCCAGCGTCCCTCACGGTTCTGCAGGGCATAGTGCTCCGTGCGGTTCGTTACCGTCAGCAGGTGAGCAAATACCATCTGAGCGACGCTCTCGGTGCTGTAGGCTGGTACGTTCGTGACCGTGATGCCGTGCTCATGAGCCGCAGGAATATCAACGACATTGTAGCCCGTAGCCAACACGCCAATATACTGAAGGCGCGGCAACTGCTCGATTTCCTTCCGTCCAAGAACAACCTTGTTGGTCAACACAACTTCTGCATCGGCAGCACGTGCCACTGTTTCTTCAGGCTTCGTGCGGTCATAGACCGTCACATCGCCGAGAGCCTCTAATTCGCTCCACGACAAATCGCCTGGATTGGCCGTATATCCGTCAAGAATGACTATCTTCATATTTCATCCAGTATTTTCGTTCTTCTTGTGCTTTCATAGATGTTGTAAAGTTGTAAAAAGAGGTGGAAACCATAGCGGTTCCACCTCTTTTAATATAATAGGATAGGGGATTACTCTTCCCAGTTCTCTGCAGCCTTGCGGATGTAGGTCTTGTAGCGAATCTGAGCCATCTTCTGAGCCTCGGCAAAGAGTTCCTCGGCCTCGTTGGGATAAGCCTTCTTAACTGACAGGTAACGAACCTCGCCGAGCAGGAAGTCGTGGAAGTTCTCCCAGTTGGGCTCCTTAGAGTCGAGAGAGAACGGATTCTTGCCTTCCTCAGCCAGAGCGGGGTTGTAACGCCACAGGTGCCAGTAACCGCACTCAACAGCCTTCTTCTCCTCAGCCTGGCTCTTACCCATACCGCCCTTGGCCTTCAGACCGTGGTTGATAC
>JAEEGH010004947.1_pt1 | contig 33846 bp, 34 predicted proteins | sample 9134181 | NCBI WGS metagenome assembly JAEEGH01 (sample SAMN16246544, study PRJNA631951) | gut metagenome | biome: gut microbiome; feature: rumen; material: DP-attached | host: Bos | place: Iran: Karaj | collected 2018-10
TGATACTACGATGATTGATGCAACCATGAATCAGGTTTATACGTCGATTATCGAAGGTATTATCCTCGCGATGCTCGTAATCTACTTTTTCTTGAGAAACTTTAAGAGTACGTTCATAATCGGTCTTTCAATTCCAATATGTTTTTTGATTACACTGCTTTGTATGGCTTTTATGGATATGACTATAAACCTTATGACAATGTGTGGTCTTATCCTGGGTATGGGTATGGTCGTTGACTCGTCAATCGTTATTCTTGAGAACATTTACAACAGGCGCATTGACGGCTACAAGCCTGCCGTTGCCGCAATTCTCGGCAGCAAGAACATGATAAACGCGATTATGGCTTCTACACTGACCACAATCTGCGTTTTCGTTCCTATGCTTATTTACAAGGCTGACCTTAAGGAGATGGGACAGATTTTCTACGAAGCTATCGTAACGATTGTCTGCTCGCTTGTTTCTTCGCTGTTCGTTGCGGTTACGCTCGTTCCTGCTCTCTGCGGAAGCATCCTCAAGCTTGACCGCCCTGACGAGCGCCCGATTAAGTTTAAGCCTCTTCTGCTTTTTGATGGAATGGTAGAGGGCTTAATTAAAGCTACTGAAAATATTTACGTAAAATTCCTAGGTTTCTGCCTTAAAAATAGATTTATCATCGTTACAATGGTTATTGTAATGATGATATATTCTATTACGCAGTTTGCTTCTTTCGGTATGAACCTTTCTCCGCCATCAGATACAGACGATCAGGTAAATGTTACTATTACACTGCCGATTGGAACAAACAAAGCTGTTGTACGGCGCTATCTGTTTGATTTTCAGGAAATTGTAGAAAAAGAATGTAAAGGCGCTTATAAGAACATTATTCTTAATACAGGCGGCTCAAATTCGGGCAGTGTTCAGATTAACCTGCCTGAACTTACAAAGCAGACAATGAAGCCTGTTGAAATAAAGGCGAAGCTTCAGCCTTATTTAAAGACTTGGTCTGATGCTACAGTTTCGTTCTCTTCTGGACGTGGCTTTGGCGGCGGTGCAAAGGCAATTGACGTTAAGCTTATATCTAACGATACGGTTGCTTCAAGAGAAACAGCTGACAAGATTGTGACTGTCTTGAAGCAGATACCGTCGCTTGTTGATGTAGCAACAGACTTTGAAGACGGCAGCCCGCGCTATCAGCTTGTTATTAATACTGAAGCCGCGGCGGCTTGCGGCGTGAGCGTAAGTTCAATTGCAAAAGAAATTAGAGCTGCAATCAACGGCGTTACGGCCACAACCTTCTATGAAGAAGGCAACGAATATGACATTATCGTTGCCGTGCCGGCAGACGAGCTTATCTCTACAGGCGACATCGGCAATTTGTTCATAAGCACGCCGAACGGAAGAATGACGCTCGACAACTTTGTTACTTATAAAGAGACAAACGCTCCTCAGCGCATTCAGCGCGAAGACGGAGACCGCGTAAACCATGTTACGGCCGGTCTTGCAACAGGCGTTACTGCAACTGAAGCGCAGGCTCTTGTTGAAAAGGCTATTAAAGAGAGCATCGTTCTGCCTGAGTCTGTTGATTTGGCTTATGGCGGTGATGCCGGTGACATCAACAGCATGGGCGGAATCTTTATCATTGTTGCCGGTCTTGCCATATTCCTGGTTTTTGCTGTTATGGCTGCCCAGTTTGAATCTTTGGTTGACCCGTTCATCATTTTCTTGAGTATTCCGCTGCTTTCAATTGGTGTAGTTGCAGTTTATAAGATAACGGGGCAGCAGTTCAGTTTGTATTCTGCTGTCGGTGTCATTGCTTTGATTGGTATCGTTGTAAACAACGGTATTGTTCTTGTAGACTATATCAATCAGCTTGTCGACCAGAAAATCCGTGTATTCGATGCTTGTCTTATGGCGGCAAAGAGCCGTCTGCGTCCTATATTGATGTCTACGCTGACAACTGTTTTCGGCATGGTTCCTATGGCTTTCTTCCCTGGTGAAGGTGCGGAAATGATGCAGCCTGTCTGTGTTACGATTGTAGGCGGTATGATGTCGGGCGCGTTTATGACGCTGTTTATCTCGCCAGTTATGTATACGGTCTTCAACAAACGCCGCGAAAAGCGTTTTGATGACCCGAATGCATTGATAAATCAGCTTGCTTCTTATGATAGCGGCGAATACAAGAATATGCCTTTAGCCGGTGCAGGAAAGAACGAACAAATTGCGGCTTCTGGGGCTAACGCTGTTAATACGGGTGCCAATAGTACCGCAGGTGCTGCCAAACCTGCCGTTGCTACAGCCTCGGTTTCGGCATCTTCTGCTGCTCAAGCTGCACCGATAAGCCCTGCAATGCAGACAATGCAAATGCAAAAGCGGCCGGTGCAATCAGCACAACCAGCGCAAGCAACGTCTGCAACACAAAGACCAACGGCGCAGACCGCACAAGCTCAGACATTGCAAAGGCCTGCTGGTCAATCAGCGCAGTCTGTGCAGCGCCCAGTTACGCAGAAACCTGCCACACAGAGCAGCTTTACAAGCCAGACTGCAAAGCCTGTTCCAAGAGATTATGAAGCAGAGCTTGAAGCCGCGCGTAAAGCTGACCGCCGCGCAAAAGATTTTGACATTGAGTGGTAAAAAAAAAGCGTGCTTTTTGTCCGGCACGCTTTTTTTTGTGAATGTGATATAAAAAAGGGCTATCGCAATATATACTGTGGTTGCTTCGACTCCGCTCAGCAACCACAGCTCAGCAACCTTATTTCGGCTACGCGGTCACTGAGCGTATTCGAAGTGATCGCCGCCCCTTTTTGTTTGCTTAGCGCAGTTTTGTCTGGTTGTTGAGCTTTTCAGAAGACCTGATTTCTGCGGCGGCAGAATTTGCGGCTTTTGCAGCGCGGCTGTCGCCAGTTTCTTTATACAAGTCTGCAAAAATCTTATAAGCTTCTTTCATGTTGCCCATAGCCTGGCTTACAAGCCCTGCATTGTAGGCAGCTTCAAAATATTTCGTGCTTCTATAAATCTGCAAGTAGCTCGTCTTAGCTTGTGCAAGTTTGCCCTTGCGTGCAAGCTTTTCTGCATCTTTCATCGCTCTGTCGTCGTGCTTGAGCAGCGTCAGAGAATAGCTTACGTCGTAAGGCTCAAATTCTCTCATTACGCGCGAAACGAAGTCGCTGATTTTCTTTTCAGCAAGCTCGCCCGGCATCGGTAAATCCTGCTTGTTTCTTTCATCGTCAGAAGTTACTTTATAAGACCATTCGGTGTTTGCAAGCACCTGATGTGTGTTCACGTCTACAACCTGATAAACCAAAGAAAAGTCAACAGTTTCTCTATAGTAAGGCACTTTCACCTTGTATTTATTGCCTTCTTTATCTTTGCGTTCAACTTCCTTTTCAATTTTCTCAACTTCGCTTGAAAGTTCTGAAATTCCGCCTGTTACATACCAGTCAATCGGCGGCTGTCTGCCTCTTCTGTAAGCATCTTCAACTGTGCCGGCATCAACTACAGTAAGATAATTTGATTTCAGCAAAGCACGCTCAAGTGAAGACGTAAGCTTTGTTACAAACTCATTCTCGCCGTCACCAAGCTGCCACGCAAGAAAGCTGTCTTTTTCGCGCCAATAAAAGTCGAAAGTAGCCACAGGATCTGTGTCATAAGAAGTGTAGTTCATCATTCTTGTTGTCAAAAACGGAAGAACTGCAATTCTTTCGGCAGATGTAATATCAAGGTCTGCCGGCCGTGTTACGTTTACAGGCACGCTTGTCTCGCAGCCCGAAAACAGAAAAAGCACCGCAATCAATGCAAGTGCAAAACAACCATTTTTCTTTGCTATGGAAGAAAAAACCATAAATTCCCCTTTTGATAAATTTAAATAATTCTAAATATAGCAGCGTCAGATTGTCAAGTTAATAAAATAAGAGCTTGCTTAGAACAAGATTAAAATCTGCTTAGTCAGAAAGATTCTTAATCTCTTTGTCATAAACGCCCTTGAAAAGAATGCAGCAGATTAAAAGCGAAAGCAGCTCGGCTATCGGAAACGACCACCAGATGTTGCCAATCTTGCCGGTAAGCGACAAAAGCCATGCCGCGGGCAGCAGAAAAATAAGCTGGCGCACAAAACTGATGACCATAGAATGAATGCCTTTGCCCAAAGCCTGAAAAACAGACCCAAGAATTATGCTGAATGCGGCAAGCGGAAAATGAATCGCGATAATGCGCAGCGCAACTACACCGATTGAAAGCATTTCGTCTGATGCGTTGAACATTCTCAAAAGCGGCATTTACATCTTGTTGATGCGCTCGCGGCGATCTTGCCAGTCTTGCACAAGTTCGGGTGGCTCAAGCGGCAAAGCTTCGTCTGCCCATTGCCACACCCAGCGGCAGATTGACATGAACTGATTGCTCTTGAAGTTCAAGATTATGCCGTCGCCGTCAGTGCTGGGGCGTTCTTTGTCGGTGGTGATTTTCTGCTCTTCGCCCCAGATTCTGTTCTTTGCGTAACGCGCGGCGTAACCATGCAGATGAATCTTAAAATCAAGATATGAATCGTGGCACATGCAGCCGAAAGAACCCATCGTCATTTTGCGGAAATCGTAGTCTTTTGGCAGCGAAAAGACCTCGTTGGTCAGCTTGAGATTCTTGATTTCGCTCAACGTGTAGCGGCGGCGGCCGTTCTTGACAATATCAAGCGCGTGCAAATTCCAGTTGCCGTTGTCATAAATCAGCTGCCACGGCTGTACACGCCTGTTGTGCGGTTCTGTGTCAGTCAAAGACTGATAATCGAAAGTGATTACAAGATTTTTCTGCAACGCCCTGTCGATGAGCCGCCAAGTTTCAGCCGGAACATCTTTGTTCGGTGCGCCCACAAAGATGATTCTGTCATTTTCAGGCTTCTTGTTGATTTTGATGTTTTCTAAAGCCAAATCATGATTTTCAATTGAAAGCGATTCAAAAACTTCTTGTGCCTCTTTGTAAAGCGGATTACCCTTTACCATGTCCATCAGCGTTTTTATGAGCTTTGCCGCCTTAGCCGCATTTTCGTCAGTGTAAAAGCGCGGCAGCCTGTACTTCGGGTCAGTGTAAAAATAGCCGCTCGTCTCAAAGTCTGTGTCTATTGGCGCGGCATATTTTTCCTGCAAATCAGTAATGTCGCGGAAAAACGAAGTGCGGCTCGTCTTTATGCCGTATTTTTCGCCAAGCTCCGTGATAATCTCTTTCCATTTTAGCTTGCGCCCCGAAGCTATAATCTCGTCAATCGCCTGATACCGCTTTGCCTTTTCAGTAAAATCCACAGCCATAAAAACTCCAAGTGTTCCCGTGCATTGGGAATTGATATGCCTTATATCTTATATCAACAGCAGAAATAGTCAAGTTTTTGAAAGGAGGACGCTGATGCACACAATCATAAGCATTTCTGAAAACGGATTCTTCATCGGTGATGACAGAATTATTATGCTCGAAAATGAATTTGCGAAGATAATACGCAATCATCATTTTTATGGGTGGAAAGATGCGGCAGGTTCGGATTCAAATTGTGCTGTCTGCTACACATTTTATCCGAAAGATATGGCGTTTATAAACGAAATGGATGTATGGTTTTCGGCTGACGGCGAACCGCTGAACGGAATAGATTTTGCAAAAATCGAAGTGTTTTATGCAGAACGGCGGCCACGCCTCAATGAGCAAAACAACAAATTTAAGTTCTGCGCAAATGTCAGTCTTGATATTCTGAACAGGGTTGTGCCTGCTCAAAAATTTGACGTGCCGGTTGGAATTGACGATGCAAGCTTTAACTGCACGTTTTATCAGCCGTCAGAGGTTGGGCTGAATGTCTTTAAGTTTTTCATAAATCCGCTTTACAGCAACGAAGACGTGGAGCGCCCCGAAAATCAGAAAATCAATCAATTGTGGGCTGCCGTATCGACCGGCAACCTTGCAAAAGCAGAAGAGCTGATAAACGAGGGCGTAGACGTAAAGTTTGTTGACCCTTATAGACGGATAACCGCACTTGATGTTGCAATTGAAAAGAACAACACCGAAATGTGCAGGTTGTTAATTAAACACGGCGCAACCGTGAACTAATATGGAGAATATGATGTTTTATCTTGACGAGATTGATTTGCAAGGTTTGGCTTTATTGTTTTTTGCAGTATTACTTTGTGTTTTTGCTCATCCTTCTTTCTGGCAAGGATTCAGAAACAGCAAATGGATTGACAAGCTTAAGAAACAAGAAAAGCAAGAAGAGATTGAAAGATTGCTTAGAGAGCTTGAAGATAATGACAGCAAGTCTTGAGCTTAACTGAAAGACAATTTATAGCTGCCCTGAAAGCTGAAATTTCTGGGTAGCTATAATAATGTAAAGCCGAGAAAAGTTTGATCAAAGTTTTTTGTTTTGAGGAATTCAATGTTATAATACATAAGACAACATGATATGGAGAATATCTTTTATGAATGAAAAGAACGCTGAAATAGAAGAACTGCTTAAAAAAGCTGAACAGGGCGATGCTGATGCACAATATAAGCTTGGCGTTATGTATGATTTTGGCGAAGGTGTAGAACAGGATTATGCAAAAGCAATTGAATGGTATGAAAAAGCCGCTGAACAAGGCCACGCTTCTGCACAATATAATCTTGGCGTTATGTATGATTCTGGCGAAGGTGTAGAACAGGATTATGCAAAAGCAATTGAATGGTATGAAAAAGCCGCTGAACAAGGCCACGCTTCTGCGAAATATAATCTTGGATTGATGTATGCTCACGGCAAAGGAGTAGAACAGGATTATGGGAAAGCAATTGAATGGTTTGAAAAAGCAGCTGAACAAGGGCACGACTCTGCGAAAAATAATCTTGGTTGGATGTATGACCACGGTAAGGGGTGTGAACAGGATTATACAAAGGCATTTGAATGGTATGAGAAAGCTGCTGAACAAGGAGATGCTGATGCACAATATAATCTTGGCGTTATGTATGATTCTGGCAAAGGTGTAGAACAGGATTATGCAAAGGCATTTGAATGGTATGAAAAAGCCGCAAAGCAAGGTTATTCTATTGCACAAGCCAAACTTGGTTGTATGTATGATTTTGGCAAAGGTGTGGAGCAGAATTATGCAAAGGCATTTGAATGGTATGAAAAAGCTGTTGAACAAGATAATGAATTAGCACAACTCCTTCTCGGTCAGATGTTTTTTATTGGTAAAGTCGTAGAGCAAAATTACGCAAAAGCATTCGAGTTATACCAAAAATCAGCTGAACAAGGTAATAACTTAGCACAAAACAAACTTGGGCATATGTATTATAACGGTAAAGGCGTAGAACAAAATTATGCAAAGGCAGCTGAATGGTACGAAAAAGCCGCTGAACAAGGCGATGCTGATGCACAATTCAATCTTGGTAAAATGTATCATTACGGTGTTGGTGTAAAACAAGATTATTCAAAAGCCACAGAATGGTACGCAAAATCAGCTTTGAAAGGTAATGCTACTGCACAATATACTCTTGGTTCTATGTATGGGAACGGAGAAGGTGTAGAACAAAATCACGAAAAAGCATTTGAATGGTATGAAAAGGCAGCTGAACAAGGTGATCCCTTTGTAAAAGTGAATCTTAGAATAATGCTTTATTCAGATGGAGAGATAGGGATGAAAGCATTCAAATTATTCAAAAAACTTGCAGATCAAGGCGATGCAGAAGCACAGTACGATCTTGGACGTAGGTATTATGTAGAACAAGATTATTTAAAAGCATTTAAATGGTATGAAAAGGCTGCTGAACAAGGTGATGTTGATGCACAATTTGAACTTGGCTATATGTACTATAACGGTGAAGGCGTAGAACAGAATTATGAAAAGGCATTTGAATTGTATCAGAAAGCTGCTGAACAAGGTGATGCTTTTGCACAATACAATCTTGGTTTTATGTACATCGATGGCAAAGGTGTAGAGCAGAATCGCACGAAAGCAATCGAATGCTGGGCAAAATCCGCAGATCAAGGTTGTGCAGATGCACAATGTCAGCTTGGGGTTATGCTTTTAATGGGCGAAGATGAAGAACTGGATTATGGAAAAGCTACTGAATTGCTTAAACAAGCAGCGGTACAAGGTCATGAGAAAGCTATTGAAATCTTGGAAGCTTTGGAAAAGCTTGAATAAGAAATTGATGATAAAGGAGATGAATACTAGTGAATGACAAACAATTTGAAACAGCTTTTTCATCTGCAGGGGGATGGTTCTTTTTAAATGAATATGAATTGATAAAGAACTGGAAAAAAGGAAAAAGAGAACTCATTCATTTTATTTTCCAAACAGGTATAGACTCTAACTTTGAAGGAACGAAAACGCGTGTAAATGCTGCTTTAAGAATAATCAATGATAATACGGATGAACGTGCTTTAGAAAAAATTCGAGATTCTAGAATAATAAACGAAAAGCATCCTGATGCAAAAGAATTGGCAGAATTATTATTAAAAAAATACCATTCAGAGCATTAAATAATCTGCCTGAAGAAAGAGTCCTAACTATGGGTTGAAGAAAACAAAATTCAGGAGCTTCTTATGAAAATTGAAATTGGTGAATCATTATTGCAGTCGTATTTGAAAAACGTCAAGAATTGTGTTCTTTCTCAGACTAACTGGAAAACAGCTGCTTCGTGGAAGATTAAGCAGTCTGACTCTGAAAAGACGGAATATGTTTTCAATAAAATTCAGAAACACGAAGATTTTTCTGATGTTTTCAAGAAAAGTTCTTTGGAGCAGGCGTTAAAACAGGCTGAATTAGACGTAATCGGCATCAATAATGAAAAATTGTATTTGATTGAAGTGGCTTTTCATGAAAATGGTCTGCAATATGGCGGCCGCTTAGAAACAAAAGACAGAGTTTGCAAAAAATTGTTGCGGGCGTATCTGATAGGGCTTGCTTATTTTCCGAACTATAAATACGAGGTCATATTTGCATCGCCAAAAGTAAATCCTGCTACAGATGAAACAATCAAAGAATATTTTGCAGTTCTCAACAATGATTTTTCTGATGATGAAAAGGTTGAATTCAAATATATCGCAAATGAAGCATTTGAAAGCGAGATTTTGATTCCGACAATTCAAGCTACAATATCAGATTCAGATTCTTCAGAATTGTTTTTGCGTAGCGTTAAAATGCTTGAGTTGTTTGGTTTGGTGAATATGAATAATCTGAAAATGTCGAAAAGTTTTGAACACAAAACCGATGCTTCCCCAACTCAGGCACAGACTTACACATATACTTATTCTGCAAATTCAGGTACGAAAGACAGCACTCAATATATGATGAACGGAACTCTGACCGGCGGAAAAGGGCCGACAGTCTATGCTGCTGTAAAATATTATGTTGAATCTCACGCAGGCATTTCTTTCAACGAGCTGCAAAATGCTTTCCCAGATTATATGTCAAAGCCGGGCTTCGGAAAGATGATCCGCCGTTTTGAAGAAGTAACTCCGAATGAATGGTCTGGCAGCCGTTTTAAAAGACAACCCATCATTCTTTCAGACGGAACAAGAGTTGCTGTATCTACGCAATGGAAGCCTGACAATATGCACAGTTTTATCGAAGGTGCAAAAAAGCTCGGCATCGAGATAGCGGCGATAGGCTAGATTCTTGTTTCTTTCGAGCTAAAATTGCGGCAGAATCTACCACATCATAGCCAGAAGCCACAGCGGAATTGTTTTTTCGGTAGGATAATCTAAATTGTCGCGGATAACAAAGTCTGACTTTTTTAGAATCTTGTCGCGTCCGCCGACTTCAATTTTTAATGAAGGGTTAATTTCCAGTTGCAGGTTGCCTGTCTTTTTTGAGATGATGAAATCGCCCTCTGTTTCGTTTCTGACTGCATTTACTGAAAAACCGGCCTGATTCAATATACCTGAAACAAATGCTTCTCTCTGATTGCCGGTTTTCCCATGCAAGACAGAATACAAGCATGGGTCTGCAAGAAAAAGCTTTGCTCCCGCGCTTTTGGCTTTTGTATCGTTCTGAAACCTGATAATCCGTATTGCGCCGACGGCATCCATCACTTCCAAAAGCTGATAAAGCTTGTCGGCACTTATTCCCCAGTCGGCGCACAGTGAATTTACCTGTAGCCGCGGAATATTTGCCGAAGACAAAGTTCCGACAACGGCGGTCATAAGGCGGAGATTATCCTGTGTTATCGTCGGAACGAAAAAAGGAACGTCGGAATTGAGTGTTTTTTCTAATACTGCAAGGCTTCGCTCTTCGTAATTCCCTTCCTGATAGAACGGCCGTGTGCCGTGGTTCTTGTATTCTTCAAAAAGAGAAAGGATTGTTGCGTCTGGCGTTACAGGAAGTTCTGCATCTGTGTCGTGCTCAAATGGGGTTGATACATCATAAACGCTGCCTGTTTCCAAAAAAAGAAATTCGCGGAATGACATGAACGGCATTTGCACAAAGACATATCTTCTTGATAAGTCTGCAGTGCCTTTGCGCAGAATCAATGATGATGAATCGCTTGCCCAGACAATCCTGTCAGGAAAATCATCGTACAAAGATTTTAAGCTTGCGCTCCAGTTGCGCGAAAAATGAACTTCGTCAATTATTACGCCTTCATAGCCTTGAAGAAAAATTGCGGAAACGACATTGTATATATTTTCAGATGCAAGAACCGGATTGTCGGCTGAGAAGTAGAGCATTTTTTTGCCGCTCTGTATTGCGTGATAGAGCATAAATGTTGATTTTCCGCAGCCGCGCAGGCCTGTCAGAATCATATTCTTGGGCAGGGGTTTATTGGCTGCATATTCAGTTGACCAAAGCCTTATCCGTTTGGGCATTGCAGAAAGTTTTCTTTCCATTGTGGTTTTAAAGTCAGCAATTACATCTGAAATGTTCATAAACCCATAATATGGTCAAAAAATTCGTCTGTCAAGAATAATTGCCACAAAATTATTCGTTTGAAACGAATTTTCTGGTGCATTTCAGTTTTCACTGTCCCGAAAGATTGCCCGGTTAAGCCGGGCAATGACAAAGTGCCAAACTAGCAATGACACAGCGTCAAACCAACAATAAAACAGCACACGCCAACAATGGCAAAGTATCAATCTCAGCAATGGCACATTTTTTCTCAAATGTTCCCGTGACTTGGGAATTGGCTTGCTCTATATTGGCTAAGATGAACGAAGCTTGTGCGGTACAGGCTTTGTCTCAATTCTTTGACCAAACGCAAGGAGGATTGTTATGACCAATTATGAGCGGCTTCAAAAAAGAGTGAAAGAGCTTTTGCCTATTCTTTCGCCGTTTGAGCAGGAGATAATCAAAATGAGGTTCGGGCTTGACGGCGAAGCTTCAAAACCTTTGGAAGAAGTTGAGCGTAAATTCGGCATTTCACGGCAAGAACTCCGTGATATAGAAGCAAAACTTTTGGAGCGCATGTAGCAGGGGGCTGTTTATGGCAGACAACGAAATCAGATTCGTACATAGAGAAGAAACCTTTAACGATTTGGCAGTCCGCGAGCTTGCCAAAGGCCGTTCAGCCTGTATTTGCCGCCTTCAGTTCGGCAGATGCACCAGAGATGAATGCAGAACTTGTGCGATAAGCAGGCAATACAATCATTGCTACAGGCAGATGAATGACTATGACAAGCAGCGGCTGTCGACTTATGTATCTGAATATTATTTGCAAGACAGCTATTCACCGTCGGCTTGGATGAGCCATTCAAGACTTATCTGGCATACTTTGTTTTGGTTTTTAATTACGATGTTGTTGATAATTGGCGGACCATTTGTAATTTCAAAGGCAATTCCTTCTGATATGCCGGAATCCTATAATCATTTAAATTCACGTATCATACGGACTATGATAGAGACAAACAAAAAAGTGAAAGACTTAAATTATGACGGCGAAGTGAACTGCTATGATTATGCCTGCACTTTTAAGCTCTGCTGGGATAGGTTGTATAGTGACTGTAAGGATGCCTGCATTCTTATACACAACAAGCAGAACGGGGTGATGAACCATTTGTTTGTCGGCATAAGATACGATGGGCAGTATATAGAAGTTGAAACTTGGGCGCCCAACATTTATAAATACAAAATGGAAGAAAACTGGAGCAAACGGAAGTACAACAGGCGGTACAACTTATACGGCGAAACAAAGCACTGGCTGTCTAAAATCAAAGACCGCTCCGCAAGGGCAGAGCTGAACTTATAACGGAAAAATTGAATATAGTGCTTGCGCAACCGCATAGCTTGGGCACGCTTGCTGAGCGAAGTCGAAGCACGGTTGCTGTGGTTCGAACGGTCACTTCGACTTCGCTCAGTGACCGTTCGCTACAATTTCTTGCATTATCTCTTCTGTGTCTTAAGCTTGTCTTTTGAAGAGATTTCTTGCTCAAGAACGGCCAGTGCGCGTTTTGCCTTGTCGTCGTTGAAGCGGGCGTAGACTTCTTTCATCAGCGCGTATGCTTCTTCAAGCTCGCCGTTTGCCTGAAGCAGCACAGCTTTGTTGTAGCCCGCCTCAAAATAGCCCTTGTTCTCATAAATGCGTTGAAATTGCTCAATGGCAAGGTCAATTTTGCCGAGCTGAGCGTTTGTGCTTGCCGTCTTCATGGTTGTGTCTTTGTGGAAAAGCAGCGTCAGCGCAACGTCTTCTGTGTATGGCAAAAAGTCTTTGACGATACTTTTAGAAAGCTCCTTCACTTTGTCAATCGCCATGTCAGCTGCTTCCGGCACAAAGCCGAGTTCCGGCGTGGGTTCAGAAGAAAGCGTGTATTTTGCTTCTCGGTTGTCAAGCAATGTGTTGGTCTTTGTTTCAAGCACGGAATAGATAACTGAAATAGTGATGTCACGCCAGTAATATGTTGTATGGCGCACGTTGCCGCCTTTTTTGTCTGTTGTCTGGCGCTGCTCTTTCTGAAGCGCGGTGCCAAAATAGGTGAGGCCGCCTGATACTATAAGGTCTGCCGGTGCTTTTTTGCCGGCGGCTTCAGCCTGTGTTACGTTCTTTGACGGAACAACGGTGAATCTGCCGGTCTTTTCAAAGTCTTTTATCAATGCTTCTGTGATTGCAGCCGTAATTCTCTGCTCATCGTCAACTTTGAGCGGGTTGCTCGTAAGACCGTCGATATTTCTGTATAGATTGACATTGTAAGTGCCGTCGTCAAGAAGTTTTGCCATTTCAGCTGAACCCTTAAAAGGCATGACCGCAACTGTCGTGGAATTCTTTACATCAAGGACTGCCGGGCGTTCGATTTTGGTTTCAACTTCTGTCTGGCAGCCTGTGAAAATCAGAGCCGCACAAAGTGCAGCTGATATTATGCTCAAAACTGTCTTTTTCACTGTTCTCTTCCTCTTAATCTGTAGTCTGTTTACATTATATCATAACTATCGGAATTTTTGGAGATTATTGATATTTGCAGCATTAAAAATTTGTTGTTTTTTATCAAAAAACTTTTAAGTTTATTTTTTTAAAACCGATATACATAAAGAAGAGAAAGGCTTTATCTGAGTCTTTATAGGAGAACTTATGATTAAAAGTGATGCAGTGGCATTACGCCTGAATGATTTGTTGTGTAAAGAAAATGAATTGCTGAATGTCATTTTAACAGAACAGCGCCTTATTCGGGAAACAGTTAAAACCCGTGAATGGGCACAGCTTGATGCGGCGATTTACCGTATTCAAAAAGTTTCAGATGAATTCAAAAATCTTGAAACACAGCGCCTTGAAGTTCTTTATCAGTTTACTGGCGATGAATCTCTTGATATTTATCAGATTTCTCACATGTTCTCTCTTGATATGCGTCAGACATTATTAGAAAGTTTCAGACTTATGCGCCAGAAGCTTTCTGTTTCTAAAATAGAGAATAATGCACTTTCTGAGTACATACGTGTTACAAAAGATTTCCTTCAGGGAGTCTTTGACAACGCAGTGCCTCAGGCAAGAAGCACTGTTTATTCAAATAAGGGAAAAGTAATCAAGGCAATGCCTGATTCTCTGGTGCTTGACCAGATTATGTAGTAAAGGTAAGAGCTTGCTTTGCAAGGTCTTTTAAAATATATGTATATGCAGTTTCAAGAAGTGGTGGGGCTTAAACTGTCAACGTGTAGATAAGAAGAATGCGCGCTTAAAAAGGAGTTTATTATGGCGTCTTCATTTGCAGGAATAGAATTGGGAAAAAGGAGCTTGATGGCTCAGGCTCAGTCAATCAACACAGCGGGTCACAACATTTCAAATGCTGATACAGAGGGTTATTCACGCCAGCGTGTAAAGGTACGCGCTTTTGACCCGCTTTACAGACCTGACTTGACACGTGAAAACACACCAGGACAAATCGGGCAGGGTGTCACCGTAGAAAGCGTGGAACGCATCCGCGACATCATGCTCGACAAGCGCATTGTTGCCCAGAGCAATCAGGAAAGCTACTGGGGCACACGCGAAAAATATTATGTAATGCTTGAAAATATCTACAACGAGCCGGATGATGTTTCTATCAGAACTACAATGGATAAATTCTGGGAATCATGGCAGGAGCTTTCGCTTTATCCGGAATCTACAGCGGCCCGCATGTCTGTAGTAAGCCGCGGCGATTCGCTTGTAAATTCAATTCATAACCGCTACATCGGCTTGATGGGTATCGGTAACCTTTTGAACGGCGATATCGAAAGTTCAGTTCGTCAGGTAAACGACATTGCAAACCAGATTGCAGAAGTCAATAAAGAAATCGTAAAGTCAAAGGCAATGGGCGACAACCCTAACGATTTGCTTGACCGCCGCGATTTGCTCGTTGAAAAGCTTTCAAGCCTTATCAACATTACAACTGATGACCGTGACGCAGATGAATTCATGGTTCATCTTGACGGTCACATCCTCGTTCAGGGCGGCGTTGCAAGAAATTTTGCAGTTGAGCCTTTAGTTGAAAACAACGGCTATTCAAAGGTTATCTGGGCTGATACAGGAAACGATGCTGTAATTACCGGCGGCTCACTCGGCGGCTTAATCGAATTGCGCGATGTTGACGTGCGCGAAGAATTGCAGAGCCTCAACACGATGGTTATGAACTTTGCAGACTTGGTAAACGACGTTCACCGCAATGCAATCGGCGCAAACAACGTTACAGGCCTTGATTTCTTTGTTGAGCAGCCTTTCGTTACAAACGTAAACGGAAACTACGACCGCAACGGCGACGGTGTTGAAGACACATCTTATGTATTCCGCATGAGCGGCAAGAATTCGCTTATCGCTACAGAGCAGGTCGGCCTTGAAGGCTTCATCACAATTTCTGGCAAGACTAACAATATTCAGATTCCGTATCACGCAACAGATACAGTAGACGACATCGTAAAGCGCATCAACGACTACGACGGCGAAGTAAAGGCTTATCTTGACAAGAACAACAAGCTTGTTCTTAAGGCCACTGCATCTTATGCAATGGAAAATCCTGATTTCGTTATCCGTCACGTTGAAGATTCTGGTCACTTCCTTGTTGGTTATGCTGGTCTTTTGAGAGCACGCGGTGAAGCCGGCGCTTACGACTTCAACCGTGCAGATGCTGTAAACGCGCTTGTTGCAGATACAGCTGAAATCGTATCAGGCAAAATTGAAGGCGGCGCACAGTTCGCAGTTGCACCTGTAGCAAATCCTTCAGGCTATTTTACGATTAACCCTGCAATCAAGAATGATGTTCTTTCAGTTGCTGCTTCTTATCCGATTCACAACACAAGCCGCGAAGACGGCGACGGACGCGCAGCTCTTGAAATTGCCTCTTTGAGAAATTCAGAAGTGATGATTGGCAAAGCTAAGACTTTTGATGATTACTTTGCACAAACAGTTACAAACGTCGGTCTTAAAGGCGAGCAGGCTGAAATGAACCTTATGAGCCAGATGGCAATTATGGAAGATTTGCGCTCGTTGAGAGATTCAATTTCAGGCGTAAACATCGATGAAGAGCTTGCTGACATCATCAAGTTCCAGCACGGTTATAACGCGGCTGCAAAGTTCGTTACTGTAATCGATGAAATGCTTGATACAGTAATCAACCGCCTCGGCGTATAAGCTTTAACAGTTGCTCTTGATAGGAGAATTAAATGAAAAGAGTAAGTTCACATATGGCTAACAGAGATGTGCAGTACAATCTGCGCACTCAAGAATCGCGCTTCAACAAGGCACAGAACCAGATGGGTTCACAGCGCCGCATTCAGTCTTTGCGCGACGACCCGCTTGCAGCCGGCCATCTTGTAAGATATCAGTCTTATTCAAACAGACTGAACACTTTTGAGCATAATGCTCAGATTATAACTGATAGTTATTCAGTTTCTGAAGGCTATGTAAACCAGTCTCTTCAGCTTATGCACCGTGTCCGCGAGCTTGCTGTTCAGGGCGCAAACGGCACATATACTCCTGAAGACTTGAAGAACATGTCTACAGAAGTTGACGAACTTTTGAAAGAGCTTGTGCTCAACGCAAACGCCACCGGACCGGACGGTACTTCACTTTTTGCCGGAACTAGAAGCAACACAACGGCTTTTGACATTGTTTACGGTTCAGTTGAAGGTTCCGGCGACATGCTTATTACAAGCGTAAACTACAACGGCAACGTTGAAAGCAAGAACATTGAAGTTGACGAAGGCCAGTATCTTGAAACAACTGCATCCGGCAGCCGCATTTTCTGGGCAGAGCAGCAGGCGCTTTATTCTATGCGCGATGCAACTTCTTACATTGTGCCAGAAGATTCAGTAATTTCAGTTGACGGCAAGCAGATTAAGCTTAAGGCAGGCGACAACGTTTATGCAATCATCGCCAAGATTAACGATTCAGGCGCTGCCGTAAAAGCAAACCTTGACCCTGTTACGAACGGCCTTACATTGAGAACGACCGATGCAAGGCAGCTTTGGCTTGAAGACCTGAACGGCGGAAACACATTAAACGAGCTTGGTCTTATCAAAGACTCAAGCCAGAGACCGCCGAACAACATCAACCCGACAGCAAATCTTTCGGGCGGTTCATTGTTCGATTCTGTTATTGCTTTGCGCAATGCAATGCTCGTAGGCGATCAGGAAGCCATCGGTGGCCGCGTTCTCGGCGCAATCGACCAGGGCATTTCAAGCTTGACAGGCAACCTCGCTGAAAGCGGTGCAAAATTTGAGCGCGCAGAACAGAACCTTGCACGCATCTCAAATGAAATTGTAAAAGTTGACGGCATGATTTCAAGAGAGGGCGATTTGGACATAACACAGGCAATCACAGACTTGAAGATGCTTGATTACGTTCAGCAGGCAACAATGAGCACAGCCGCAAAGATGTATAAGAATACACTTTTGGATTATGTAAAATAATTTAAGACAATAGAGCGGTGTAAGTTTTTCTTGCACCGCCTTTTTCTATTTAAAAGTTATTGCCGTGCTTTATAAGCCGGCAGGCTTTTCAAACAATTCTTTTTTTATAAGGCGAGAATATGGAAATTGCAACCAAAACAAATGGAACAATAACCATCGAAGAAAATCAGATTTATGAAGTTCCGAGCGGTCTTTTCGGTTTTGAAGAATACACAAGCTTTGCCATGTATGAGGCGGAGCAGAAGCCGTTTTTGTGGTTTCAGTCTTTGCAAGACAAGAATCTCTCGTTTTTGCTGATTGATCCGTTCGCATTCTGCTCAGATTATGAGCTTGATATCGATGACGAAAGCTTGAAATCTATCGGAATTGAATCTCCTTCTGATGTGATTGTAATGTCAATCGTTACAGTTCCTTGCGATGGTTCGCCGATTACCGCCAATTTGCAAGGCCCGCTCATCTTTAACAAGAAAAACAACAAATGCATTCAGGTTATTTCGTGTGACCCGAGATGGTTTACAAAGCATGATATTTTTGCTGAAGCGGCAAAGAGAGGTGGTTCATGCTGATATTGACACGAAAAACAAATGAAAAAATCAGAATCGGAAACGACATAACCATAACGATTATTGAAGTGCGCGGCGACCAGGTAAAAGTGGGCGTTGAAGCCCCAAAAGACGTGAAAGTTTTCCGCCAGGAAGTCTTCAACGCCATTCAAAACGAAAACCGCGCCGCCGTTGTCAATACCGCCAACCTCGACGCGCTTTCTCAGTTTTCTTCTATTAAAAAGGAATAAAGCAACAGCCTGCTGTTTGTTAAAACCCTCTGAATCTGTGCTTAAACAGTCAGAATTGCAGAGGGTATTTTTTTTTAGCCTGATTTAATGTATAATGCTGATAAAAGGAGAGTGTCTATGAGAAAAAGTTTATCCTGCTTGGTTTTAGTCTTATTATTATTGCCGGTGTTTGCAAAAGCGCAAAAAGAAATTGTTGAAGAAAGGGATTGGAGCTGGTTAAATGATGAAAAATTAGCTAAGGAGAAATTTGAACATTCTAAAGAGCTTGTTGATAAATATGGGAACAATTTTTGTCCGGAGAATTTTACAATTACACTTAAGAAATCTCTTTTTAAGAAAAATACTGTAAAAATAAAGTATAAAAATATTTCAGACAAAGATCTTTATATTTTTAAAGATGATATATCGACAAACAATAAATATTGTTACATCAATGTTTGTTATAAAATATTCGATTCTAACAATGAAAGTGTAGAATATATAGGAATACGTGCAAGCTTGTCATATTTTTTTGAAGATATAAATTTCACTTTGGTAAAAGCAGGTGAGACTATCAAAAACGAAGTTGATTTGAGTAATTTTTTTAAATTAGATGCTAATGAAGTATATACAGTTCAATTCAAATACGGTGATGTTGTATCTAATACCATAACAATTAACGATTAGTCTATTAAGTTTGTACGAAGTACAAACTTGCAGGGTTTGCCGATAAGCCTTATTTCGTAGATTTAGCCTCATTGCAAACCCGGTTTTCTTCCGCTTCGCTCTTTCTTATGTACACTGGCCCGTCATAGTCTTGCAGCGGCTTTGCGCCCGATTTGTGCAAGTTGTCTGCCATTACAATAAGCTGGTCTGCAATGCAGAGCGAGCCAGAAAAGACCGCGCATTTCTGAAGCGGGCGCAATTCAAGCAGTTTTTCCTTAAAAAGCGGTGCATCGTCGCCAACAAGCAGAATGTTCTCTTCCGGGTCAATCACTTTCAAAGCTTCTTCCGGCGATAAGTCTGAATCTTCGAGCGACTTTTCGCCGTTCCGCCAAACTGAAATGTAGAAGCGCTCTTTTTTAGCATCGATTACAGGCACAAGCGTGCCGGAATAATCTGCAAAAGACGGCTGATATGCGTCAAGTGTCGGAATGCCGTAGAGCGGTGCGCCTGTTGCAAGCGAAATTGCCTTCAAAGCAGAAATGCCAAGCCTTAGCCCTGTAAAAGTGCCCGGACCTAAAGCAACAGCAAGAAATTCAATGTCTTTTACGTCAAGCTTTGCCTGTTCAAGCACATAATCGATTGCGGGAACAAGCTTTTCAGATTGTTTCAACTCTGCCTGAATTATAAGCGACGCATGTGTGTCTTCGTTCCATGCGGTAAGCGAAATTTTGCTGACAGATGTGTCTATGGCTAAAGCTTTCATTGCAAATCTCCGTAAGGCCAGTTTGAAATTGTGATTGTCCGGCTGCTGTCTTCGTTTGCTTCAAGGCTGATTGTTATTGCCTTTTTCGGAATTTCAGACTGAACTTTTTCGCTCCATTCAATTATTGAAACGCCGTTGCCGTAAAGCATTTCATCTGAACCTAAATTGACGAAATCTTCGCTTGAATCAAGGCGGTAAACGTCTATATGATAAAGGTGCAGCTTTCCTTCATATTCTGAGACAATTGTGAAAGTGGGGCTTGTTATGGTTTCTTCTATGCCTAAAGCGTGTGCAATGCCCTTTGTGATTGTAGTTTTTCCAGCAGCAAGAGTGCCGCGCATTGCAAGAACATCGCCGGCTTTAAGATATGAACCGATTTTTTCGCCCAGCTTAATGGTTTCTTCGGCTGAATGTGTTTTAAGTGTAATCAGGGTAATTTTCCTTCTTTGTCGAGCCGCTCAATAAATTCTTTAAGCTTTTTCATTACAGGTAAAAGAGGATAATCGATTTTATCTTTTAATTCAATGTCGAAATCTTTGTTGCCCATCGGCCCCATTTCAATGATAAAATCAAGCGGTACTTCTATTGTTTTTATTGGAAGTTCTATTACGGCAAGACCTGTAAAATTCCTTCTGTAGTACAAACCAGTCTCTTCTCGATAGAGATTTTTTATTTCAAGAACTTCCATCTAAAAAACTCCAATATCACTATTCTAATGCTTATGCTTTAGAAATTCAAGATAAAATGGGATTAAAAATCATTTTATAAAGAATTCTGAAGCTTAGAAAGCTGATGAAGTCTTGGAGCTATTTCGTATTCGGCAAGGTCGCCAATCAGAACTGTATCGTTAGATTCAACCGCTTTTCTGAAATCTTCAAGCAGAGAAGGGAAGTCACTGACAAAAGAAGACAGGCGTTTGCTTTCAATTGTGAGATTGTCAAAATTCTCCGGGAAAAGATTGACGTAAGGAATTGTCTGGAAAAGCAGTGAAAGAGCGTCCGCAAGTTCAGTTACGGTGTTCATAGCTGTCTTGTCTTCGTTTTTCTGCAGCTGAACTGGAATTTCTTCAAGCTTTGTGGCGAGGTCTTCAAATGTTTCAAACAGGTGCTTGAGAACATCAGCTACTTCTTTAGCTGTTACAGACTTGACTTCGAGAGTGTTGACTTTGTCAATCGGTGTCTCAAAGAAACTGTCCAGTTTTTCTGCTGAAATAACTGTATTGTCGGCAGTTACTTCAACCATTGTAGCAGAGTTTAATTCAAGCTCTCTTTCAAGGGCTTTTAGAATGTCACCTATATTCTTTTCGTTTTCAATAGTTATGTCCAAATTTACACCGTCTAATATAACGTCCATGCAGTCCTCTTATTATTGGTTATTTCCTGAATTCTGCTTGCTGAAATTAGAAATCTTTGTTGATTGAGATTCCAGCGTATTCAAAGTGCTTTCCATTTTGGTGTACTTTGTTTTAAGCTCGGCTTCTTTGTCTGCAAGCTGATCTTCCAGTTTTTTTATTTGTGTTTCAGTTGACTTAATTCTTGAGTCGACAGTTGTTGTTTTGGCGGCAATAATTCCGCCGACCTGTGTATATGAGTTCAGGTTTCTTTCTACTGAAAAACCGACACCCATATCAGCTATCATATCATTATCGGCATCATAGCCGAAAAGATTCTTGATTTCTGCCATATTATTCTTAAGCGCGTTGTCAAGAACTTTTTCGTCAATCTCAAGGTAACCGCGCATCTGAGAAGCTGTCGCGCTGCCGCCGGCCGTTACCTTTGAAGAAATGCCGATTTGAGAGAGCATCTTAATCTTTTCGTTATCTTCAATTGCATAAGGCGCAACAACAGCGCGCTGCAACGCCTGTTTATTTGATGTAAGCGTAAAATCTGCCTGAAAAAGCCCGAGCCGCTTCAATGCTTCTTTGCGCTCGTCATCTGTAAGATATTCAAGCTCGTTTACGATTTCTTCTTTTGTCTGTGTAAGAATGTTCAGCTCTGCCATAAGGCGGTTGTAGTTGCCGACAAACTCAATTATGGCGCTCTTTGCATCTTCTGTGTTGTTGTCTACTGTCAGCGAAACTGGCTTTGAAGATGAATTCTGAAGATTCAGCGTTACGTTCGGAATTATATCGTCTATCTTATTTTCAGAGCGTATCATTGTAATGCCTTCGTATTTAACGCGGGCATCAGCTGCAAGGCTTGCAGGGTTAAGCGGAATAAGATATCTGTCCGGCTGTGCTTCGCCTACACGTACGTCTGAAATTTCGGCAATCTTGCCTGTGTTGAAATTCTTGATAATGATGCTTGTAGCATCGGGATATTCTGAAATATTAAATGAAACGGTTGAAACGTCCTCACTTGCCAGAATCTGGCCTAAAGAACTTTCTGTTCCGTTGCTCTGTCTAACATAAACTAATGAGTAATTTTCAATTTTTACTGGCTCCGGCACTGGGTCGGAGTAGGGCAGGTCTAAGTCTGTCGGTGCATTCAAGATGCTTATTGAATCAAGCTCAACTTTACCAGGTTCCGGCAGCTTCGGCTTAAGTTCTTCTGCCGGTTTTGATGTTTCGGTTATATCGGCTGTCGGAACAAGCTTTACTTTAAATGATATCATTCCTTCTGGATTGTTTTTGACAATTTCATCAGAAAGCATGATTGCGGCACCGCTCTGCGGCTTGAATTTCAATATGCCTGATTTAAGAGAAACGCCTTCGCTTGAAAGCTGCGAAATAGGCTTGAGAATTCTTGTTGAAAGCTGAACCGGCGTTGAATCTGTATTGTTATATGCCTGAATAATACCCATTCCGACGGCTAAATAAAGCGCATCGTCTTCAAAAGAAAGCTCGTTTGCGCTGCCCGTCTTGAGCGATTCAATTGCCCAGACTTTTGTGTTTTCTGTTACGTTGATTAATGAGGCTTTTAATATGTCGTTGCCTCTTTTATTTAATGAATCAGTAAATTCTGCTAAAGAGCCGCCGCGCCAGTTGAACGAAACTTTCTTTTCGCCGACCTTGAAAGTGTATTTTCCGGCTCTTACTGAAAAGTCTTTACCGAGATTGCTTGAAAGAAATTTATCAGCGGCTGCAACTTGCTCGACAATTACATTGAATTTGCCTTCAGGTGTATCTCTCTTTGCTTCTGCCGTAAGAACAGAATCATCTGATGAAGTTACAGATTTTTCGATGAAAGGGTTGTTGTAAGAAAACAGACCCCGGGCGTTGTCGCGTACCGAGGTCATGTATTGGTTGACCCGCTGCCAGCACTCTCTTTCGAGCTTGTAATTGTCAAGTTTACTCTGCTCTCGTGTTAATGGAACTCTTTCGACTTCCATTAAGTTTTTCACGAGATCATTTGTCTTGTATTTGTCGCTGACACCAGGAATGTTTATTTCAGCCATAGACTCTCTCTAGAAAGCAATAACTCAAATCACCTCATCGACAAGCAAAGCACTGATGTGCTTCATTTTAATCTGAAGTGCTTGAACGTCTTCGGAAGGTATTTCCCTTATTACTTTATCGGTAGAAGGGTCGACAACCTTTACGATTACTTTCCCAAGTTCTTGGTTGACATTAAACTGAACTTTTGTGCCTAACCTGCTTGAAAGTTCAGCTTGAACTCTTTCTATTTCAGCATTAACTGATTCAAGATCGAGTTTCCTTACAGTTGCAGGTGCAGGAGTAGTAGTAGGTAACGTTGCCGGTACATACTGCTTCTTTACAGGGCTTTCAACTGTATTTGGACCATCCATGGTCATGCGCGGCCCAAGTGCATTTAATGAAATAGACATGGGCTAGCCTCCTATAAAAGAGCAAAAAGAAGTGGCGCTCCTTCTTTTTGCTTTATAACCACATCAAAAAGATGACATCCAGAAGTCTCTTTGATGTTTTTAAGTTAGCGCAAGATACTCAGAACATTCTGAGATGTTAAATTTGCCTGTGCCAACATTGCAGTACCAGACTGTGTGAGAATCTGGTTCTTGGTAAATTCAACCATTTGTTGTGCCATATCAGTATCGCGGATGCGTGATTCTGAAGCTGTTAAGTTTTCAGCAGCAATTGCAATACCTTTAGAGGCAGTTTCAAATCTGTTCTGGAATGCACCCAAGTCTGCACGCTGTTTTGTAACAGTCTTCAAAGCATTGTCGATTGTAGCAATAGTCATGTTTGCATTTTCGGGAGTAGTGAGTGAGATGATAGAATCAGCGTCGCCGTTAAGACCAGCAAGGCCAAGGGCTGTAGCAGTCATTGTGCCGACAAATACTGAAACATTCTGATCAACGTTTGCACCAACATGGAGCTGGAGGAAACGCTGGCTGCTTTCGTTGTTAGCAAAGCCGCCTGTGAGCAAGTTCATTCCGTTGAACTGTGCATGGCTTGCAATGCGGTCAACTTCAGCAACAAGCTGAGATACTTCAACCTGAATCTGGAGTCTGTCTTCAGTAGAGTAGATACCGTTGGCAGCCTGAACTGAAAGTTCGCGGATGCGCTGAAGAATATCTGTTGTCTCCTGGAGATAACCCTCTGTTGTCTGAATGAAAGAAATACCGTTCTGAATGTTGCGGTTTGCCTGGTTCAGACCACGAACCTGTGAGCGAAGCTTTTCTGATACAGCAAGACCAGAAGCATCATCACTAGCTCTGTTTATTTTCATTCCTGAACTGAGTTTTTCAATGTCCTTCTGAACCTGATCGTTTGCGATTCCGAGCAAACGGTTAGCGTACATTGAACTCATGTTGTGATTAATTACCATAGATATAACCCTCCGTGTGTTAAATCAAAAGCATTCCATGCTTTCTATACTGTGTATGTAGTGAGCAGAATAAAGCTATGCGCCTGCCTTATTCCGTTTTAGACTCATACAGCAGAAGCAGAAACTGCGTACAGTTTCCGCTCATGCTGTTACATACACCACGAAGGGTATTTGTCAAAGATCAACTATGCCTTCTAAAAACGGCACAAATATAATGGCGAAAGCCGTTATATGAATAGTATCACAGAACGGCTTTCTTGTAAAACCTTTTTTGGTTTTACACCATTATATTACACTATCTGAGCAAAGACAGAACATTCTGTGAATTGCTGTTAGCCTGAGCCAACATAGCAGTTCCTGCCTGTGTAAGGATCTGGTTCTTGGTGAATTCTACCATTTCGCCAGCCATATCAGTATCACGGATGCGTGATTCTGAAGCAGTCATGTTCTCTGCTGTGTTGTCAATTCCGCGGACAGCATGTTCCAAACGGTTCTGGTAACCACCGAGATCTGCTCTCTGCTTGTTTACCTTTTTCAATGCTTCATCAAGTGTGTTGATTGCGCGGTTGGCATCATCCGGTGTAGCAAGGCTAAGAACAGCTTCACTACCGATTTCGCGAACACCAAGAGCAGAAGCAGTCATTGTACCGATGTACACCTGAATTCTCTGATCCATGTTTGCACCAATATGGAACCACATAGATGCTGTAACAGCATTTTCTCCAGTTGGGCGAGCGAAACGACCTGTCAAGAGGTTCATTCCGTTGAACTGTGCCTGGCTGGCGATGCGGTCAACTTCAGCAACAAGCTGAGAAACTTCAACCTGGATCTGCATACGATCTTCAGAGGTATAGATACCGTTAGCTGACTGAACTGAGAGCTCACGAAGTCTCTGCAAAATATCAGTTGTTTCGTTCAGATAACCTTCTGTTGTCTGGATGAAGCTGATACCATTAGAAGCGTTCTTTGAAGCCTGGTTCAAACCACGGATCTGTGATCTCATTTTTTCAGATACTGCAAGTCCTGATGCATCATCGCCTGCGCGATTGATTCTCATACCTGAAGAAAGTTTTTCCATATTCTTTTGTACTGCGAGGTTTGTAATACCGAGTACGCGGTGTGAATAGATAGCCGACATGTTGTGGTTGATGACCATAGTTTTTCCTCCATGGAAAGATGTCAAACAGCATCCGTGCTGCTTGTTTTGTGCAAAACAAGCTGATTAAGTACAAGGCCACTATTTTGCTTGTTTTGCACGATGAAAAATCATGCAGTCTGTTGACTTCTACGAAGAACCTGACTGTCATAACTTCTCATAAGTAAGCTTCGGCAAAAAGATAAAAAAACTTGAACGAAAAAAATAAAAAAAATTGAGTTTTTTTAGAAATTTTTTAGAAAAAGACTGAAAAATGAAAGGCTGCCCGGTAAGGCGGTGCTGAAGTGTCATTTTGACCTTGTTTCAAAGCCTCTACGCTATATGTAGTGTATGGGCTTTGAGACTATTCCGCCATTTGAGCAGCCCTATCTGTAAGAAAGCTGTATTAAAACTAAAAGCAGATGTCCGCCGTGGCAAGAAGCGAGGCAAGCTTTTTGCCTGCTTTTCCGCGGTGAGAAACAGCGTTTTTCTGCTCTTCTGAAAGCTCTGCTACTGTCTTTCCGAAAGAGGGCAGAAAGACAACCGGATCATAGCCGAAACCGCCTGAGCCGGCAGCTTCTTCAAAGCTTGAAACGAGGCTGCCTTCAAGCGTTTCCTGAACGGCGTAAAACCGCCCGCTGCCGAGATAAAGCACCATGGAGCAGACAAAACGGCAGCTTCTAAGCTCGCTGTCGGTGCGGCCGTCTCCCGGGTTCTTTACACGATAAGCAGCAAGCGCGCCGTTTGTCTGTTCGATAAGCAGCCTATTCCGTTCCTGCGCGTCTAGCTTTGCACCGGCTTTTTCGCCTTTCATGTCGTTTATGCCGGCGTAGCGCGCCGAGTAAATGCCGGGCGCGCCGTCAAGCAGATCTACGCAGATGCCCGAATCGTCTGCAATCACAGGCTCATGCACTATTTCCCAAAGCGCGCGTGCCTTAATCAGACTGTTTTCAACAAAAGAAGTCCCGTTTTCCAGCGGGTCAAATTCAATGCCCCTGTCTGCCGGAATGAGAATCTCATTCGGTTTAAATATTTGGGCAATTTCGCCCTGTTTGTGGCGGTTACCCGAAGCTAGAAAAATTGTCATGTACGCATTATAGCCTGAAACGATGTTTTTCCGCTATAGATTCTCCGGGACTCTTTCGTAAACTCAGTTGTCAGCCATATTTTTCCGCTTAAAAAAATCTGGAAAAAGTTTATGCACATATCGTAGTTTATTATCTATACTGTATACACTTACGCCGAGAACTTCTGCAATAAGGCGTGCCGGTGTCACAATTTGCGTGCTTTGCTGATTTTCCAGAGATTTTTCATAATGCTCTTGAATTGAATCCATCTTCTCGGAAACTGCTTCGTATCTTATTGAGGCTGAACCTTCGAGAAGGTCCCGTTCAAAAGAATAGCGGCATTTCATAAGATATATGGACGTTTTTCTTTGCGCAATTTTCCGTACGTTGTTTATTCTTGATTCGAGCTTTTCGTTTAAGGTGCGGATAATTCTGAACATTTCTTCGGCATTTGTTTTGCTTATTCTGGCTATTTTCAGTATCTGTTCTCTGGTAACATAGGCAGAAGCTCTGTATGCAAGAAGAGGCAGAATGCTTATAAAGCGTTCCGGAATGTTCAGAGATTTTGCAGTAATATCAAAGCCGGTGCCCGCATCAAAAGATTCTTCTTCGTCATGCAGTAAATCACTTGCGAGCGAAAGTTTGTATTCACGCTCAATAAGATTTTCTTTTATGTGATTTTTCACAGAAGCTTTTTGCCATGTATTTTTGTTCCTAGAAATAATAAAACGGAGATACTGCTCAAGAGAGGCTTTCTTTTTGTCAAAAGATACTGCAATCCGTTTCATTAGCGGCATAAGTGAAAGTATAAAATCATAGCGTTCATCTTCTTCAAGGTAATTGAGAAAAAAGAAGTCATAGTGCTCGTAAACAAAGAACAATAGCCGTTTTGGGTCAAGTTCTGTTTCTTCCATTTTTTTAAGTTGCTCTGAAATCTTGTGATAATCAGTCATTGATACTCCTTTGCAGATGTCTGCAGAGGAGTGAAAAAGCAGAAAATGTACCAACTTATAAATTAATTTTGTAAATAAATAATTTTGCAGAAACCGAAATTCTCCTGGAATTTCAGTTGATAGATAAATTTTTGTAATGGAATAAAATATTTGTAATGTTTAATGAAATTGATCTGGTGATTTTTGTTACTATATATGGGAAGAAAAAAAAGGAAACGGCAAGATTTTCACCGTTTCCTTTAAAAATGAATTTGAAGCTAAGTTTAAGCTGTCATAATTTTACAAGATTTTTTGAAATTCTTGTAAAATTTGTGGAATAAGCTCTTTGATTACAGCCTTACAGGACGCACCTGAGGCATTTTTGTGACCGCCTCCGCCAAAGCAGGAAGCCACACTGCTGACGTCAACCTGTTCTCTAGATCTGAAACCGATTGTGCACTGTTCCTCTGTTTCCTGCCTGATGTTTACGATTGCCTCAACACCTTCTATAGCGAGCAGGTTCTGGTAAAGAGCGTCAGAGTCTCTGCCGTTTTGGCCGTATGCCAATGTGTCTTCCATGGTTTCGTATGTTATGATTAGTTTTCCGTCAAAATAAGCTTCTGCATGGTCAAGCTGCTTTCCAAGCAGTTTTCGGCTTGAAAATGATTTGCCGCCGGTCATAAGATTGTACGTTTTCTTTGGGTTTGCACCCTTGCTGATAAGCCTTGAAGCAGCCATAAAAACATCGGCGCTGTTTGATTCCAAAAAACGGAAAAAACCGCTGTCTGTAGAAAGCCCGAAGAAAAGAATTTCTGCTGCGGTTTTTGTCACTTCGCCATGAACCGCTTCAAAAAGCTGCTGGACAATATAAGCCGCTGCCGGGGCAGAAGCGTCAACAATGCAGTTTTCGCCTGAAGAATCTGAAGTCTTGTGATGGTCAATGATGAATGTGTCAAAATCAAGCTTTGCAATATTCAGTTCACCGATTCTATCTTTAGAAGAACAGTCCGTAATAAACAGACCGTAATCAGTGATGTTTTGAATGTCATCAAATTCAGTTTTGAAAAGATGTTCATAAGCTTTTGTTTCGGTCTTTTTGAAAGGACCGGCAGAAAGAAGCACCGTCTTTTTGCCTTTAAGCCGCAGAAGTTCGTCTAATGCAAGACAGCTTGCAATACAGTCTCCGTCGGGCTCTTTGTGACCTGCAATGACAAAGGCAGAATGAGAATCAATAAATCGAAAAAAATCGCTGATGTTTCGTTTTGAAATCATAGCTTATAGTGAATAAAATAATCAGCTTTGTCCAGTATATTTGAAGGATAGTTATAAAAAGATAGTGAAAAAAACAAAAAAATAGTTTTACATAGAATAAAAATGAATGTACAATGTAAATATTAGAATTACAATGTAAATATCAGGATTGGGCGATACTAGAATCGAACTAGTGACCCCAAGCGTGTCATGCTTGTACTCTAACCAACTGAGCTAATCGCCCTGACAGGCAGAAATGTAACATATTAGTTTATGATGGTCAAGGGTTCAGGAAAGAGGGGAGATACGATGAAATTTTTACTGTTTTCTAATTCTGCAGAAACACAATTCCGGGTCAGACGGATTGTCAATCCGGCAGAAGATTCACTGGTGACAATAAAAGATGAAGGGCTTTTTTTAAGAATTATTCAGTCATGCAGGTTTGATCTTTTTTTGATAGATCTTAGAGCCAGCTGCTACTTTTCAAATTTACGTTTAAAAATGAAAGAATGTAAGCTTGATACTCCTTGGATTTTGCTGAGTAAGGAATCAAATCTTTCGATTAGTGGTTATTTTAGCTATTGGAATGCTTTTAACGGAATAAATCTCTGCTCTGACGGTTCTTCAGCATTGGAAAAAAAGCTCAGAATGCTGGCTCTTTCGCTTAAGAAAAATAACAGTCTGGGCATGAGCAAAAATGCCAGAAAGCTTTTGGACTTTTTTGTGGATTATCAGAACAAGTCAATATCAATTGAAACTTTGCAGGAAAAAATCTTCGGAGAAAAATCAGACAAAAACAGAAATTTGCTTTACGGGCTGATCCATGAAACAAGAAAATCAATCGGAGATGATTTTGTAAAGCCGCGTAATTTAATCAGATGCACCAAAGGCCGTTACAAGCTTGTCAGAATTTATCCTGAAAAAAGTCTTGATGTCTGCATCTATGGTCTTCCTGTTGAAAACGAATATGCAGACATCTTTCCGGCTTTTTACACAAGCCACGGCTATGATGTTTTTCCGTCTTATGGAAACGATGAATACGAGAGCCAGCCGGAGAAAACTGAAAAAGAAAACCAGGATATTTTTGCGCCTTCCTTTTCTGTGGTTTATGACACTTGCAAAAAGGAAAACGATAAAAAGCGCGCTTCATATACAAAATCTATTTTTGCAGAAATAGTTGAAGAACGCTGTATGTACTCCTATCACTGGCTTAAAGAGGTTCCCAATTCGCAGTATTTGTATGAGGCTGTTGAAAGGCTGAACGGCAAAAAGGTATAAAAAAAGGCTAATCATTTCTGATTAGCCTTTCTAGCGGCAATGGGGCTTGAACCTATGACCTGCCGGATATGAGCCGGATGCTCTACCAACTGAGCTATGCCGCCGTAATGTCTGGCATATTACATGAATCAAAAAAAAATGTCAAGCTGTTTGAACGGGGTGCTTTGTTTTTTCTCAATAAAGCGCTTCTGCTGATTGAGCAGATATATGTTCATTTCAGTTTGGAAAACCTTTTTCGGTTGATTTGCTTATTTTGTTTAGCGTTTTCTTAAATATTTTTCTTGAAAAACCTTAAAATGCGATTTATACTTAGAGGAAAGGTTCACGGAAGAGCCTTCTGTTTTTTTCGGATTTGTGCCTGTAGGGGGTGGTACTGCGTATAAAAATGATTAAAACAGAACGTAAGTGCCGTTTCAGCCTGTTGCAACTAAGGAAGGAGTTTTGCTATGAAAAAGACCGCTATTGTACTTGCATTATTACTTGTTGTTTCTGTATCTGTATTTGCTTTTAAAAATGAATCAGAGTACAGCTACAGAAATATTCCACTTCAGAAAGTGTATAACAACCAGAATGGGTATATTGCTTTGTTTACGCTTGACGGCTATAAGGTTTCAAAGTCTTATCTGCCTGTTGACTGGTTCCGTTTTGGAGATAACCGCGGACACGTTATTGCAGTGCCAAAGGGCTGCTACCCTTATATGACGATTGTTTACAAGAATAACGAGTTCCAGTATGTTACTCTTGCTGTGCCGAAGAATCCGGCTGACCCGTTCTGGGGCACATTGCCGGCAGGAACAAATCTTAAAGAGAAATTTGCAGTCGAATCTTTCCAGATTGACTAATGGATGTGTTCGGAAACTAACAGAGTTTTCTGACAGGTCTAATCTGTTATAGCAGGCAGGGCGGCAGTTTTCCGCCCTGTTTCTTTTTTAAAGAAAAGTTGAAAACCTACTTGAACAAAAAAAAAGAATATGATACATTCTTAAACGTTAAATCAACGGGCCATTAGCTCAGCTGGTAGAGCAACAGACTCTTAATCTGTGGGTCGACGGTTCGAAGCCGCCATGGCTCAAAAAGCTAAATCCTTACATAAAAAGGGATTTAGCTTTTTTATTTTAAATGAACAGACTGCAAAACACAAGTGTTAGCAAAGTGTTAGCAGACTGTTAGTAAACAAGCAACCCTAGAAATGCCGGAGCTTGAAACTCTAAAAAGCTAAACCCTGAAAGTTTAGAAGGAGTATTCTTGCGGACGGTATATCTTTTTAAGCGGAACGGCGGCTTTTATTACGCCCAGTTTCGTGACCCGGTAACAAACAAAATCACAAAAACCCTTTCCACACACACAACAGACTATGCGCAGGCCATGTCTAAAGCCTATGAATTTATGAACAGCGATAAATTCGCGGTGAAACAGACAGAAGCGGCGCGCATAATGACCCTTTTAGGTTCTTCAAACCTTTCTGCAAACGAACTAATCTCAATCAAAATGCTTTGCGAAAACATGCTCTTCAGCACCGGCGCACCGTCCGGGGCTTCGCTCGGCGCAGTTTCCGCGGCTTCTTTCGGCGCACAATCTGGCGCACAGCCCGCAATGCAGCCCGGCGCACAGTCCGGGGCTTTCATCAACAGACCAACAGATTTTTTTGCTAACACTTTGTCTGTTGCTGACACAAAACCAAAACACAAGCTTCTCGATTTCCTTGCTAACTTCTGGGATTATGACAAAAGCGAATACGTGCAGGACAAGCTTGCTCACGGCAAACGAATCGGCAAGCGGCATTGCTACGAAATGACAAGAAATCTGCTTTACTGGCGCGACTTCTTCAAGCCGGAAGAAACGGTTGAAGAGCTGACACCAGAACGGCTCAAGGATTTTGAAAAATACTTGAGAAACCGCAAGACAGCGAAAGGCGGCGGAACGCTCTCAACCGTAACAATGGACAACATAATTAAGACCGGCTCAATAGCTTTCAAGTGGGCGGTCAAAGAAGAATACATACAAAAATCGCCTTTTGACAGATTGACCGTATACTCAAAAGAAAACCGCGAGCGCGGAATCCTCACAAACCACGAAGTTGCAGAACTATTCAAGCGCGGAGAATGGAAAGACGAAAGGGCAAGAGTTGCAAACCTTGTAGCCATGACGACAGGCTTAAGATGCGGCGAAATTCTCGCCCTGCGCTTCTGCGACCTGGAAGAAAACCGCATACAAGTGCGCCATGCTTGGAGCGAAAAGGACGGCTTGAAAACACCGAAGAACGGCAAATCGCGCATCGTTCCGCTACTCCCGGCCGTGCGCAAGGAACTGCTCAAGCTTGGTCTAAAAAATCCGCACAACGTCAAAAGCACGGAACGCTTCATCTTCTTCGGCACGATACCCGAAAAGCCGATTGTGCATAACTTGCTTAATGACGGCTTGGCCGAAGCACTGGAATCAATCGGAATCGATGAAGACCAGAGAAAAGAGCGGAACATAGTCTTCCACAGCTGGCGGCATTACTACGCGACGACAATCGCAAACAAAGTCGATGAACGCCACGCACAGCTTGCGCTCGGTCATCTTTCCGCAAGCATGACGAAGCACTACGCAGACCATAAGCGCGAAGAAGAAATCGACATTGTGGCGGATGCGTCAATGAACATCTTCAACGAGCTTATCGGCTGAGAACTTATCAGCTGAAAAAAGCACAGCCGTTTTGTCTGCATTTAATCAAAAAACAATGAGCAAAGTATTTCTCTGATTGGTTCAAAGTCCAGAATTTCAAAGCCCGGCCTTGCCTTATTCTGAATTACAGAAAAGGAGAAAGGCATGAATGAAAAAATTCAAGAAGAAGCCCAGAGGGCTGACAGTCCGCGACAGGAAAATGCAGACATTGTTATGTCAGTGGCAGAAGCATCCAAGTTTCTGCGATACAGCGAATCACAGCTGTATAAAGACGTGGAAGAAAGGCGCATCCCGTTCATCCAGAAAGGGCGGAGAGTCTTGTTTCTAAAAACGGATTTGCTTGAATGGCTGCAGACGATGCGCAAGCCGGCAATAAACTAAAAAGGGGAGCACATGAACACCACAACAAAAACAAACGAAACCAAGCAGAAGACAATCACCGTGAATGCAATCGTCACCAATTTCCAGACGGCGCTTCTGGCAAAGCAGTTCGGCGAAGTCGGAATCCTCGTAACGATGCACGACGGCCAGCCGGTCAAGATTGTCGAAACGAACATAACGACGCGCAAGGCATAGGGGAAATGAGATTTAACCGGCGCGGGAAAAAAACATTTGTGAAGACTGGTTCTGTCAAGGTTCGGAAGGGCGCAGTAAAACAAGCCCTGACGACCCGAAGGGCGTGACCTTGACAGGTTCAGGCTGAACGATAAAATCTCGCCTTTGCCGGTTAAATGTCAGCGGAAAGAAAAGCAAAGAAAAATAAAGGGGAAAGGCAGACAAGAGAAATGTACTTTTGGACAGCTGAACAATGTGCAAAGTAAGTTTGATTTTGGACTAAGGTATAAAAAAACGGCGAGCCGGTCTGATGTAATCTGTACTTGTGCAAAAGGAGCGGAAAATGACAGAAGACAATGGCAAACCAGTTTGGGAAAAACTTAACGGAGAACCAAGTTCAGCGTTTCACGCATTTGTTCTTTACCGTGACTTTGGAACAACAAGAAATATCAAGAAAGTGCTGAGGGAGAACAACCTAAGCGAGAAAAGCTACAGAACATGGCAAAGATGGTCTTCGCTGTTCGACTGGAAAAACAGGGTTGAAGCTTATGACGCATTCTGCGAAGAACAGCAAAAGGAAAAGCAGAAGCTCGAAGAGCAGGAACGCTACGCCAGATACAGAAAAATGCTTGATAAGATGACCAACATCGTGGACAGCAAGATTGACGCAATTCAGAAGAGCGAAATCAATCCGATGCAGACAATGGAGCTTATGGAGCGCACATGGAAGCTAGG
>JAEEGH010004949.1_pt1 | contig 33840 bp, 23 predicted proteins | sample 9134181 | NCBI WGS metagenome assembly JAEEGH01 (sample SAMN16246544, study PRJNA631951) | gut metagenome | biome: gut microbiome; feature: rumen; material: DP-attached | host: Bos | place: Iran: Karaj | collected 2018-10
GTCAGCCTTGGGATGCATTACCTTAAAGGCATTCACCTTCTTGGCGATGTCAGCGAACAGGTAGTTGTTCTGGAGATTGAGGAAATGGGTGTTTACTAATGCCATGTTTTTTTTCTTTTTCTTTTTTTATTTCGGGATTCCGTTATTCTGATGATTCGATTTCCCCGTCGAAGACGAACTCGGCGGGTCCTGTCATATAGACGTGGTTGTCACTTTCCCGCCATTCGATGTGAAGGGTGCCTCCGTCCATGACGATGTCATTGGTCCTTCCGGCTCGTCTGGTCATACAGGCTGCAACGGCAGTGGCACAGGCTCCTGTGCCGCATGCCAGGGTAATGCCGCTGCCACGTTCCCACACACGGGTGCGGATAGTGGTTGATCCTTCTTGGGAAGGAGATAGCACATGGGCAAACTCGATGTTACAACGTTGTGGGAAGGCGGGATGATATTCCAATATCCGTCCCATTTCTCCCACCAGATCCACATCATCGTTGAAAATGACATAGTGGGGATTACCCATTGAGACGAACACACCTTTATTAAGTCCACGGCTGGATATAAATTGTGTCTCGTTCTCCAATACAGGCTCACCCATATCCACGGTGACACACTCCACGATGTCATGGCTGATGTGTAACTGTAACGTCTTTACTCCAGACAAAGTCAACAGGCGTATCTCCCGTTTGTCCGTCAGTCCTCGCTCATAGAGATATTTTCCGATACATCTTGAAGCGTTGCCGCACATCATGGCCTCACTACCATCAGCATTATAGATATGCATGGTATAATCAGCCTCAGGTACAGGACTGCTGCCGATCAGCACCAGCCCGTCGGAGCCGACCCCTTTGTGGCGGTCACTCCAGGCAATGGCTGCCTCTGAGGGGTTGGGGATGTCGTACTCCATCGTATTGACATAGATGTAGTCGTTGCCGCAACCGTGCATCTTCGTGAACCTGATTTTATGTGCCATATTGTAACTGATATTTGAAGTTTGCTGTCTTTTTGTAATCATTTCAACTGCAAAGTTAGGCAAAAAGTAAGAAAGAGCAAAAGAAATCGTCCATTTTGTGTGATGAAAAATGAAAATATTGTCATTTTGTCAACTTTTCACGGTTCCATTCTACCGTTTTCTTTACATCTTGCCATCCTTCTTGTTGGTTTTGATACATTGTGTCAGTAGCACACCTGACGAGTCTATATTTTTTTCGAGAGGAAGGCGTGGACCTTCGCAGCTGTCTGTTTACCACTTGCCATGGCACGGACGACGAGGGACGCTCCGTTGGCGGCATCTCCGCAGACAAAGACATGCTCAGGATACTCTGGGTGCTCTGGCTTGAGGAAACCCATGGCGAGGAGTACCAGTTCTGCCTTGATGATTTCCGGCTCACCCTTCTCGACCATGATGGGACGCCCGCCTTCCGGGTTGGGCTGCCAGTCGATCTCCTGGACTTTCACACCAGTCAGTTGTCCGTCCTTGCCGAGAAACTCCAGTGTGTTGATATTCCAACGGCGGGTGCATCCCTCTTCGTGGGAGGAGGTGGTCTTCAAGGTACGGGGATAGTTAGGCCATGGGTTGTTAGGGTCTACTGGTCCCTCAACAGGTTTAGGCATGATCTCTATCTGTGTCACGCTCTTGCATCCCTGACGGTGGGCGGTACCGATACAGTCGGATCCCGTGTCACCGCCACCGATGACGAGGACATCCTTCCCCTTTGCCGTGATGCGTTCCTCCCTGGGGAAGTCTATCCCTGCGAGTATCCTGTTCTGCTGGGCGAGGAGGTCGAGGGCAAAGTGGACCCCCTTCAGCTCACGCCCCGGAGCGTTTAGGTTGCGGGCGGTAGGAGTGCCAGTGGCAATGACGACAGCATCGAAATCATTGACTATTTTCGATTTGTCATTGACTGTTATCTCCTTACCATAGCAGAACGTGATACCTTCCTGTTCCAGCAGGTGGATACGCCGGTCGATAATCGCCTTGTTGAGTTTGAAGTTGGGAATACCATAGCGCAGGAGTCCTCCCGCATCCTCGTTCTTCTCGAAGACGGTGACCTGATAGCCCGACAGGTTGAGGTCATGGGCAGCGGCAAGTCCGGCAGGACCTGCACCGATGACGGCAACATTCTTTCCGTTACGCTGAGGGTGGTGAACGGTGATGTATCCCTCTCGGAATGCCGCTTCTGTGATGGCGCACTCGTCCTCTCGGTTCGTGGTAGGCTCATGTTCGATGAGGTTTAGCACACAGGCTTTCTCACAAAGGGCAGGACAGATACGTCCTGTGAATTCCGGGAAGGGATTGGTGGCGTTGAGCAACTGATAGGCGAGTTCCCAGTCCCCTTTGTATAAGGCATCATTCCACTCAGGAGGTTTGTTGCCTAAGGGACATGCCCAGTGGCAGAAGGGTACACCGCAGTCCATACAGCGGCTTGCCTGTAACTTACGCTCTCGTGTGTTGAGTGTCTGCTCCACTTCTCCAAAGTCGTGGATCCTGTCATGTATAGGACGGTATCCCGCCTCTTGACGATGTATCTCTAAAAATGCTTTCGGATTTCCCATTTTTCTATTATTTACATTATTACATTTTCTGATTATTACATTTTTAGTAGTCTCGCTGGATATCGGCAATCTTCTCATGCAGTCTTGCCATCTGTTCCTCGTGGAGTACCCGCTTGTATTCGATCGGTACGACTTGGATGAAATCCTCTATGTACTGCTGCCAGTTATCTAACATGGTGCGGGCAAGTGTGGAGCCTGTGTGAAGGTAGTGCTGATGGATGAGCTCATGTAGTTCTTTCCTGCTGACACTATCCTCGACAAGATTGATCTCCACCATGTCCATATTACAGAAATAATCGAAGTTATGGCTCTTGTCCCAGACATAGGCGACACCTCCTGACATACCGGCGGCAAAGTTACGCCCCGTCTCACCAAGTACGACGACACGTCCGCCTGTCATATACTCACAGCAGTGGTCGCCAGCTCCCTCAACGACGGCGATAGCACCGGAGTTACGCACACCGAAACGCTCGCCGACCTTGCCGTTGACATATAGCTCGCCGCTCGTGGCACCATATAGTCCGGTGTTGCCTGCGATGATATTGTCTTCCGCGGCAAAGTTGCTTCTTGTCGGTGGGAGAATGGCAAGGCATCCTCCGCTGAGTCCTTTGGCAAAATAGTCGTTGGTCTCACCCTCTAACTTGAAAGCGACGCCTTTTGTCAGGAAAGCGCCGAACGACTGTCCCGCAGAGCCCTTGAACTTGACGTTGATGGTGTTGCCGGGTAGTCCTTCCTCACCATATTTCTTGGCGATAGCACCAGAGAGCATGGCACCAGTGGCACGGTCAGTGTTCTTGATGGCGTAGTCGAGGCTGACCTCCTCACCATGCTCTATCGCCTTTGCTGCCGCCACGAGCATCTGCTCGTCGAGAATCGTCCCCTGCATACCGAGTGGTACACTGGGTTTCTGGATATCACCTGTGAAATGGAGTGTCCCTTGCTCTTTGTTCAAGAGTCTGCTGAAGTCAAGCACCGAAGACCTGGTCTCTATCAGCTCTGTGTGTCCTACGATATCGTTAAGACTCTTATACCCCATCTCGGCAAGGTACTCACGTACCTCTTGAGCCAGGAAGGTGAAGTAGTTGACCAGGTACTCATAACGTCCCATGAAATGCTTGCGCAGTGCCGGGTTTTGTGTCGCCACACCCATCGGACAGGTGTTCAGGTTGCATTTGCGCATCATCACACAGCCAAGGACAATCAGGGCAGCGGTGCCAAAGCCATACTCCTCCGCACCCAGCAGTGCCATGAGTACGATGTCACGACCCGTCTTGATCTGTCCGTCGACCTGAAGCCTTACCTGTGAGCGAAGCCCGTTCCTGACAAGTGTCTGTTGCGTCTCGCTCAGTCCTATCTCCGGAGAGATACCTGCAAAGCGCATGCTGGAGGCAGGAGAGGCACCAGTACCACCTTCTGCCCCGGAGATGATGATGAGGTCAGCCTTCGCTTTTGCCACTCCTGCGGCAATAGTTCCCACACCACTCTCAGCAACCAGCTTGACGGAGATTGCCGCCTTCGGATTGACGTTCTTCAGATCAAAGATCAGCTGGGCGAGGTCCTCAATGCTGTAGATGTCATGATGGGGTGGAGGACTGATAAGGCTGATGCCCGGAATACTATGTCGTGTCTTGGCAATGACCTCATTGACTTTAAAACCAGGCAACTGACCTCCCTCTCCGGGCTTAGCACCTTGGGCGACCTTGATCTGTATCTCTTCCGCATTCACCAGATACTCCGTCGTCACTCCGAAGCGTCCGCTGGCTACCTGTTTGGTCTTACTGCTCAGACTGATGCCGTCGACAGTGGAGTGGAACCGCTCGGAGTCCTCACCACCCTCACCGGTGTTGGAACGTCCTCCGAGTTTATTCATGGCAAGGCAGATCGCCTCGTGTGCCTCTTTGGAGAGGGCACCAAATGACATGGCACCTGCCACAAAGTGCTTCACGATGGCCTCAACAGGTTCCACCTCGTCAATCTTAATCGGGTTTCTCTTGAACCCCAGGAAGTCACGGATAAAGATAGGTGATTCTTTTTCGTCGACGAGTCGGGAGAACTCCTTGAACTTCTCGTAGTTCCCCGTTCTTGTGGCAAGTTGTAAAGTTGCTATCGTCTCCGGGTTCCATGCGTGTCTGATACCGTCCTTACGCCAGTGGAATTGTCCTTGGTTGTTTAAGTAGGCGGTATGGGTATGATAGGCTGCCTCGTGAAAGGCAACGGCATCATGCGCTATTCTCTCCAGACCGACACCTCCTATCGTGCTGACTTCTGTTCCGAAATAAGTCCTCAACAGGTTTTCACTCAGTCCGATACTCTCGAAGATCTTGGCACCACGATAGCTGCGAATGGTGGAGATACCCATCTTCGCCATGATCTTGAAGAGTCCTTTCTTGACAGCCTTGATATAGTTCGCCTCCGCCGTGGTATAGTCCTCTTGAATCTTATGTTGCTTCACAAGGTCAGCAAGAATGGCGAATGTCATATAGGGACACAACGCACTGGCTCCGTATCCTAACAAGAGGGCGGCATGCATCGTCTCACGGATCTCACCACTCTCGACGATAAGGGCGGTCTGCACTCGTTTGCCGGCACTCGTCAGGTAATGGTGTACGGCACTGACGGCTAACAGACTGGGGATTGCCACATGTGTCTCATCGACATCACGGTCGGAAAGGATGATATAGTTATAACCCTCATCCACCGATTTCTCAGCCTGGTGACATAAGGTGTCCAGTGCGTCACGTAGTCCGTTGGCACCCTTCGTCCCATCAAACAGAATAGGTAGCTTGATGGTGTTGAATCCTTTGTAGCGGATGTTACACAGGATATCCAGCTGTGTGTTGTTCAGTATCGGGTGGGGAAGGCGCACCATCTTACAGTTGGTCTCATCGGGGGTCAGGATACCAGAGCCTACCCGTCCGATATACTCTGTCAGACTCATCACCAGTTCCTCGCGGATAGAGTCAATGGCTGGGTTCGTCACCTGGGCGAACTGCTGACGGAAATAGTTGAAGAATACCTGTGGCTTCTCTGACAGGACGGCAAGTGGTGTGTCATTACCCATGGAGGCGGTAGGCTCCTGACCGTTGACAGCCATCGGGATGATGGTCGCGTCAATATCCTCAGAGCCATATCCAAACATAACCTCCTTCTGTAACAGGTTCTCTATGCCATTCTCCACATGACGACCGGACTTCAACTTCTCCAGCTGGATGCGGTTGGTGCTCAGCCACTGTCTGTAGGGATGCTCACCGGCAAGTTGTTGCTTGATCTCGCCATCATAGTAAATCTTACCCTCCAGGGTGTCTATCAGCAGGATCTTACCAGGCTGCAGGCGTCCTTTCTCCGCCACCTCTGTCGGGTCAAAGTCCATGACACCTACCTCGCTTGCCACGATGATGGTGTCGTTCTTGGTAATGGTATAGCGGGCAGGACGCAGACCGTTGCGGTCGAGCATGCCACCGGCGAAACGACCGTCACTGAATAAGAGGGCTGCGGGACCGTCCCATGGCTCCATCAGGATAGAGTGATATTCGTAGAAAGCCTTTAGGTCTTCGGATATCGGATTCTTGTCATTAAAACTCTCTGGTACCAGCACACTCATGGCGTGGGGCAGTGACAATCCCGACATGACGAAGAACTCCAGTACGTTGTCAAGACTGGCAGAGTCGGACATCCCTTCTTGTATGATGGGTGAGATATGCTTGATGTCTCCCAGTGCCTCACTGCTCAATACGCTCTCCCTTGCCCGCATCCATCCACGGTTGCCGCGGATGGTGTTGATCTCACCATTGTGGGCTAACAAGCGGAAGGGCTGGGCTAATGACCACGTAGGAAATGTGTTTGTGCTGAATCGTGAGTGCACCAGCGCCAGTCCGCTTGTGAAATAGGGGTTAGTAAGATCGGGGAAATACTGTCGTACCTGCATGGACGACAGCATCCCTTTGTATATGATGTTTGTGTTGCTCAACGAACAGAAATAGAAGTCCGGGTGTGAGATGCGACGCTCAATCTTCTTACGTATAATATATAAGGTTCGCGCAAAGGTGCCCACCTTGTCATCGTTCACACCAGTGATGAATATCTGCTTGATGGCAGGCTCCGTACTCAGGGCTGACTCGCCCAGACAGTCCGGGTTGGTGGGGACATTGCGGAGGTGCATCAGCTGCAGACCCTCACGTTCTATCTCCTCGATCATGATACTGAGGATCTCGCTTTGTGCTTTCTCCTCTTTGGGCAGGAATACCAGTCCGGTTCCGTATTTCCCCTTTTCGGGTACAGGAATACCTTGTAGCAGAATGAACTCATGCGGGATCTGTACCATGATACCGGCTCCGTCACCGTCCTTGCCGACTTCCGCACCACGATGGCGCATGTTCTCTAATACGCGTAATGCCTGGTCTACCAGTTCGTGACTCTTGTTGCCGTGTATGTTGACAATCATGCCTACACCGCATGCGTCATGCTCATACTCACTTCGGTAAAGTCCTCTCTCTTGGTTTTGAAGTTTACGTTTTGTCATATTATCCTTATTTGAATCAATTCTTTTGTCTTAATTCGGATGCAAAGGTAATTCAAAAAGTCAGCTAATAAAAGAATTTACTTACATAAATTATCGTAAACATTTAAACAACTGACAAAATGAAATGAAATAAAGCTTTTTCATTACAATGTGTCAATCAATAAGCATCCTGCAAGCGTTGATTGTTGACAAAGTGTTAGTTAGGACTTTTTTTTACATGAAAATACAGGAAATATGTCAGGTATTCCTTCTTAAACACTTAACTTTGCAGCGAGAACAATGATAAGTCACGTACGGACACATTATTTATTTAAAAGGATTTAAGGTATGAAAAAGATTGAAGCGATTATCCGCAAGACAAAGTTTGAGGATGTCAAGCGAGCTTTATTGAGTTCAGACATCGACTGGTTTGAGTATCATGATGTGCATGGTATCGGACAGAGTCGCCAGGAGCGTATCTATCGTGGTGTTCAGTATAGTACGGATGTGATAGAGCGTGTGGCTCTGACCATCGTCTGCCGTGATGTGATACTGGATCCCACGATTCAAGTGATATTACGGGTAGCCCATACGGGAGAGATAGGAGATGGGCGTATCTTCGTCAGTGATGTGATAGACACCTGGTCTATCCGTACTGGTGAACACGGAGATACGGTATTGAGAGACAAGAAATAGGATAATAAACACAACACAAATTAAACACAACGATTATGAATGAGATAGGATTATCACTGGATACCGTTTGGATGCTGTTGGCAGCGATGCTGGTATTCTGGATGCAGCCCGGTTTTGCATTATGTGAAGCAGGTTTCACACGTAGCAAGAACACGGCGAATATATTGATGAAGAACTTTGTCGACTTTATGTTCGGCTCTCTGTTGTTTTTCTTTGTAGGTTTTGGCTTTATGTTCGGAAGTGACGGTGCAGGATTCATCGGAGCACCTAACTGGGGCGACCTCTCTTTCTATAAAGGTGACTTGCCGGTAGAAGGCTTCCTGATTTTCGAGACCGTCTTCTGTGCCACCTCAGCGACGATTGTCAGTGGTGCCATGGCGGAGCGGACGAAATTCTCCATGTACCTGATTTACAGTGCTATCATCTCCATGTTGATCTATCCCGTAGAGGGACACTGGACATGGGGTGGCGGATGGCTTTGTAATGATGCTGCCGATAGTTTTATGATGACGACCTTCGGTGATGTGTTCCATGATTTCGCCGGTTCTGCCATCGTGCATAGCGTAGGTGGTGTACTTGCCTTGATCGGTGCCATCGCTTTAGGTCCTCGTATCGGGAAGTATGATGCTGACAAGAAGAGTCGTGCTATCCCGGGACATAACCTTACTTTGGCATCCTTAGGTGTCTTCATCCTCTGGTTAGGGTGGTTTGGTTTTAACCCAGGCTCACAGCTTGCGGCAAGTGGGGAGGTCAATCGTGTAGCTATCTCCCATGTGTTCCTGACTACCAATCTTGCCGCAGTGGCAGGTGGAACGGCAACGATGTTCCTGACATGGTGGAAATACGGAAAGCCCTCTCTGTCTTTAACACTGAACGGTGTGCTGGCAGGTCTGGTGGGTATCACGGCAGGTTGTGACCTCGTATCACCCCTTGGGTCTGTTGTCATCGGACTGCTTTGCGGACTGGTACTCGTCTTTGCCATTGAGTTTATCGACCATAAGTTACATATCGACGACCCTGTAGGTGCCTCTAGCGTTCATGGTGTATGTGGTATCTTAGGAACACTGATGACAGGATTGCTCTCTACGAGTAATGGCGCATTCTACGGGCATGGCTGGGGCTTCTTCGGTGCGGAGTGCTTCGGTATACTGGTCATCGACCTTTGGGCAGCTGCCTGTGGTTTTGTATTGTTCTTTGGTATCAAGAAACTTCATGGTCTGCGTGTAGAGGCACGTGTAGAGGAGGAGGGACTTGACATCTATGAGCATGGAGAGAGTTGTTATAACTAATAAATTTTAAGGTATGAGAAAGATTGTGATTTTAGCAATGGGAATGGTGCTTAGTGGCACCACCCTTGCACAGGAAAAGATAGAGGCAACGATAGGTGCCGACTTTGTGAGCCAGTATATCTGGCGTGGATTAGACGCGGGGCATGTCAGTATCCAGCCCACACTAGGTGTAGCTTATAAGGGACTGAGTCTTTCAGCATGGGGCTCGGTAGGTTTCAAGTCGGAAGACACCAAGGAGTTTGACCTCACGGCATCCTATACTAATGGAGGACTGACCCTCGGAGTGACAGATTATTGGTTTAACACACCAGAGGAGCGTTATTTTAATTACAAGGCTCATGAGACCAGTCATGTCTTCGAGGCTTTTGTCGCCTACGATTTCGGACTACTCTCAGCCGCATGGTACACCAACTTTGCCGGCAACGATGGCCTGAATAAAAACGGTAAGCGGGCTTACTCTTCTTATGTGGAGTTGAATGCCCCCTTTAAACTCGCTACCTGTGAATGGACGGGAACATTAGGAGTAGTGCCTTATGCGACCAGTTTCTATGATACTTCTGGCTTCGCGGTGACGAATGTCGCTATCAAAGCGCTGAAGGATATCAAGATTACAGACTCCTTCTCTGTCCCGATATTCGCACAAGTGATAGCTAACCCTTGCTCACAAAGAGCCTATTTCGTCTTTGGATTCACGCTTAAGCCGTGAGTCCAAAGACTCCCTTTTTCGCAAAACTTCAAAACAATCAATATATGGAAACAAAGTATATCTTCGTAACAGGCGGTGTCGTTTCGTCATTAGGAAAGGGCATCATCTCCGCCAGTATCGGTAAACTACTTCAGGCACGTGGGTATAAGGTCACCATCCAGAAGTTCGATCCTTATATCAACATCGACCCTGGAACCCTGAACCCCTATGAGCACGGGGAGTGCTATGTGACAGTCGACGGGATGGAGACAGACCTCGACTTGGGACATTACGAGCGGTTTACGGGTATTGAGACCACCCGGGACAACTCGATTACCACAGGACGTATCTACAAGACGGTGATAGACCGGGAGCGTCATGGTGACTATCTAGGAAAGACTATTCAGGTGGTTCCGCATATCACGGACGAGATCAAACGCCGGATGTTACGAGAAGAACTCAACGAAGGACTGGATTTCGTCATCACAGAGGTGGGTGGTACTATTGGTGACATCGAGAGTGCCCCTTTCATGGAGGCTATCCGACAGTTGCGCTGGCAACTGGGTCGTAATGCTGTTTGTGTGCATCTCACCTATGTGCCCTATCTGAAAGCCGCTGATGAGTTGAAGACGAAACCCACCCAGCATTCCGTCAAGGAGTTACAGAGCATGGGTATCCAGCCTGATATCCTCGTCTTGCGTACCGAGCGTCATCTGGACGATGGCTTACGCATGAAAGTAGCCTCTTTCTGTAATGTTGACCTGGAGTGTGTGGTACAGAGCGAGGATATGCCCAGCATCTACGAGGTACCCGTGAGTATGCAGCGGCAGGGACTTGATGCCGCCATCATGCGGAAGATAGGTATCCCGGTGGGAGAGACGCCAACGATGAAGTCGTGGCACGACTACATTCAGAAACAACGGAATGCCACCCGTGAGGTGCATATCGGACTGGTGGGCAAATATGCTTTACAGGATGCGTATAAGAGTATCCGGGAGAGTCTGACCCTGGCAGGTATCTATAATGATGTGAAGGTGAGGCTCCATTTTGTCAATAGTGAGGACATCATGAAAGAGAATGTCGCGGAGAAACTGGATGGTATGGCTGGTGTCATCATCTGTCCGGGTTTCGGTCAGCGAGGTATTGAGGGGAAATTGGTCGCGGCACACTATACCCGAACGCATGATATTCCTACCTTCGGTATCTGTCTGGGTATGCAGATGATGGTGATAGAGTTTGCCAGGAACGTATTAGGCTATGCCGATGCTAACAGTTGCGAGATGAACGCACAGACGACTCACCCTGTTATCGATTTGATGGAGGAGCAGAAGAGTATTACCCAGATGGGAGGAACCATGCGGCTGGGAGCCTATGACTGTGAGCTGCAGCCTGGGAGCCGGACTTTCGAGGCATATGGCAGAGATACGCTCATCAAGGAGCGTCATCGTCATCGCTATGAGTTCAACAATGCTTACCTTGATGAATATGAGAAGGCAGGTATGAAGTGTGTGGGTGTCAACCCTGCCGCTAACCTGGTGGAGATTGTCGAGATACCTGACAAACGGTGGTATATCGGAACACAGTTCCATCCGGAGTATTCCTCTACTGTACTTCATCCTCATCCATTGTTTATGTCGTTTATCAAAGCTTGTAGTGATGGAACAGTTGAAGCATGAGTGTGGCGTGGCGATGATCCGCCTGTTGAAGCCGTTGGATTATTACGCCAAGAAATACGGCACATGGGCTTACGGGTTCAACAAGCTCTATCTGATGATGGAGAAACAGCACAACCGCGGTCAGGAGGGTGCCGGTATCGCATCAGTGTGTCTGAGAAAGAAACCGGGTACGGAGTATATGTTCCGTGAGAAAGCAGAAGGGAAAGATGCCATCACAGAGATATTCAGCCGTGTGACGGAAGAGATGGCGGGTGAGCTTTATATGGGACATCTGCGCTATTCGACCACAGGCAAGAGCGGGTTGACGTTTGTGCACCCGTTCCTGCGTCGTAACAACTGGAGGGCAAAGAACCTCTGCCTGTGTGGTAATTTCAATATGACCAATATCGATGAGGTGTTTCAATTCCTGACCCAGCATGGACAGTCCCCGCGTATCTATGGTGATTCGTATATCACGCTTGAGCTGATGGGACACCGGCTGGACCGTGAGGTGGAGCGTCTCTATGATGAGGCGAGAGAGAAAGGACTGGAAGGTCTCGATATCACTAGTTATATAGATGATCATGTGGAGATTGCTAACGTACTGAAAAAGACGATGAGTCATTATGACGGTGGCTATGTGATGTGTGGACTGACAGGCTCGGGGGAGATGTTTGCGGTACGCGACCCATGGGGCATCCGTCCGGCATTCTACTATCGGGATGACGAGATTGTTGCCGTAGCCAGTGAGCGACCGGTATTACAGACCACCTTTGACTTGCAATATGAGGATATCCGGGAGTTGAGGGCGGGTGAGGCACTTATCGTACGCAGCCATGGTGAGAGTCATCTGGAACAAATCATGCCGCCACAGCAACTGAGTGCCTGTAGTTTTGAGCGTATCTACTTCAGCAGGGGGTCTGACCGTGACATCTACCAGGAACGGAAACGACTGGGTGTGCAACTGATGCAGCCCATCCTCAAGGCTGTCAATGGCGACGTAGCCAATACGGTATTCTCGTATATCCCCAATACCGCCGAAGTGGCATTTTACGGCATGACGGATGGCTTCCGCCAGCAAGGCTATCAGGTGCACACGGAAAAGGTCGTGTGGAAAGACATCAAGATGCGTACGTTCATTGCTGATAACAATGAGCGTAATGACTTAGCGGCTCACGTTTACGATATCAGCTACGGATCACTTCGTCCTTACGAGGATAATCTCGTGATCATCGATGACTCCATCGTCAGGGGCACCACCTTGAGAGAGAGCATCTTCAAGATTCTTGACCGTCTGCATCCTAAGAAAATAGTCATGGTGTCCAGTTCTCCACAGATTCGCTATCCTGACTATTACGGTATCGATATGCCCCGTTTGGAGGAGTTCTGTGCCTTCCGTGCCACAATGGCACTGATAGAGGAGCGAGGGATGTGGCAGTTGGTCAACGACACCTATCTGGCTTGCAAGCGTGAGTTACAGCAGTCCAAGGAGCACATGCGGAACTGTGTACGTGCCATTTACGAGCCCTTTACCGTTGAGGAGATCAACGACAAGATCGTAGAGATACTACGTCCTGAAGGTATGCGGACCCCCGTCGAACTTGTATTCCAAAGCATAGGAAGTCTGCATGAGGCTTGTCCTGACCATCCTGGAGACTGGTATTTCACAGGACATTATCCCACACCTGGAGGCACACGGCTCTGCAATCAGGCGTTTGTGAACTATATTGACAACAAACAGAAACAACAACAATCATAAAAAGAAAGATTATGTGTGGAATTGTAGCGATATTAAATGTCAAGGAACAGACACAGCAGTTGCGTCAGAAGGCATTAGGTATGAGTCAGAAGATACGCCATCGCGGTCCTGACTGGAGTGGTATTTATTGTGGCAAGTCCGCAATCCTTGCCCATGAGCGGTTGAGTATTGTCGACCCTGAGTCGGGAGGACAGCCATTGTATTCACCCGACCGTCAACAGATCCTCGCCGTGAATGGTGAGATATATAATCATCAGGAGATACGTAAACGATATGAGGGGAGATACTCGTTTCAGACAGGCTCCGACTGTGAGGTCATTCTTGCCTTGTATCAGGACAAGGGTATCGACTTCCTGGAGGACCTGAGTGGTATCTTTGCCTTTGTGCTTTATGACGAGGAGCGTGACGAGTTCCTTATTGCCCGTGACCCGATAGGTGTCATCCCTCTTTATATCGGTTATGATGATGACGGTACTGTATATGTCGCTTCTGAGCTGAAGGCATTGGAGGGACAGTGTCAGCGTTATGAGCCTTTCCTGCCCGGACACTATGCCTACGGCAAATTAAAAATGAAAAATGAAAAATTACAAATGGAGCGATACTATCATCGTGACTGGATGTCGTATGATGCCGTGAAGGATAACGGGGCAAGCTCAGAGGATATCCGTCAGGCATTGAGGGCTGCCGTGAAGCGTCAGTTGATGTCTGATGTTCCTTATGGGGTGTTGCTCAGCGGTGGTCTTGACTCTTCCGTGATCTCGGCTGTCGCAGAGAGATATTCTGAGATGCGTATTGAGGATGACTCACAGACAAAGGCATACTGGCCCCGTCTGCATTCCTTCGCAGTGGGACTGAAGGGGGCTCCCGACTTGGCAAAGGCAAAACTCGTTGCTGATCATATCGGTACGGTGCATCATGAGATCAACTATACCATTCAGGAAGGTCTTGATGCCATCCGTGATGTCATCTATTTCATCGAGACGTATGATGTCACCACGGTCCGTGCCTCCACACCGATGTACCTCCTGGCACGTGTCATCAAGTCGATGGGTATCAAGATGGTTCTGTCAGGTGAGGGTGCCGATGAGATATTCGGGGGCTACCTCTATTTCCATAAAGCTCCTGACGCCAGGGCATTTCATGAGGAGACAGTGCGAAAACTCTCCAAGCTCCATCTGTATGACTGTCTGCGTGCCAATAAAAGCCTGTCTGCCTGGGGGGTGGAGGGACGTGTGCCCTTCCTTGACAAAGAGTTCCTGGATGTGGCGATGCGTACCAACCCTGCGGCGAAGATGTGTCCGGGTAAGACCATAGAGAAACGGATTGTCCGGGAGGCTTTCTCGGATATGTTACCTGAGGAGATTGTATGGCGACAGAAGGAGCAGTTCAGTGACGGGGTAGGGTATTCATGGATTGACACCCTTAAGCAGATCACTGCTGAGGCTGTCTCTGATGAGCAGATGGCACATGCCGCGGAGCGGTTCCCCATCAACCCGCCGAAGAACAAGGAGGAGTACTACTATCGTTCCATCTTCGCGGAGCATTTCCCTTCTGACAGTGCGGCACTCAGTGTCCCCAGTGAGGCGAGTGTGGCGTGCTCTACCGCCATTGCCTTGGAATGGGATGAGGCTTTCAAGAATATGAATGATCCCAGCGGACGTGCCGTGAAAGGTGTCCATGAACAGGCCTATTGAGTGAAATGGAGCCTTTATTCACATGAATAAAGCCCTTAAACGATGTTTAAGGGCTTTAATTGACTTATTCACCGTATATTTCCTTTAGCTTGTCGAGGAGATTCTTGCCTCGCAGGTCCATGGCGACAATCTTGCCGGTGGGGTCGACCAATACATTAGAAGGGATGCTGGAAATACCATAGAGGTCGGCAGCCGCACATTTCCATCCTTTCAGGTCACTCATCTGTTGCCATCTCATTCCCATTTGCTGGATAGCGTTTATCCATGCCTCCTTCTTCTGGTCGAAGGAAACACCCACCACGTTGAAACCTTTGCCCTGGTATTGCTCATAAGCGGCAATGACATAAGGCATCTCCCTGCGGCAGGGTCCGCACCAGGAAGCCCAGAAGTCGACGAGCACATAGTTGCCTTTGCCCACCCACTGACTGAGTTTAACTTCTTGGTCGTTCACATCATTCATCGTCAGTTCGTGGAACTGGATACCAGGGCGGCGCTTCTCATACCCCGCCAGCAGCTTCTTGGGGATATCCAGTTCAGGGTTGCGGTAGTAGGAAGCCTTCGGGTCGAGTGCCTCTTTCAGTCCCTCATAGCCCAGCTGGTACATCGCATCCTTGATATACTTGACGGGCAGGTCATTCTCCTTATTGTCACGGATGATCTCCTTGATAAATTCGAGTTGTGCGTCACCCAGTGAGTCGAGACGCTCAGATAATATCCTTGCCTTTTCCTTGCTTTCCGGAAGTTCTCCCTTAGGGTCTTTCTCCTGAATAGCCTTGAACTCATTCATGATTTTCTCAGCCTGTTTGTCGAAGGCATCCATCATGGGCTGGTAGGGGTCAATTGTTGTCTGTGCCTGTGCTGTCATGGTGACGGCAATCAGTGCGGAAATAATCAGTTTCTTCATGTCGTTATCAGTTATTTGCCTGCAAAGATACAAAAAATCTCAAATTTCGATAGCCAATTATCTTTTTTTTCGTACCTTTGCAGCCGATTTCAAAAACAGGGGTACTTGCGAAACCTCATTGGAGGCGGACCCCCTTTAACAAAACAAGAGAATTTATGGAACAAGACAAAAGGAAAGTCAGTGTACTTTTTATGTTTTTTGGTACACTGTTCTGCGTTTGCCTGATTACGGCAAACGTATTGGAAACAAAACAGTTATCGTTCGGACCAGTCAATCTGACAGCGGGTGTCATCGTATTCCCGGTGAGCTACATTATTAATGATGTGGTGTGTGAGGTATGGGGCTACCAGCGTACCCGTATGCTCATCTGGATGGGTTTTGCGATGAACTTCTTCTTTGTGCTGATGGGAGCCATCGCAGACTGGATCCCTGGTGCAGACTACTGGGATGGTGATGAGGGCTTCCATGTCATCTTCGGTCTGGCACCACGTATCGCCCTTGCCTCCTTCATCGCTTTTATCCTGGGCTCATTCACCAATGCCTATGTGATGTCACGCATGAAACTGACCTCGAATGGAAAGAACTTCTCGGCACGTGCCGTCTTGAGTACCGTGTTTGGTGAGGGTGTTGACTCTATCATCTTTTTCCCTTTGGCACTGGGTGGCGTTATCCCCTGGGAGGAGATGCCTTCGTTGATGATCTCGCAGGTGACCTTAAAGACGCTCTATGAGATTGTAGTACTGCCTGTCACCATCCGTGTGGTGGAGTTTACTAAGCGTCATGACCACGAGGATGTCTATGACCGTGATATCAATTACAATATCTTTAATATCTTGAAACTATGAACAGAGAACAGGACCATTTGCAGCAATTGGGCAAAAAGACCGAGTATCGGATGGACTATGCCCCGGAGGTGCTGGAGACTTTTGAGAACAGACATCCTGATAACGACTACTGGGTACAGTTCAACTGTCCGGAGTTCACGTCACTCTGTCCTATTACCGGACAGCCTGATTTTGCGGAGATAAAGATTCTGTATATCCCTGCGAGGCGCATGGTGGAGTCGAAGAGCCTGAAACTCTATCTCTTCTCCTTCCGTAACCACGGGGATTTCCATGAGGACTGTGTGAATACCATCATGAAAGACCTGGTGAAACTGATGGAGCCTAAGTATATAGAGGTCATCGGCTTGTTTACTCCGCGTGGCGGTATCTCCATCTATCCTTATGCCAATTACGGACAGCCAGGGACGAAATACGAAAAGATGGCTGAACAACGGATGCTCAGCCATCAGATTATCTGATTTTTTCGGAATCCCGAAATCCCGGAATTCCGAAAATCCGGAATTATTAATCAACCGAAAAGACGAAGTCTTGAAGGGTACAGAGGGATTTCTCTTTCGTATCCGATGAGAAGATAAAGAAAACAGCATGCTTACCTGTCAGCTCAGCAAGGGCTGGCAGGTTTGTTTTCAGTTCTGTGAGATTTTTCGGCATATCCGCTTTCAACTCGATAGTACCGAGTTCTTTTCCACCTTGTGAAACCCATGGACGGTCTGCCATGATGGTGATCTTCCCGTCTATCCCCTCCGGAATCAGGTTCAACAACAGACTCACATCCTTCCTGCCGTTGACAGCATCGAAGTTGAAATACTTATACCCCACGATAGAGCCATCGGTATTGTTGACCACGAAATTGGTGTTGTTACGGAGGTCGTAGGGCTTCTCAAACTTATCGTCGGTACCATAGCTGGCAGCCACATAAGAGCCGTAGAACGTGTTGTTGGGCCACTCGTGGATGGCAACTTTCGGACCTGTGTACCAGCAACAGATACCAGCAGAGTGACGCTCAAAGGGGTCAAGACCGTTCAGGGCAAAGCCCTCGGAGGTGTATTCACCCTCACTGATCTTCACCTTGCCACCAGGTCCTTCCTCCACTTTCACGGTGATAGGTGCCACCATTGCCTGACGGGCAAACTCATTGAGTCCTGATTGTCTGTGATAGAACACATACCACTGTCCGTTGATCTCACAGATACTTCCATGGGTGTTGCCAGAGACATTGGCAGAGGCGATCACGTTGCCTTGCTCATCTTTCTCACGGGCACGACCGTCGATAATCGTTCCGCCATAGGTCCACGGACCCAGTGGCTTGTCGCTATAGGCATAGGCAAGGGTATAGTTGGTGGTGGGCAGCCCGAACTCACCTTCCTCCGTGAAACGGCTATAGATAAACACATACTTGTCCTTGACTTTACGGATGGAGGAGGCTTCGAAGAAACGGAACTTACCTGGTTCCTTGTAACCGGATATCATACCATCCACCACCTTGGTGCCAGGCATGACAGTAGCCATGGTGGCAGGATCAAGCTCTGCTGCCATCGAATGTCCGAAGCCCCAATAGCCATAGACTTTCCCGTCATCATCCACGAAAACTCCTGGGTCAAACTGTAGAACACCATCCGTGGCATTCGGGTTCTCCTTGCTCCAGTTACATACCTCAAAAGGTCCATCAGGACGGTCGCTCTTAGCAACCAGTCCGTTACGACCCCCATGTTGGTCGTTGGGGTAGAGGTAGTAAGTCTTCTTCCCGTTCTTATCCGTCACTAAGGTGACGTCAGGGGCGAAGAGCACATCGGCAAGACTGTCCTCGTTGAGGATGTCCCCCTTCGCATTCTTGTTGACAACGAGTATCTCACCATCGTACCGCCAGTTGTTCAGACTGTCTACCGAGGCGGACCATACCACCTGCTCTCGTCCGCAATAGTCGGTGATACGACTATCGTGAGAACCATAGATATACACACGGAGCTTCCCGGGTTGGTCAGGATCCTCAAAGACGTAAGGCTCTCCGTCGGGAATATGTTCCCAAAGGGGAAGATAGGGGTTGCCGACAGTCGTAAGACCTTGTTGCTTCTCAGGGGTAGAGGCACTGCTTCCACAGGCTGTCAGCAAGAGTCCTGCTATGAGCACAGTGAAAGACTGATAGATGGTTTTTAGTTTCATAGATGATATGTTTATTGGTTGTTCTCTGTCTTGCGGTAATAGCCCTGCTCATGGTCCTTGAACTTAAGGACGAGGGTGTCACGCCGTAATTGGATGATATCAGCGGTATCGGTCTCTGGTTTCCCCTTCTTTCCATGATCTAAGAGGATGGAGTCGGTTGTCAATATCAGTCTGCCGTTATACAGTCGCCATTCCTTATATCTCCTGATGGCGGGATACTCCACCGGGCTCATATGATCAGTAGTCGTCTGTCTCATACCGCCAAAGCTCTGGGCGGTATTGCCCCGTTTCAGTTGGAAACCATACTCACGGGGAGCCATGAGCGACTGTCTCACAGAGTCAGGAATCCGTGACAGCATCCTCTTTTGCACACGGTCAGGCATCTGGTCAAGGTTACGGAAGTGTGGCATCACTTGATAACACCATTTCCCACGTAGCCGTTCAATGTTCACCACCATCAGCGCCTCCGCCTTATCCTCAGGATTGAGGATGACACCCAACTCGTCACCGATACGTGGACGACCATAGATATGACGACTTTGGAACGCATTGATGATATCAAAGGTGTCCGGGTCACCTCCGCTGAACGGCAACAATACCAAAATGGAATCGGTACATCCCTCGCAGGCAAGACCGTAAAGTGTGGAGTCGCCTGGCAGGTTCCGGTGCATGTCAATAGGTTCAGTGGGCTCTCTTTTTATCGGTTGTTTCTGATGGCATGCCGCCAGCATCGTCCCTAATAATATAAATAAGGTGAAAACTTTCTTCATAAAAACTAAATTTTCGGCAAAGATACAAAATAATTGAGAGTTGACAATTGATAATTGATATTTTATTCGTAATTTTGCAAAAACATTAACAACACATTGTAGATTCTAAGTATCTATGAAGAAGAAAATAAAATTCAGTCTTGTCTATCGTGACATGTGGCAGTCAAGTGGTAAGTTCCAGCCTCGTAAGGACCAGTTGGAGCGTATCGCACCAGTGATAATTGACATGGGGTGTTTTGCCCGTGTAGAGACCAATGGAGGTGCTTTCGAGCAGGTCAACCTACTTGCGGGTGAGAATCCTAATCCCGCCGTCCGTGCATTCTGTAAGCCCTTCAACGAGGCAGGAATCCAGACCCATATGCTCGACCGTGGTCTTAATGCCATCCGAATGTATCCCGTTCCTGACGATGTCCGTCAGTTGATGTATAAGGTGAAGAAGGCACAGGGTGTGGATATCCCCCGTATCTTCTGTGGTCTGAACGACACCCGTAATATCATCCCGAGCATCAAATGGGCGAAGGAGGCAGGTATGATCCCACAGGCAACCTTGTGTATCACCACCTCTCCCGTACATACCGTGGAATACTATACGAAGATTGCCGATGAGGTGATAGCCGCTGGTGCTGAGGAGATCTGTCTGAAGGACATGGCAGGTATCGGACAACCGGCTCTCCTGGGTGCCCTGACGAAGAGTATCAAGACGAAGCATCCCGATATCATCATCCAGTATCACGGACACTCAGGACCTGGTCTGTCGATGGCTTCTATCCTGGAGGTCTGCAACAATGGTGCGGATATCATCGATACCGCTATTGAACCGCTTAGCTGGGGTAAGGTGCATCCTGATATCATCTCGGTACAGTCGATGTTGAAGAACGAGGGTTTCGAGGTGGAGGACATCAATATGAATGCCTATATGCAGGCTCGTACCTTGACACAGGAGTTTATTGACGACTGGCTCGGCTACTTCATCAACCCTGCCAACAAACACATGTCCAGCCTGCTCTTAGGTTGTGGACTGCCTGGTGGTATGATGGGCTCGATGATGGCTGACCTTGGTGGTATCCATAGCATCATCAACAAGAGTCGTGCGAAGAAGGGTGAACCGGAACTGACAACCGATGATATGCTGGTGAACCTCTTCCAGGAGGTGGAGTATGTATGGCCTCGTGTGGGCTATCCCCCATTGGTGACACCATTCTCACAATATGTGAAGAATATCGCTCTGATGAACCTGCTGACGATAGAACAGGGCAAGGGCCGCTTTGTGATGATGGATGACTCCATGTGGGGCATGATTCTTGGTAAGAGTGGTAAGATTCCCGGTACCATTGACCAGGAACTCGTGGAACTGGCAAAGAAACAGCATCGTGAGTTCACGGATGTCGACCCGCATACGCTTGTTCCTAATGCCCTTGACGACTTCCGTAAGGAGATGGATGAGAATGGCTGGGAGTATGGACAGGATGACGAGGAGCTCTTTGAGCTCGCCATGCACCCGGAGCAGTATCGTAACTTCAAGAGCGGACAGGCGAAGAAGAACTTCCTCGCAGACTTACAGAAGGCGAAAGATGCCAAGATCGGTGCCAAAGTGTCTCCCTCGGAACTCGCTGCCTTCAAGCATGCGAAGGCTGATGCCCTCACGGCTCCTATTGCCGGACAGGTCTATTATCAGTTCTCGGGGGAGGGTGCCTGTGAGCCTTGTCTCGAACCATTCATCGGACAACAGTACAAAGAGGGTGATACCTTCTGTTATATCCAGGCACCATGGGGCGAGATCGTTCCTATTCCCGCAGCCCTTGGCGGCAAACTCGTCGAGGTGAGTGCCAAGTCAGGCAGTAAGGTGCGACGAGGTGATAACCTCGCCTGGATAGAGCGAGAAAGTTAATGGACTATCAGTCGCTTCTTGATAAGTATTATCCGCAGGATGACGCTCTGCGTCGTCTCTTGTTAAAGCACAGTCGGCAGGTTGCCGACCGTGCTCTGCTTATTGTGGACAAACACAGGGAACTGCCCGTCGACCGCCAGTTCATAGAGGAGGCGGCGATGCTCCATGACATCGGTATCTTCCGTTGTGATGCTCCTTCTATCTTATGTAATGGTACGGAACCGTATATCAAACATGGTCCCATCGGTGGAGAGATCCTTCGTGCTGAGGGCTTCCCTCGTCATGCCAGGGTCGCAGAGCGCCATACAGGCACTGGCTTGCCGGGCTATGAGCCGGAGACATTGGAGGAACAGATTATCTGCTATGCTGACAAGTTCTATTCCAAGTCCAGTCCCGACCATGTGCGTACAGTCCTGGAGACTGCCCAGTCTTTAGAGAAGTTCGGTGCCGAGGGGGTTCGGGTTTTCCTTGAATGGGCAGAGCGATTTGAGTAAGAAGAAAACTCAAATATAAAAATAAATTCATATTTATTTTGTATTTTGCTCGGTTTGCACTACCTTTGCAGCCGTGAGAAAAAATACGCTCATCATCGTATTACTCTTCGTCCTTACTTTTGTGATGGCGGAGCTACCTCGTTTGCACTTCCCTCAGGAAGTGAGAGATGAGGATAGTGTCCGTGTGGACTCTGTCAAGACAGACACACTGACCGCTGACCGCCCAGCAAAGAAAACAGAGGAGGACACCCTGAGCATGGACTCCCTGCAGAAAGCCATATGGAAGCATAATAAGGCTATTGACGACTCCCTGCATGCGGACAGTCTGAACAGGGAACGTAAGAAGGGTATTGATGCTCCGGTGGAGTATCAGGCTGATGACTCCATGACTTATGAGGCAGGGTCAGGTATTGCCCGTCTGTTCGGTAACTCACAGGTGAAATACCAGGATATGGACCTGCAGAGTGACCAGATATATATGCAACTGGACTCTAGTCTGGTGCATGCCACTGGCTCCCGTGACTCAACAGGAACGAAGTTCGGTACTCCTGTCTTTAAGATGGGTAGCGACAGCTATGAGAGTGATACGATGGCATTCAACTTCAAGACGAAGAAGGGTCTTATCCAGAATGTCTATACCCAGCAGGATGATGGTTTTATGGTGTCGGAGCTCTCCAAGCGTAACGAGAAAGGTGAGTTGTTCCTGCAGCATGGTCGTTATACTACCTGTGATGAGCCTCATCCTGACTTCTATATCGCCCTGTCGAGGGCGAAGGTACGACCCGGTAAGGACGTGGTGTTCGGTCCTGCCTACCTCGTAGTAGCTGACGTCCCCCTTCCTTTTGCCATTCCTTATGGCTTCTTCCCCTTTACGAAGAGTTACTCCAGCGGTTTCATCATGCCTACTTATGGTGATGAGACTTCCCGTGGTTTCTATCTGCGTGATGGTGGTTACTATTTCGCGATGAGCGACAAATGGGATCTGAAACTGCTTGGTGAGATCTACACGAAGGGCTCATGGGGACTCTCTGCAGCCTCCAACTACCATAAACGCTACCGCTATAGTGGTTCGTTCTATGCCAGTTACCAGAACTCGGTGACGGGTGATAAGAACATGCCTGACTATGTGAAGTCGACGAGTTTCAAGATACAGTGGAGCCACCGTCAGGACTCGAAGGCGAATCCCTATTCCTCCTTGTCGGCGAGTGTTAACTTTGCCACGACGAACTATGAGCCGAACAACCTCAACTCGATGTATAACCCGCAGGCGATGACCCAGTCGACACGTACCAGCTCTGTCAGCTGGAGCACCAGTTTCTCGAGTATCGGTATGACGCTGAGCTCCACCGTCAACCTGAACCAGAACATGCGTGACTCTACCATCGGTATGACATTACCTGACTTGAATATCTCCATTGCCCGTTTCTATCCTTTTAAACGCAGACATGCCGCTGGCAAGGAACGCTGGTATGAGAAGATATCCATGTCCTATACGGGACAGTTGAGTAACTCCATCAATACGAAGGAGGATAAGATCCTGCACTCCAGTCTGACGAAAGACTGGCGTAACGGTATGAAGCACTCTATCCCCATCAGCGGTAGTTTTACGTTATTCGGCTACCTGAACCTGAACCCCTCCATCACCATCAACGACCGTATGTATACGCAGAAATACAAACGGTCATGGGATGTGGACAGGCAACGGGAGGTTGTGGATACCCTGCAGGGATTCTATAATGTGTATGACTGGAGCCTTGCCTTGACGGCATCTACCACACTCTATGGCTTCTATATACCTAACAGGAAGATTTTCGGTGATAAGATACAGGCGGTACGCCATGTCTTCACACCAACGATCGGGTTTAGTTACGCCCCGGACTTCAGCAGTTCCCGTTATGGCTATTATGACACTTATACGAAAACGGATGCGGATGGTAACGTGTCGTTGGTGGAGTATTCTCCCTATACCGGGACACTCTATGGGGTACCGGGAAAGGGTAAGACGGGAAGAATCTCCATGGATATCAAGAATAACATTGAGATGAAGGTTCGCAGTGATGATGACTCGACTGGTTTTAAGAAGATCAGTATCATCGATGAGTTAGGAGCCTCTATGTCGTATAACTTCGCCACGGACTATCATCCGTGGAGTGACCTTTCCACACGTCTGCGCCTGAAACTCTCGAAGAGCTACACCCTTAACCTGAATGCGGTATTCGCTACCTATGCCTATGAGATAGACTCTGTGACAGGACGTCCTTATATCGGTAACCGCACGGAGTATAGCAAGGGACGTTTCGGTCGTTTTCAGGGTATGTCCCAGAACTTGTCGTACACGCTAGATAACAAGAAAATAGCTAACTTCTTCAAATGGCTGAGAGGTGAGAAGGTGAAGAAAGACAAGGACAAGAGGGACGAGGAGAAATATGATACGGGTGTGGAGACGAATGTCGATGATAAGATGGAGGCAGGAAAACATGGTGCCCGCAGGGATGAGTCCAGCAAGGCAGAGACGGATGAGGACGGCTATATGCTGTTTAACGTGCCTTGGTCACTGAGTATCGGCTATGGTATCACGATGCGTGAGAATACTGGTGGACGCTTTAACTACGACACGATGCGCTATCCGTATAAGTTCACGCAGAACCTGAATCTCAGTGGTAACGTACGGATCTCTGACGGGTGGAATATCTCGTTCTCCTCGGGTTATGATTTCGAGAACCATAAGATTTCCATGACGACGGCATCGCTCTCACGTGACCTCCACTGTTTCAATATGTCATGCTCTGTGGTACTGGCTCCCTATACCAGCTATAACTTCTCGTTCCGATGCAATGCTGCTACGCTTACCGATGCCTTGAAATACGATAAGCGCAGCAGTTATTCGAATGCCGTACAGTGGTACTGATTCCGTGATTCCGTAATTCCGTGATTCCGTAATTCCGTAATTCCGTAATTCCGTGATTCCGTGATTCCGTAATTCCGTAATTCCATCATCATTCCGTTGAGAGCAGGGCATGTACCGCCTCCTCCTCTCCTACAATCCATAGGATGTCACCAGCCAGGAACTTACGGGACGGGGCTACTTTCGACAGGTTCTCCTTACCTTCTTCCAGTCCGATGACCATGCAGCTGTAGATATCACGGATACCGCTCTCCTGAAGGGTCTTCCCTACAAACGGACTGTCACTGCCGATAATCATCTGGTGCAGCTTCATCTCACGGTCCTCCAAATGGAGGTCCTCTCCGAAGACCTCTGTCTCCACCGCCTGCTTGAACTTGTTCAACTGGTCGTCACTACCGATGATCTCCAACTTGTCACCGGGATAGATGACATAGTCTCCGTCAGGGATGTTCAGACGGTGATTGGCACGTAGGATACTGGTGATATGCACCCCGTATTTCCTTCCGAAATTCAGTTGCTTGAGGGAACTGCCCATCCACATGGTGTTCATGGGTACGTCAAAGACAGCGATATGCACATCACGGTCCAGCAACTTACCTTCATAAAGGGGACGTTTTGTTCCATGTACCTGGGCAGCGATATCCCGGGAACGGAGGTTCAGGATGAACAACCGCTCCAGTCGGATACTCCTTTGCTTGATGGTACGTGACACCACAATCAACGCTACGACAATTACACCGATGGTGATCATGATAGCACTGGAGAAACGACTGAGGTACTGGCAGATATAGAAGATGAAACCAACGGCAATGATGGCTCGCACCAAGATCGTGAACAACAATGGCATACGGTTGATGTTGCTCTCTGCCCATAATGCCTTCCATTCCTCACTGCGGTTCTTCTTCATCACCATGGCACGGAGGAAAGGTGCTATGATGAGGATGGTGAGTATTCCCGTGATGGCATTAGCATACCAGTGAAGCTCCCATCCTGGCAACATCTTACGGGCGACAGGAAGGACAAAGGAGAACATCACGGCAATAGCTGCTGTCGACAGGATAGAGTAAATCAAGGTGTTGACTAACATCTGGGTCAACAGCTTCTTCCATTTGCTATGCTCCTTGGTGGAGGGATGACTCATCGACAGGTGGTTCAACAACTGGATGAGACGGTTGGGCAGTCTCCGTTCCAGACTGTTATAGACGGGAGTCGCCAGACGGATCATATAGGGGGTGAGGAATGTCGTGATGACAGAGACAGCAACAACGACAGGGTAGAGGAAGTCGCTGATAACACCTAACGACAGTCCTAACGAGGCGATGATAAACGAGAACTCACCAATCTGCGCCATGGAGAAACCGCATCGCATGGCTGACCTCAGACTCTCACCGCCCAGCATGAAGGAGAGGGTACCGAAAATACTCTGACCAAGGAGGATGGCAAAGACTAAGGTGATGATGGGAATGGCATACTCCATCAGGATCTCCGGGTCTACCAACATACCTACAGACACGAAGAAGATGGCTCCGAAGAGATTCTTGACAGGCTCTACCAGTTTCTCGATACGCTCTGCCTCAATGGTCTCGGCAAGGATACTACCCATGATAAAGGCACCAAAGGCGGAAGAGAAACCAACCTCTGTCGAGAAGACTGCCATCGCACAGCATAACCCTAGGGATACGACGAGTAGTACCTCGGCATTGATCAGGGGACGTACCCGTCGTAAGAACGGGGGAATGGCGGAGATACCGACGACTAGCCAAAGGATCAGGAAGAACCCGATCTTAAGGATAGAACCGATCATCTCACCACTGTTAGGATTGTTGCCACTGGCAATGGCACTCAGCATCACCATCATCACAATGGCAAGGATATCCTCGAGGATGAGCACACTCATCACCAGACCGGCAAACTGCTGCTGACGCAGCCCTAGGTCATCGAAAGCCTTATAGATAATCGTCGTGGAACTCATGGCGAGCATACCACCGAGGAAGATACAGTCCATCTTACTCCACCCGAAGAGCTGTCCGACCAACAGACCGGTTATCGACATGAAGAAGATAATGGTCGTGGTGGAGATGATCGGGGAGGCTCCCATCTTCAGGATCTTCTTGAAAGAGAAGTCCAGTCCTAAGGAGAACAATAGGAACATCACACCAATGTCTGCCCATAGATGAATGCTCTCAAGGTCTGCGACAGAGGCTGTATAGGGCATGTGGGGACTGACCAGGAAACCTGCCACGATATATCCTAATACCAGTGGCTGTTTCAGTTTCTTGAAAATAAGGGTTACGATACCTGCTGATACCAGGATCAGTGCCAGGTCATTAATCAATGCAGGAAGCTCTGCCATTTTCTAATTCTCAACTTTCAATTTTCAACTTTCAACTATCAATCAGGCATTATAACTGCCAACCAGCTCGCAGATCTTTATGATGACTGCCATCGCTTTCTCCATCGACTGGATAGTCACGAACTCATAGGGACCGTGGAAATTGACACCTCCAGCGAAGATATTGGGGCAGGGGAGTCCTTTGAAAGAGAGCTGGGCACCGTCAGTACCACCGCGGATGGGTTTTACCTTTGGAGCGACACCGGTCTCTTGCATGGCTCTCAGCACGAGGTCGATGACATGCATCTGGGGGTCGATCTTCTCTTTCATATTATAATATTGGTCCTTGACTTCGGCGATAATGGTTCCCGCACCGTATTTCTCGTTCATCTTCTCCGCACAGGACTGGATGTAACGCTTACGGTCCTCAAATTTGTCTCTGTCATGGTCACGGATGATATAACTGAGTCTCGCCTGCTCGACATTCGACTGGATACTCAGCAGGTGGTAGAATCCCTGATAGCCCTCCGTGGTCTCTGGGGTCTCCTCCTCAGGTAGCATCTTGGCAAACTCTGCGGCAAGGGCATTGGCATTAATCATCTTGTTCTTTGCATATCCGGGATGCACACTGACCCCTTTGATGGTGATCTTCGCGGAGGCAGCGTTGAAATTCTCAAACTCCAACTCTCCCACGTCTCCACCATCCATGGTATATGCCCACTCACAACCGAATTTCTCCACATTGAAATGATGGGCTCCCATACCGATCTCCTCATCGGGGTTGAAGGCGACACGGATCTTACCGTGTTTGATCTCCTGATGCTCCTGGAGATAGACCATCGCTTGGATGATCTCGGCAATACCTGCCTTGTCGTCAGCTCCCAGCAATGTGGTTCCGTCAGTCACGATCAAGTCCTCACCCACATGCTGCAACAGCTCTGGGAATTTCTTCGGCGACATGATTCTCTCCTCTCCATTCTCCTCTCTTCCTAGCAGGATATCGGAACCGCCATAGTTACGGACGATCTGGGGTTTGATACCGGCACCGCTACAGTCGGGTGACGTGTCATAGTGTGAGATGAACCCGATGGTGGGCACCTTGCCCTTGATATTAGACTTCAACGTGGCATAGAGGTAGCCTTTCTCGTCGAGCTCCACATCGTCAAAGCCTTCGTGCTCAAGCTCTTTCTTCAGGTATTCCGCGAAAATCAGTTGCTTACTGGTACTAGGTACACTGTCGCTGTCCTCAGCTGACTGTGTATCAAACTTGGTGTAATTTAGGAATCGTTCAGTAATATCCATGTTGTTATTTGTAATATTTGCTGCAAAGTTACGAGAATATTTGCGGCAAAATTACAAAAAAACGAGCGAAATGCCAAATTTATTTGCGCATTTCCGAGTGCATAGTAAGTTTTCCCAAAAGATTTGCTTGTTTACTCTTCGAACACATAGCCGAAACCTGTACGACTGACAATGTTTTGGGCATAGGTCCCTAGTTTCTTGCGTAAACGGGTGATGTTGACATCAACAGTCCGGTCGGTGACAACGACTCCTGTCCATACCGTCTCCATCAGATATTGTCGGGAAAGTACTTTCCCACGATTGGCAAGGAGCAGGTGGAGGAGGGTGAACTCTGTGGGCGTAAGACTGACTGCGTCACCATCAACAGTGGTCGTCTTCTTGTCGAGGTTCAGTTGCAGCCCGTGATAACTCAGCAGGTGCTTGCCCAGACGTGCCTCTACAATGTTCATGACGTAGTCTCCGATCTTCTCACAGTCGGCGATGATATCGTTGAAGAGGGTCCCCAGCGCATAGGAATACTGATGGTCGTCGACGCCCATGACTGTCTCTCCCCGGAGCTGGTCACGGAGTGCATTGATGTCATTTTCAATGGACAGGGAGTCGGCAAGTGACAGGTCTTTGCGTCGACCGCTCACCACGACAATCATCTGTACCACTGCCTCGTTCACTAACCGGAGCATGTCATGAAGCCTGGCATATTGCCCGGCAGTGAAGTCTTCTCTGTTCTCACGCAGATGACTGACCGTACGTGCTATCTTGTAACAGGCGTCACCGATGGACTCCAACTCACCGATCTGACGGAGGATCACACGTATCTTGTCCTTGGTGTCGTCTGACAGATGCTCATTGCTTACCTGTTCCAGATAGTTCGCTATCTCTATCTCCATATTGTCGGCGATGGTCTCATAGCGCTCGATACGTGCATGTTGACTCGCAAACTCTTTCTTGTCTTTCTCGTCAATAAGGGTGCATGCCATCCCGAACATACGGTGCATGCGCTCGGCATAATGCACGATTTCCTTTTGTGCCTGTAGGACGGCAATCTCCGGGGTGTGTATCACACCACCACTGATGAAATGTAACGTGGTGGGCTGATGGTCCTCCGTCTTGTTTTCCGGCAGGAGGCGACGGACTATACGCTCCATCTGGGGGATCAGACCAATCAGCAGGGCTGTGTTCAGGATATTGAAACAGGTATGGAACATGGCAAGCACAACGGGGATCCGTGCCTCATGTCCTGACATCGTGGGCTGATAACCTACCAGATGGCATACCATATCGACAAAGGGATAGAACACAGCGAGTACCCAGATGACGCCAAACACATTGAACAACAGGTGGGCAAGGGCAGCCCTCCGTGCCTCTGTACCAGCGCCAAGGGCAGCCAGGTTAGCTGTCGCCGTCGTACCGATATTCTCACCCATGACCAAGGCAATACCCATATGGATGGGTAATACGCCCGTGGAACAGAGCAGGATGGTGATTGCCATCACTGCCGCGGAGGACTGTACCACACAGGTGATAAGGGTTCCTGCTGCCAGGAAGGCAAGGATGGTGAGATAACTGTTGGTGTCGAAGGAGGCGAAGAAATTCACCACATCGGCATTATGGGCGAGGTCCATGTCTCGTCCCACACTGCTTAGCATGACCAATGACCAGAACAGGAAGGCAAGTCCGAAGAGTAGGTCTCCTGCCACACGGTGCTTTTTCTTGTAGATGAGTACCATTCCCACCAGGAAGGCAGGAAACACTAGGACGGTCAAATCGACATTATAACCTAATGACATGATCCATGCCGTGAGTGTCGTACCGATATTGGCTCCCATGATGACGGAGATGGCTTGTGCCAGTGTGAGCAGTCCGGCATTGACGAACGACACGGTCATCACAGTCGTTGCCGTTGACGACTGCACAGAGGCAGTGACAAGCGTACCGGTCAGCATACCAGTGAAACGGTTAGTGGTCATGGCACCAAGGACGTGACGCAACTGCGGTCCGGCCAGTTTCTGCAGGGCCTCACTCATCGCCTTCATACCAAACATCAGGAGGGCAAGCGAGCCCAGCAGTTTAAAGAAGATCCAAATAGACATAATATCGGTACTTTTATTAATGCTTAATTCTTAATGCTTAAAACTTCAATTCTTCAATTCAAATCACCAGTATTTCGTGAAGTGACGACTCTTGCCGCTGAGGAATTCCTTGATGGCGTCAATCAGTGCCTGATTCTCCGTAGGTGTCTGTGCCGCCACGCGGAAATAGCGGCTATCGAGACTGTGGAAGTTGGAGGCGTCGCGGATAAGTATCCCGTGGTTTTTCAACAGCCACTCTTTTAACTGTCGTGCTTCGCCGGTATCAAGGCGACAGAGCATGAAGTTGCTTTGACTGTCCAGCACCGTGATTCCTTCTATGGCGCTGAGACTTGTCTGCAGTCGTGCGGCCTCTTCGAGGTAGACTTCGCGGTCGGCTATCGGCTCGAAGCCGCTCTCCACCATGAAGCGTCCTGCCTCAAGAGCCAGCGCATTGACACTCCAAGGCTGACGTATAGCCCGCAAACGGTCAAGGATAACGGGTGAACCTGTGATATAGCCTAACCGTAACCCTGGCACACAATAGCGCTTGGTCATTGAGTGAAGCAGCAGCAGATTATGGCAGTCGGTCATCTCGCGTGGCAATAGCAAAGCCTTGCGGGTATAGCTCTCGTACGACTGGTCCACGACATATATATACTGCGGATGGTGTCGCACAACATAACTTACCAGTCCCTTGACCATGACGTTACCCGTCGGGTTGTTGGGGTTGCAGAGCCAGTAAAGACGCTGTTCGGGCAAGTGCTCCATAGCGTCGTTATCGAAATAGGACACCACATGGTCGTGCTGTTTGCAGGCATCTTCGTACTCACCGAAGGTTGGCTGTGGAATGATGCTGGCCCATCCACGATAGAGCTGTGCAATCAGATAGATGGCCTCTGTGGCTCCGGCAGTCACCATGACCTGTGGCGGCTGCAGCCCCAATTTCTCTGCCAAAAGCCTTTCCAGCGTAACCGGTTCGGGCTCTGGATAGGAGCTGATGACATCGAGATGAGCAGACAGATGTTGTTTCAGCGATGTCAAGTCCGGGTGGGTGAAGATGTTCGAACTGAAGTTCATCTTCACTTGACTACCATACTGGTAGAGGTCATCGCCGTGTCCGTATATCATAGGCTCTCAGAGGTTTTGATGCGGATAGTAAGGGTATCGCTGTCAAACAGCACCTGCGGACGTTCCACATAGCGGCCGAGGACTCCCTGCTGCGCCAGCTCCTGTGGCGTGCCGATAGCTACGCCCTGCTGACGGTCCATGAGCCACACGATGTCAGCCGTCTGCAGGGCCAACTCCAGGTCATGGGTAGAGAGGAAGACCGTCTTTCCGGCTTCTCGGCTGATGCGGCGCAAGAGCAACATGGTATCCACCTTACTGGGAAAATCAAGAAACGCCGTCGGCTCATCCAGATAGATGACTGGCGTCTGCTGCGCCAGCGCCTTAGCAACCATCGCCTTCTGTCGCTCGCCGTCGCTCAGCGTGTCGACCAGTCGCTCTGCCAGATGACCGATGCCCACTTGTGTCAATGACTCACTCACGATACGGTGGTCGTCGTCGGTCATCCGTCCCCAGAAGTCTGTATAGGGCGAACGTCCCAGACCAACCAGTTCCCTGACGGTCATGTTCTGCACACTGGGTTTCTCCGTCAGCACCACGCCGATGAGACGGCTTAGCTCCCGATCGCTATAGTCGCTCAGTTCGCGGTCGCCGATGAAGATACTACCGCCGAGCTTGGGCTGAAAGGCGGAGAGCGTGCGCAGCAACGTCGACTTACCAACGCCGTTAGCACCCAACAGACATGTCAGCTCACCTTGTCGGATGGTGGCGTTGATGTCTGCTGCTACGGTCTTCACGCTTTTCTTGTCGCGATAGCCGATGTCGAGGTGTTCCAGCCGGATAGTCTCTTGGCTCATATCCTGCTTGCAAAGTTACAAATAATTTTTGGTATATCGTTCCATCAAGGCGGCAAAAATTGCATTGCGCTGTAAAATAGCGGTTTTCCCCGTCATCAGCAACTGCTTGCGTGCCCTTGTCATAGCAACGTTCAACTTACGGTCAATGACGTGTCCGTTGTCCTCGAAACAGGTGGCAGTAAGAAACTCCAGCTGACTGTCATCGCTGACGGCAAAGTCGTAGATAATCACGTCGCGCTGCGAACCTTGGTAACGTTCCACGGTATCTATCGAGATGTCGCTGAGCTCAGGGATGCCCAATCGCTCTATCTCCTTGCGTATGCGCCCTATCTCGATGCGGTAGGGCACGATGACGCCTACGGTCTTCTGCGGATTAAAACGTTCGCCGTAGAAACGGTGGATGCGGCGCAGCAGGTCGGCGATGAAGACCGCCGAACTGTCAGACTTCAATTCTTCAATTTTTCCATCCTTCAATTCCAAGGTGTCAAAGAACGCCACACGCTCCTGCTTCAGCAGGTCGTCAAGAGCATCCTCCGATGGCAGGTCGTATCCAATGTCTGTGGCTGTCTGATGCTGTAGTGGCACAGGAGTTATCTGCTCATCCTGATAGAACAGCTCATTGGTGAAGGCCGCCACCTCGGGGTGCATACGGCCCTGTTTGTGGAGCACGCCAACAAACTGCGTTCGTCCGGCCTGACGTTCCTGACGCAATAGTCGCTCAAAGAGTGAACGGGCCGCATCGCCGCCATCCTGCTGCTGAACGACGGCGGGCAGTTGTTTATGGTCGCCTATCAGGATAAAGCGATCTATCGGCTTTGTCAGGATGCCCACGATGCCGGGCTCCAAGAGTTGCGATGCCTCGTCGACTATACAGAGGGAAAAGTGTTTCAATGAAAAGATGAACGGACGCGACTGTAGCATCGACGTGGTGGCCACGACAACGGGCATTTCTCGGATGAGTCGCTCAATCTCCGCCAGCTTGGGTCGGTCGCCTAACCGCTGTTCCAGCAGATGACTGACGAATCGCGGGTCGCACGATGCTTCGTTACCCAGCCGCAGGTAGTCAATGCCTGCCGTCGTGAGCATATCGCAAATCTCGTCGACGGCGCGGTTGGTGTATGCCGTCAGGAGTATCTGCTTTACAGGCTCTCCACAATCCCCTTTCCTCTCTCCAAGTTCTTCCTCCACCAAAAAGCGCAATGCCATTGAGGTCTTGCCCGTTCCCGGCGGCCCGACGAGCAAGAAAAAGTCGCGAGCCTGCTTGGCCTTCAACAGAATGTCGTCATAGTCAGGATGATAGCTGCTACTCAGTCGTAGCGACGTGTCGGCCTCAGGCGAACGCTGGCCCAAGAGCAATTGGCGTCGACGCAGGTCACTGGCTGACACCAACTCGTAGATGCTGCACAGGTTGTTACTCGTT
>JAEEGH010004952.1_pt1 | contig 33836 bp, 18 predicted proteins | sample 9134181 | NCBI WGS metagenome assembly JAEEGH01 (sample SAMN16246544, study PRJNA631951) | gut metagenome | biome: gut microbiome; feature: rumen; material: DP-attached | host: Bos | place: Iran: Karaj | collected 2018-10
AATATCGTCGCAAGACGATACGGCGCATCGTCGGCTTTCGTGGTCACGCGTAAGCGCAACGGTCACGCGAAACGCGGAACCAGGCGCGGAATCGGCTGCTGAGGCGGCAGCGAAAACATACGTTGGAAATTTCCGTTTCCAACGTTGGAAATCTCTAAAGCCTACGTTGGAAATTCAACCTGAGCAAACAAGAAGGCCGATCGGGTCCCCCTCGGTCTTCCACTGTCGGCAAAGGTCACCTGACCTTTAGGCCTAACGGTAGCGCTACCCTTGGCCGCTGTAAATTCCTGTCCCAATTCACTAGCATCCCATTCGTGACCTGAAGGATGCGCTTCAGGGTCGCTTTTCGGGCAGATTCCGTGTAACCTACACGGGTGTGAAAAACACCCACCCGAAAGCAACGAAGACAGTATACCCCGTATCAATCTCCCGACAGGCCCCCAATCACGTCAGAGCTTCTTCAAGCGCGACAAGTCCCCATTGGCCTTATTCTACCGGCGCGACGGTAAGGCCCGCCGCCTTCATCCGCGCCACGTGAGGCAAGAGACGCGCCTTGAAGTCCGCAAACGTGCGCCTGCCAGGGCCGGTCCACAGCACTTCGGCGGCCGCAAGTGCGCGAGGCCAGAGCTTCCACTCAAGCTCCTTCGGAGTCACCGTGTACTCGGTCCAGTTGTTCACCTGGCCGCCGAGGATGTACTTTTGCTCCGATTCCGGAATCCCCTCAACAGGATCAAACGAATAGACCTTCTCAAGAGGCAGCTGCGGAACGCCCTCCCAGGCCGGATATCTGCATTCGTCGCGGTCTCCCAGACCCTGCGGATAGTCGAGATAGCAGTGTGTGTGCGGACTCATCACGGCGCAATGCCCAGACTTCGCCGCCGCGCGTCCGCCAGACGCCCCCCGCCAGCTCATCACGTATGCGCCGTCCGCAATCCCGCCTTCAACGATTTCGTCCCAGCCGATCGCCCTGCGCCCCTTCTTCGCGAGATAGTCCACGAAGTGCCGCGTGCACCAGTTCTGCAGCTCCCTCGGCTCCGAAATGCCAAGCTCCTTCATCTTCGCGCGGCACTTCGGGCAGCCGGCCCAGTTGCCGCTCGGGCACTCGTCGCCGCCGATGTGGACTACGTCGGCATCCGGGAAGAGCTCGCAGACATCGTCCAGCACGTCCTCGAAGAAGCGGATCGTCTCGGGATTGCCGAGGCATACCGCAGTCGGATCCATCCTGCCCGAATGCTTGTCGCTCAGAAACACGCAAGCCTGGGCGAAGTCCGTCTTCGTCCCGCAGAACAGCTCGGGATACGCCGTGAGCACCTCTCGCGAATGCCCCGGAATCTCGACTTCGGGGACGATGCGTATGTGCCGCGCCTTCGCGTAGGCGCAGACCTCCGCGATGTCCCCGGCCGTGTAGCCGAACGGACCGTACGAACCGAACTTCGTGTCGTGCATCCAGGGAGAGAAGTCCGGGGCGTGCCGCGTTGCGCCGACTGTGTTCATCTTCGGATGGCGCCTCAGCGGAATGCGGTTGCCGTTGTCGTCCATGAGATGCCAGTGGAACACGTTCATCTTGACCGCCGCCATTTCGTCAAGGATGCGCTTCACCACGTCCTTTCCGAAGAAGTGCCGCGACTCGTCGAGATGGACGCCGCGCCATGAATAGGCGGGCCAGTCCTCTATTTCGCACTGTGCAAGCGGACGCGGCAGCTGCGCAAGCGTCTGCTCGGCATAGAAGCGGCCCGCCTCGTCCGCCGCCTCTATCCTAGCCTCGCCCCTGCCGTCGATCCGGATGCGGTAGCCTTCCGGCGGAAGCGCCGCGCCCGTTATGCTCTCGGAGCGAACGGCCGGCAGAACCGACGCCTTCGACGGATTCCCGTCCGAAAAGGCGGACTCTACGCAACATATGCAGGCACCTACCATGACGACACGACCCATCCAATCCATAATGGTTGCTTTCCTTTGCGATGTCAGCAGACGTGGTGTACGAACAGCGAATGAAGCCCGAGCACGACAGAGTCCTCGGGATGCTCGGCGACGACGAACTTGAGGCGTCCCCAGGGCGTCCATGCGTGATCGATGACGTATCTTTCCGCAGCCTCGACGAGCGCGGAGAAGTGGGACGCGCCGCCGGAGAAGATGACCGTCTCGGCGTCGAAGGCGTGGACGAGGGAAACCGCGCCTGCGCCAAGGGCCTTGGTCTGGATGTCGAAAAGCCGCTTTGCCTTCTCGTCGCCTGCAAGGTAGTCCCGCTCAAGCCGCCGGAAATCGTATGTCTCGTCCCCGGCAAGCTCCTTCAGCGCCCATGTGCCGACGTACGCCTCGAGGCAGCCGGAGCCGCCGCAGATGCATTTGCGTCCATTGTCATAGGCGATGGAGAAGTGCCCGCCGAGAAGGCCCGCCATGCCGTGCTTGCCGCGGTAGACCTTGCCCTGGCAGACCGCCGCAGTGCCGATGCCCGTGCCGAGTATCAGCATGACGGCGTCCGTCTCTCCTGCCGCAGAGCCGTAGTTGATCTCGCCGATGATCGCCGCACGCGCGTCGTTGATGAGCTTCATCTCGAGGCCCAGCGTCTCGCTCGCCCATTTCGGAAGGTCTATCCTGTCCGCCCCCGCGTACTTTCCGCTGCAGTAGATCACGTGGCGCGTGCTCTCGTCGAGGAGTCCCGGAAAGGCCACGCCAAGGCCCCTCCACTCGCCGGGATGCCGCGACATCATCTCCCTGCAGCGGATGCCGAGGTTCGACAGCACGCTCTCCATCCCCGCGTTCGCGTCGATCGGAGACACCTCGTTCTCCAGCACGACGCCGTTCTCCACCGCCGCAAGCTTAAGCCGCGTCCCGCCAAGGTCCGCGCAAAGCGTTCTCATAGCCGCCTCCTTTTCCCGACGGTCCGCACGGCATCTGCCGCCGCGGCGACCGCCGCTTTCGCAGATCCGCGCCATGCCGTCGCACGTCAACTCCACCCGACGTCGCCTTCGCGAACGTTCAACGCGGCACATTCTAGCACATCCATCAGGAGAGGACAAGACATGCGGTTCAATATCGGACAACGCCTGCATTCAAATTTGACTAATGGTGCCGACGTCTGCTATACTACCCGCAAGCTATGGGCAAACCTGTCGAACACAACGTTCTCGCCGTCTTCAGCCTGCGCGACAAGGCAGGCCGCGACAACTTCGCCGGCATGCTCGACGCCATGGCCGACACGAGCGACTGGCACCTCCACGTTCTCCAGCCCGGCAAGGGCTTCACGCGCGAGGACGTCCTGGGGCTGAACGGCGTCAGATACGACGGGTTCATCATCTCCATGCCGGGAACGCCCGAGGCGATGGACGAGCTCGTGAAGTCGCGCGTTCCGACCGTCGCGATCGGCCTGGCGGACAGCGTCCTTTCGACGAGGACGGAGTCGATCTCGTTCGTGCAGGCCGACAGCATCAGCACAGGGCGCTGCGGCGCCGAGCACCTCCTTTCGCGCGGCGCGTACAAGTCGGTCGGCTACGTGCACGAGCTGAAATACGAGGCGTACTCCTACGAGCGCGAGATAGGCTTCAGACAGGTCATGAAGGGAGCGGGCTACGCTCCCGAGGTCTTTCCGCAGGGCAACGACTTCTCGAACTACCACGACCGGCTGCGCGAATGGCTGCGGGGGCTTCCGAAGCCTGCAGGGGTAATGGCCGTCTCCGACATGCGCGCGGCGGACGTCATCAACATCTGCCGCGAAGAGCGCATCGTCATTCCCGAGCAGCTGGCCGTCGTCGGCGTAGACAACGACATCTACCAGCACAGCAAATGCGGCATGGCAATCTCAAGCGTCCAGCTGGAGATAAGGGAGATCGGGCGCGTCGCCGTACGCGAGCTTGAGCGTCTCTTCAAGAGCCGGAAGACGATCAACCGCCCGCGCGAAGCCGTCGTCTCAACTCACCGAACCTTCGCGCGCGAGTCTACGGCGCGGTCGATGACGGCGGCGAGGCTCGTACAGAGCGCGCTTGCGTTCATCGAGGCGAACCGCATGCGCAATCTGACGCGGAAGGACGTCGTAGCGCACCTCGGCTGCTCGCTCCAGCTCGCGGAGCTCCGCTTCAGGCAGATCGCTGGGCATACGATCCGCGAGTCAATCGAGATCGCCCGGATGAACGAGGTCAACCGGCGCATCCGTCAGTCCGGCTTCTCCGTCCGCGAGACCGCGAAGGCCCTCGGCTTCACGTCGGCCAACCACATGACGCGGATATACCGCCGCCATTTCGGACGCACTATCACCGAGGCGTCCGCCGAATACCACGCGAAGCGCGGCAAAGAGCAGCGGGACTAGGCCCTTCGGCGGGAGAGTCCGTCACTTGACGATGAACATGAACGGCTCTTTGGAGACGATGAAGCGCACGGCCATGTCCACCTTTCCGGAAGAAGGCGCCGTCACCGTGAACGTCAGCTGCGTGCAGTCCTTGTTTTCGCTGTCCCAGCTGTTCGGGCCCTTCGCCGGCTGCGCCTGCCACGTCCCGATCTGCGCGCCGCACTGCTCCAGCACGATCTCCTTGCCGTTCTGCTGAAGCGTGACGCACGGGCCGTCGATTCGGGGAGTAGCCTTTGTGATCATCGACCACCTCACCTTCTTGCCGCTGCGGACGCCGCTCAGCTCGTCGTGAAGCAGATACCGACGTCCGTTGGCGTACATCCTGCCGGTCCGCGTCACCTTTGACGCATTCGAGTAGAGCGACGAAAGGTCCATCGTCACTGTGGACGTCTTGCCGCTCGTCGTGACGCTTGTCACCTGACCAGACCCGGCGACCAGCTGCTGCTGCCCGTCGATCATCGGCACGTTGTGGCTCCACGTGTTCAGGCGGTAGACATTCCAGCGCCTCGAGTTCTGCGTCATCGTCCACAGCTCGCCGCCGATGTTCGGATTCGCCTCCAGAGGCGCATAGCTCTCGGAGCCAAGGTCAACCGCCCACCTTATCTTGTGCGCGTCGAGTATGAACGAGCCGCCGTCCATGTGCCCGTGGTTGCCGGACGGCGAACCGCCCTTCAGCCCGACGAAAAGTGCCGTCGAGTCGTTCCAGCTCGACCGCTGGATCGTGATCGGCGTTCCGCCCTGCGCATTCCAGACGAGCGGCGACTGCGGCTTGAGCCCTGCGGCCGGCTCCTCCACCCAGAAGAGCGCCAACGGTAAAAGGCGGTTTTCCTTCCACCATTGAGTCCTGTACGCATAATACATATCCCTTTCGCGGTAGACCAGCACGTCCGGACGGTTGAAGCGCTTCGCATACCACCATTCCGCGAAGGTCGCGGAGCGTCCCGAGCCGCCGTCGGAATAGTTGAACGTCTCGCCGCTCGGGCCAGTCACGATGTCCTGGTATGCGCCCGACTCGAGGAAGCCTGGCAGGGACGTCAACCCGTAGTCGCTGCCAAGCACGCTCTCAAGAAGCGCGATTCCGACGACGTTGTACTCCATCCCGTAGTTCCAGTAGCCAGGGCCTTCCGGATAGTTGCCGTTCGGCGCAAGCGCGGCCATGGGCGTCGGCAGGCGCTCCACGGCGCGCTGCACGTAGGCCGCCATTCCGACGGGATCTTCGTCGACAAGCGCAAGCGCCGCCGACATGATTCCCGAATGGCAGACCTGCCCCCAGTTGTTCACCGCAGTTATCCACCACTCGTTCACAAGAGACGCCTCAAGCGCATATCTCCGAAGGGCAGAGGCGACAAGCGCACGAGTAGCGTCGTCCATGCCGTCGTAGAGCCAGTCGTAGCCGATCGCCACCGCAAGCGCCATCTCAGCGACGTCGAGGAAGTGCGACGGATGCCAGTCGCTGAACGAGCAAACGGCCCGAAGCTCCTTGCACGCGCGTTCGTGGATGTTCATGTCTCCGAAGAGCCTGTATGCCATCGCAAGCGTGTTGATGCGGTACAGCGCCGTGCGGCTGACGCTCAAAAGGCGCTTGCCACTCGCGTCAAGCTGGTAGACTACGGGCTTTTTCTTCTCGCTGTCGGTCACGAGCTTGTAAGCGTCCTCTCGTATGCGCATTGCGCCACGGTACAACAGCGCGTTCGTCGCCATCGCAGTGCGCAGGGCCTGAAAGCCGGCGGCGTCCGCAAAGAGGCGCGGGTGCGGCCTCGCCGCCGCCGCGCGCACGGCCGCCACGATGTCGGAGTTCACGACGAGCGGCATCATGTTCGCCAGCGTGACGGTGTTGGAGGCCTTGAACTTCAGCGTTTGGACGCCCGAGCTCGTGTCGACCCAATGCGTACCCGCCACGCCGCCAAACGTCTGGATCGAGATCCGCCCCGAGTTCTTCAGCGTCGAAAGCGTTGTGCCGGGCGCCTGTATGAGAGCAAGCGTTTCGTCCTTCGGGACGGCCGAGCCGGAAAGTTTCACTATGAGGTTCTTCCCGTTCTCGACGCTGAGCGACTCAGTCACCGTCAGACGCCTTGCGTGAGGCTCGACGAAGCGCACGTCCATCAGCAGCGTTCCGCCCTTGCATTCGAGCTTCTTCAGCGAAGCGGGAGCGCTCCCGAAGCCAAGGTTCCCCTTTCTCAACTGCAGCGTTCCGTTGTAACTGGCGAGGTTGCCGGTCAGCTGGAGCGTTCCGTCGCCGTCCTTAACGATCGGCGCCGAACCGTAGAACGGATTCGCCAGCGTCGCCGTCTTCGATGAGTCAACGAGAAAGCGCATGCCGATCGTCTTGTCGATGTAAATCGCCCTGTTGTCCGGCATGTTCACCGTTATGCCACAGTTCGGAGAATCCAGCGTCAGATCGCTGGAGATGCGCCAGGTCGTACCCATGAACTTCATGTAGTCCGTGCGAAGAGTCGCGGGCGGAGTGCCGAGATTTGCCTGGCTCGTCACCCTGAACTCGCCGCTGCCGCTTATCTGATGGCGGCCGAGAAAGCCGCTGTTGTCGCCCGTGTACGACACGTACTTGTAGGCGCTGAGCGTGGCGTTGGTTATCTCGGCGTCCGTCCTTAGCCACGTGTCCGCGCCGCCCGAAATGCTTGATTCAACTACATAGGCGCGCGCGTTCGGCTCTCCGGCCTGCACTCGAAGCCAGCTGCCGGGCATGAGCGCAATGCGTCCCTTCAGGCACGCGATTGTATTGTCGAGTCCGTTGTTGAGCCATCCATAGCCGTCCACGACGAGATCGTTGACGGTCATCGACTGGCCTGTCGCCAGCTTCCACATCAAGTTGCCGCCGCTCGAATTCGCCCCGCGAAGCGTGAGCGTGGTGCCCGTGCCGGTGCCAAATGTAATGTTGTTCGCCGCAGTGTATTTCTCAGGCGTGCGCAGCTTATGTGAGGCAACGACATAGTTGTAGCCTTGACGCGGAGCCCTGTCCGCAGGCGTCGTGCCGTCGGACTCAAGCACCCAATGGCCTACCTGGTTGAACGAGGTCTCGCCTATCGCATCATCAGCACTCTGTATGTAGGTCTTGCCTATTTCAAGGCGAAGCTGTTTCTTATCCTGGTTGACAAAGATGTTCATCCGGCTAGGCGCAGAACCAAGCTTGAAGTTCGACGATGTCAAATCCCCGTTCTTCCACTCCATGAGCGTGTACTTTTCCCCGTCCTCAACATCGGCGCCGAAATCGAGCGGCAGGTCGACAGTGATGACTCCGTCGCAGGAAATCGAGTCCACCGAAAGCGGCTGACCCGGCGTCTGCGCGATGTGCGAACCAGCGGCAAAGAACAGCTGCGACACCTTTCCGCTACCGCCGATCGTCGCGCCACTCGACACCGTGCATGGCGCGTTGGTGAGCGTGCCGTCAACGTTCAGCCGTCCCGCAAGGACCGACACCACGTTAGTTGTCGCACTTTCTCCCGCAATAGTCCATGTGCCCGTCCCCTGCTTGTTGATGATGAGCCGATCAGGCAGGTTCGCCTCGATCCGCCCGTCGCCCGCGCCGTCAAGGAACAGCGCAGGCATGGAGTCGGGATAGTTCGCGTCGCAGTTGACGGTCAGAGGCCCGGCGTACGTCACGCAAGTCCCCGCAGTCTCGTTGACGAGCCGTCCGCCGCTCTGGTCTTTCACCGCCGTGCCGGACGTGCAGTTCGTGAAGGCATAGACCATTACCTCGCGGTTGCAGTGCGCGTCCGTCGCGCCATAGTAGCTTAGGGCGCCTACGCCCTTGTACCGTCCCTGGCCAAGCTTGACCGCGCCGCTCCTGCCGATGGAGGAGACCGTGTTGTCGTCCGCAAGCTTCTGCACGCGTACGGTTCCGGCGTACACCGTGAGTCCGCAAGTGAAGGAATTCGTCGGGCACATGAGGTCGAGCGTGCCCGAGTTTGTGCGAGCGCAGGAGGTCAGCGTTGTCGTCAGGCAGGACGCGACGTGCATCGTGCCGACGCCGCGCACGTAGAACTTCCCTGAAATCGGACCGGTCATCGTCAAGTCGGTCAGCGAGGAATTGACGTAGAATTCGCCGTTAACCATGTGCAACGGACGGTCCGACGTGAAGACGCCCTCGTTGTCGAGATAGAAAGAGCCGCTGCTGATGGTGATTTTGGCGTCGTCCTCGGTCATCGGGCATCCGAGCGCACACGGCTCGCCGATGTTTGCGATGGAAGTGGCGTGGAGGGCGTTCGCCTCAATCCTGACCGGTCCGGAGAAGGTGTTACAGTCGTTATCCAGATAGAGAGGGAATCTGCCGGTCTTGGTCAGACCGCCCGGGCCGGACACGACACCCTGGAAATGGACTTCGGGACTTCCGTCCTCTCTGTCAACGCGGACCGTGAGATCGCCCGGCAGCGCGATGTCGCAATTGAACTTGACGGTCCACCGGATGTACGCGGAGTCTCCGGCCTGAGGCGGCATTCCGCCGCTCCAGTTCGCAGTGTTCGACCATTGCAGGTCGTGTGCGTCGCCTGTCCATCTGCGCTCTGCTGCTGGCAGGGGGGAAATGGCCAGCAACACCGCGCAGATGGACAGGACGGCGCGATACGTCCCAAGATTCTTTTCCGTCTTCCGCCTCACATCAAGCCCTCCGTTAGCCGTCGCGAAGCCACCTTGCGCCTATTCCCTCGGATTATACCACGTATCTCTTCCGGGTAGCGTGCATTCTGCGGCAAAATTTTCGTGCATTCTACGCGGACTGCGGGAAGACCGAACCTGCCTCAGCGAATCATGAACACCAGGCCGGACGTGCTTGCAACGGGGCGTCCCTCGCTCGTGACCACGACCTTGCAGCCGCGCTTCTCGACTCCGTTGACCATGACTTTCCAGCCAGAGAGCGTCTTAGCGCTCACGTCGCCTTCGATCTTGACGGGCATAGTCATCGGGAAGCGCGGAGTCGAGGCCGTGCTTATCTCGAACGTGCCTGTCGACGCGAACGTTCCGCCGCGGATCGTGCCGTAGACTGCCGCGTCGCCGTCCATGACAAGGCGCGAAAGCGTCGTCTCGTTCGCGCATGTGAGGTCAAGCACGGCCCCAGGATCGACCGTCACCGGCACGGCTGAACCGAGCGCCGCCGCACCAGAACCCTCGGTCGCGGTTACAGCCCAAGGCGTACCGTTGTTGTACCACGTCGTGTTGTCGGACGGCGTTGCGACGTCAGTCCTGGAGTCGATCAGGACCCATTCGTCCTCTGTGTTCTCGCGGGCGTAGACCCTCCACGTCTTCGGTCTGCTGTTCGAAGGACCGTTCGAGCCGGACTTCAGATTGTAACTTGCAACAGCCGGCGCGGACGGCGACAGCGAAAAGCTGGTGTACTTCCACGTGCTCTCCTCTGCAATCGTTGGAACCGCATTGCCAAGGTAGCATGACGAATCCGATTCGTCGTACATTCGACCATTGTAGTCGCCGCCGAAGTTCTCTTCCGTCAATGCTCCCATGGTCTCCGAACCAGTAACGTTAAGGCGGTTCCCCTGCGCGTCAAACACCGCAAGCTCGGCCATTCCTATGCCTGTCGGATCGCCCTTGTTGGTGTCCAGGTCGCAGAACACGAACTTCCAGTGCTTCCAGTTGATGTACGAGCGAAGCGCAAACGTCCCTTCCTTCACGTGCACCTTCTCGGGCCCGTTAGCAGCAGAAACGCCAGTCAGCGTCAACGTACCCGACCCTGACTTCGCCAATGCGCCGTTAAAGGACGACGAGCCTGCGGCGATTTCCAGATCAGCCGCCGCGCCGTTCGCACCTGCCGGCGCAATATCCACCGAAGAGCCGGCCCTGAAGTCGAAGACCGCTCCGTTCGCAGGGGCGAACGCGCAGCTGGCGAACGCCGCGTTGGGAAGAACCGTCAGCTTCGCACCGCTGTTCATCGAAAGCTTGCCGCATGAGGCGGTCGAGACCGCATCAGCCGGGATCGTCGCCGTAAACATGTCTGACCAGGTCCATTGTGTGCCAGGAAGTTTCGCGTCCACGCGCTGGTCGAGAAGCTCCCATTCGCCGCCGGGATCACGTCCGAAAAGCCGCCAGGAAGTCGGGAAGTCGCTGTTTGTTTGCCGCGTCCTGAACTTGTATCCCGTCACGATGCGGCGATCAACGAAACGGATATCAAGATAGGCATTGTCGAACGACGGATTCGCGGTGCTTCCGCCATTGACGTCATAGCCATACCACCAGCCGGCTTCGGTCGTCCCGTCAAGCAGATTGGCGGCATATCCACCGTCATGGCCGTAACTGCCAAGCCCCGCTGACACGAACTCGGAAGTAATGTCGTCCTCTCCGGAATACAGGGCGACGGCATTGAAGCCCATCGCGCTCTTTTGAGCCGTGCCCACGCCATCGATCTTGAGGCGGTACTCGGAATATCCCATCTGCGAGCGCGGCAGAACGCGAACTTCGCCCGCCTCGACAGTCAGATTGGTCGGGGTCGCGTTGAACACGTCCAGCCTGCCTTCGCCCTTCTTTATGAAATCAGTGAGGTTGAACGTCCGCACGGAGCACTCGGCGATCTCGTTCTGCGGAATCTCGAACCTGATGTAATTGCCCATGACGGAGCCGGCGCCTCTGAGCGACTTCTTCATTACGTGCCAGACGGAGGTCATGTCCAGCGTCGAACCATGATTCAGCCATGTCTCCTGGTTCTCAAAGACGTTGCCATAGTTGTTCCCGTAGGAGAAGTCGCCTGTCTCCTTCGCATTGTTGAGCTTCGTGAGACCGGTGTGCTGCAGGAAAAGCGAAGCGTCCTTGTTCGAGTCCTTCTTCGCGACGCCGCAGCTACGCGAAGTGTATAGCACGAAGTCCCTGCCGCCTGCAACCCGCACCCTTCCCGTCGCGTCGCCCGCGCATTCGAACATTCGTATCCAGGCGCCCGTGTTCTCGTTGACGACAATGACGTCGCCGTCGTTGCCGCTGAGATAGAGATTGCCTGCGCCAGTCGTCTTGATCGGACCTGAAATGGCGAGCTTGCCGCCGTTGAACGTTATCGTGGAGTCCGCCGCGCCGACGTTCACGCCGCCCGTCCCGACCTTCAGGACGCCGTCTGCGCCGAGGACGATTGTCCCGCCGTCGATGGAAACGGAATCGTAGTTCTTGGTCTCGCTGATCGTGACCGTCTGGCCGGAACCGACCGTAAGCGCGTCAGCGTAGACGCCGGACATCGCGAGCGCCGCAATTGCGGCCAACATCAGATTTCTGCTTGACGACATGGCATTCCATCCTTTCCTTGCAGCTGTGTTTACTACTGACTGCGTAAATTTTAGCATATTTCGTGCACAATCAATAGCTATTTGCGAAAAATTGTTGCAACCAAATGCGAACGGATATGGTACAATACAGACATGAAAAGGTTTATCGCCTACTTCCACTCGTCGGCAACTGCGCCGTCACAGCGGAAAGCCCTTGGCGCCTGCCGCGCCGCGCGGCTTCGCGGATGGTCAGTACTGCGCCTCGACATAATCTCGCCGACGCAGATCGGGGACGACATCCGCTACTGGCGTCCCGACGGCTGCATCGTCGACGCCGTCAAGCTGCGCCCCGAGCTGCTGGACGTCAAGGCGTTCGCCAAGCAGCCCACCGTCTTCATCGACTGCGCGCCGTCCTTCGCCAGCAGGAACGTAAACACGCTCGTGCAGGACGCCGCAGCCACCGCCAACGCCGCAGCCGAAGAACTGCTCAAGCACGACATGAAGTCATACGCCTACGTCGCATGGCCGAGGCGCCCTTTCTGGAGCGAGGCGAGGGGCGATGCCTTCACGAAGGCGGTCGGGGCGCATGAAGTGCACATGTTCCGCCCCGAGCACGCCTTCAAAGACCGCGAGTCGCTCGTCAGGTCGCTTGCGAAATGGCTTGGGGACTTGCCGACGCCGATCGGCGTCTTCACCGCCGCGGACACGCTGTCGGAGCAGGTGATGGAGGCGGCCGGCGTCCTTGGCCTGCGCGCGCCGGAAGACCTCATGATAATCGGCACCGACAACGACGAGTTCTTCTGCGAGAACCTGCGGCCTATGCTTTCGAGCGTATCGCACGACTTCATGGCCGAGGGCGAACGGGCCGTCGAGATGATAGAAGAGCTGCTGGGCAACCCTTCCGCCGCGCCGCTGCACGAAACGTTCGGGAGCGTCAGCGTCGTCTCGCGCGCGTCAACAAGACGCTCCGCCAAATTCTACCACGCGGCAACCGAAGCGCTCGACATGATTCGCGAGCGGGCGACTTCGGGCCTGACGGCGGCAGAGGCGCTAGAGTGCTTCGGCTGCTCAAGACGGCTTGCCGAGAAGCGGTTCAGGGAAACTGCCGGACGGTCCGTGGTAGACGAGATACACGCCGTCCAGCTGGAGCGGGCGAAGGAACTTGCCGCGAATCCCGCCATAAAGCTGTCGGCGATTCCGCAGATGTGCGGCCATCACTCGTCGCCCTTCTTCCTGCGGCTCTTCAAGCGAACGGTCGGCTGCACGATGAACGAGTACCGCATGCGCTCGCGCAGAAACAGGCTGTCCGCGGCGAGTCCGCATGCGGCGCCATGACGCGGAGGCTGACGCAACTCCGGCGAAGCGAGCCGTCGGCCGCCTCAGAACTTTGCCGCGCCTGGAGTGTCTTCGCCGCTCCCGAAGCCGCTGTACATCATGTTGCTCCAGACGACCTTCCCGCAGCCCTCGTACACCTTGACGTTCACATCGGGCGACTTCGGCCGAATGAAGTGCCCTTCCGACACCACAAGCCGACCCAGCGAATGCCTGACGACCGTTATGTCCCTCAGACCGTACTTCTCGTTTGTGAGATAGGTGCAGCCCAGTAGCCGCGTGTCGTGCGCCGCAATGTCGTACCCGACCTCGCCAGTGTCCGCATAGCAGTCGCGCAGAGTCGTGCTCGTGCCTTCTACCTTGAAGCAGATGGAGCCATTGAGCATCTCCCTCAGCTCTCCGGGACGCGGCGGAGGGACCTGCCCGCCCCAGACATGGCAGCGCGTCAGCCTGTTGGAGCCGGCCTTGCCGACATGGATGCCGACGGTGTAGTCCACGACGATGCAGTCAGTGAAGTGCCCGTCGGTCGATCCGATGTAAAGGCCGACGTTGCCCGCGAGCCCGCGCTTCGTGCACTTGAAGTAGAGGTTGTTCGCCACAGCCTCGTTGCAGTTGCCGCCCCGAAGATTCAGCGCGAGCCCGTATCCGCGCCCGTTCATGAAGCAGGTGTCGCGAAGCGTGAAGTGGCCGAAACCGTCGAGGGACATGCATCCCGCAAGGCCGTTGCCGTCGACCACTCCGCCGACGACGAAACGGCTCATGTCGTGCGTGCGCTCGTCGGTTCGCGGCAGCTTCGTCCTGGCAAGGGAGGTGTCGACGCGGAGGACGAAGTCCATCTCGGCGACAGCCCTGAGCTTGGCGGACTTGTTCATCGACAGCGAGCAGAGGTTGGTGACGACTATCGGCGAACCGATCGTGTAGAGGCCCGCAGGCACCGAGAGGACTCCGCTCGGCGTCGCTTCCACCGCCCTCTGGAATCGCGGCGCGTCGTCGGTCTCGCCTTCAAGACGGGGGAAGGCGTCGAGCGAACCGTCGGCAAAGGCGTGATGGACGAAGCAAACCGCGCAGACCGCCGCGCCTACATTCCGAAGAGATGCGTTCATGACGTTAGTCCTTCGCCGTTCGCGCGCAGCGGCTACTTGGCGGACACGGGCTCCATCTTGAGAGTCCAAGTCTCCTTCTGGATCGGGAAAGTGTACTTGTCCATCGGCTTCGGGCCGCAGGAGGCGCCGCCAAGGCCGAGCTGCCGGATGTCGAGATTCAGGCACACCTCGTCGCGCGCGACAAGCGGAGCGCGGAACCGCTGCTGGGCATTGCGGTGGCGAGAGAACTCCATGTCCTCCGCCTCATAGTGCAGCGCCTGCATGAAGAGCGGCTCGGACGCCGAGAACCTAACGCCCGTGCCGTCCGAAGCGGTGAACGCCGCCCATCTGACGTCGCACTTGTAGCCGTTGTCCTGAGGACGCACGTACGGCTCGAACTGCTCGGTCACGGTCGAGTCGTACACGCCCATGAACGCCGAGGTCTTGCGGTCGACGTAGTTCTCGTGCGGGCCGCGCCCGTAGTAGCGGACGCCCTCAAGCGCCTTGTCGAGCCTCAGCGAGAGGCCGAGACGAGGCAGGGCCTTCGGCATCGTGCCGTGCGGAGTCACCGTATTCCTGACGGCGACGGACCCGTCGCCGCCGAAGCGCCATTCGGTCTCGTGAGTGAAGCCCGCCGACTTTGAGCCCGTGACTTCCACCGTGAAGCGAAGCGCGTCGCCGTCGATCACGACTGGACGGGCATGGTAGCTGAGCTGCGTGAGGCCCGTAAGATAGATGCTGCCGGCTTCCTCAAGCTGGTAGCCGCGAAGCCACACGTCGTTGTCGGTGAACGCGCGAAGGCACGTCAGCCGCGGACCGGCCGCAATCCCGGGAGCAGGATCCTTCAGAATCGTCCTGCCGTTCATCACCAGCTCGCAGAGAGTGCCGGTGCGACGGCAGAACACGGCCCTGGTTCCGCCTGCGACCGCAGTGACGGTCTTGTCGTCTTCGGTGAACTTCGGCTTGACGGCATCCACTTCCGCAGTCTGGCGGGCGGATGGCGAAAGCGCGATCTGGTTGCGGGAGACGACCCAGCCCCTCTTGGCCCATTCGGTGTCGGCCTTCAGGCTGAAGTACACGTTGACGAAGCACTCCTTGCCAGCCGCCGCCTCGAACTTGGGCAGCCCGAGAGAGCCCTTGGAAAGCGGCGCGATGTGCGGAACCCTGAACGGCTCGCGGTGCATCGACACGCCGTCCTCCACCATCTCCCACTCTCCCTCAAACTCGTCGGCATAGGTGAAGCCGAACCTGTTCTCGAGGTTGAAGTCGCCGTCCACCACGAGATTGCGGTGCACCTGGCCCACCTCCTCGAGCTTCGCAGTCTCCTTGCGAAGAGGGCCTATCACGCCGTTGCAGTTGAACGGACCGTCGTTGGGCTGCTCGTCCCAGTCGCCGCCGTAGGCGAGGTAGCGGTCGCGCTTCCCGTCCGGCCCGATCCTGTCGGTGTACTTCCACACGGCTTGGTCGATCCAGTCCCAGATGCATCCGCCTGTGAGGGAGTCGTACTTGTAGAAGACGTCCCAGTACTCCTGGAAATTGCCCATCGAATTGCCCATCGCATGGGCGTATTCGCACATCCAGAACGGCTTGCCAGCGCTCTGCAGTCCGTCGGGGCGCTTATACTTGTCGCCCATCACCCCGCTGCCGCGAGGCTTTTCGCCGAACTGCCCGCGTTCCTCAAGCCATTCAACGGAAGGATACATGCGGCTGTCGACGTCCGCATCGACGTTGCCGCGCTCCCAGTGGATCGGACGCGACGGATCGAGCGCCTTCACCTGGGCGATCGCGTTGGTGAAGCAGGGCCCGTGGCCCGTCTCGTTGCCCATCGACCAGAGCGTGACGGAAGGATGGTTGCGGTAGAACCGGACGTGACGGAGGTTTCTCTCGACGATCGAGTGCATGAACTCGGGCTGCCGCCCGAGCCCCTTCTCGTCGTATCCGGGCTCGTGGCCCTCGACGTTCGCCTCGGCGCAGACGTAGATGCCGTACCTGTCGCAGAGGTCGTACCAGAGATGGTGGTCGGGATAGTGACACGTGCGGACGGTGTTTATGTTGTAGCGCTTCATCAGAGTGATGTCCCTGAGCATGTCGTCGAGCGACACCGTGCGCCCGTTGTCCGGATTGCTCTCGTGGCGGTTGACGCCCTTGAACTTGATCTTCTTACCGTTGAAGAGCAGCGTGTTGCCGGAGACCTTGATCTCCTTGAAGCCGACCTTGCGGGCGCGGACGTCGCCGCCCTTTCTGACGACAAGCGTGTAGAGATACGGCTTTTCGGCGCTCCAGAGGCTGACGCCTGCGACCCTCGCGCGTTCACCGCCCGACGTTCCGGAGGCGATCTCGTTTCTCGCGGCGTCGTAGAGCTTCCAGCTGGCGCCGTCGCATCCGGCGACTTCAATGTCGGCGTCGCGATAGTCGTTCACGAGCGAAGTCTTGATCTCGAAGTCCCATATGCCGTCCTTCGGCATAGACCAGAGCGTGACGTCGCGGAAGATTCCAGAGAAGCGGCACATGTCCTGGTCCTCAAGGTAGCTGCCGTCGCACCAGCGGTAGACCTCGACGGCGAGAAGGTTCTCGCCAGGCTTCAGAAACTTCGTGACGTTGAACTCGCTAGGCAGCTTGGAGTCCTCGGCATAGCCGACCTTCTCTCCGTTCACCCACACGTAATAGGCGGAGTAGACGCCGTCGAAGCGGAGGAACACCTCGCGCCCCTTCCAGCCTTCGGGCACAGTGAACGCGCGCCGGTAGGACGAGACGGGGTTGTAGTCCGCCTTGCCGCTATGGCGGTCCCTTATGAACGGCCACTCCAGCTTGTGGGGATACCGTATGTTGACGTATCCCGGCGAACCGAAGCCCCGCATCTCAACGCAGCTCGGCACGTCGATGGTGAACCAGTCCGAGTCGTCGAAGTCGGTGCGGTAGAAGTCCCTGACCCTGAGATCGGGGTTCCCCGCCCAGGAAATCTTCCAGAGGCCGTTCAGCGACTGCTTGTAAGGGGTCTCAGGCTCTATCGCGTCCGTGAACGCCGCCTCTTCGGAGGCAAGAGGCATGGCATATGCCCTAGGCGGCTCTCTGTTGATCGAGTTGACCTCGAGGTTCTCCCAGTCGTTCGGCTGCTCGGCGAACCCCACACCGGCCACCGCTGCGGCGGCAAGCCCTATAAGCACGCAATGTCTATTCATGTGACCTTTCTTCAAACAGTATGACTCCGACATAGTCTGATATTATACCATAAGAAACGGTCACTCATGCATTATTGCCCTAAATCTTTCGATCTCGGAAAGCGGAATGCTGCAGGACAGGACGAACTTCTCTATGCGCTCGTTTATTGTCGCGCCTTCAAAGCCGTCGAAGACGGCAATCAGCTTGTCCAGCCTCTTCTCGTGCGTGAAGTTCGGCGTGCGCGTGCTGAACGCGGTCACCTCCCAGTCCCGCAGCAGCTCGCCTTCGGGAACGCCCAGCAGTCCGTTCAGCACGAACGCGAGCGTGCCGGTGCGGTCGGCGCCTGCGATGCAGTGGAATGCGATCGGATAGTTCGACTCGTCCATGAAGACCGCCCATGCGGCTCTCAGCGCCGCCCTGCCCTTGTCGCCGGCGAGGCTTCCGTAGGCGTAGAACGGCACATGGATGCGCCTGACGCCGCTGCCGAGCGCGGAGGACGTCAGTCCTTCGCATTCCTCGTTCCAGCGAAGGTCCAGATCGGTTCTTACGCCGCAGACTCTTGTCGCCGTCTCGACGCCGGCAGGAGTGATGAGCGTCTTGCCGATCGGATAGGCATAGTCCACGACTCTGCCTTGCGCATTCGTGACGGGAACCTCGGTGCTGTCCTCGAAGGCGGCGCACCTGTAGACGAGGCCCTGCCTGACGCGGCGGCCGCCGAGCGTGGCGCGCCCGCCCAGGTCACGCACATTCCTGACGCCGTCCCAGTGAAGCTGACGCGGAAAGGCGTCCGCCGTCCTGAACGACGCGCCTGTTGCAAGGTCCTTGCACGAGTATTCCCAGCCGTAGGCGCAGTTCGCCTCGAGGTTCTCGATGATGAAGTCGTTGCCGCCTACGTTCGCGTCCGCGACGATCTTTCCGTCGACGGCGCGGCGCACGACGATATGCCCGTCTCCGTCACCGCCCAGCCACGCGATTCTCACAGGGCGCGGCAGAGAGCCGGCCTCGTACATGGCCTTGCGGACGCTGGAGCTTTCGAGGTCTGCGCGGCGCTCGGCGTCGGACTTCGCAAGCCACGACGAGTAGTACGGATTCTGCAGCGGCACGATCTGGCCGTTGTCGGGCACTGTCGCTTCCAGAGCGCTCGCGATCTCGATTTCGTATGGAGTGTACGAGAAGTCGTCCACTACGGCCTCGGCCTCGTCGAAGTCGGGCGTTCCAGTCCAGCCCTTCGGGAACCAGACGCCGACCCAGAACTCGCCAGGCATGTTCGGCACATGGCTGCGGTTCGTCCGCACCAGCGCACCGTCGACATAGTATTCCACCCTGTCGTAGTGCCAGTCGAAGCGGAAGTCGTGGAAGTCGCCGTCGTCCATTCTGCCGGGGAGATTCGTGTAGCCGGTGGTGTAGCGGTCGGCGTCTTCGCCGATCCACGTGTTGCACAGCGCATAGTCGAAGCCGATTCCAGTCTTCTCGGAAGCGGGGCGCCCCGGCATCTCGATGTCGATTTCGTGGTTCAGCACCTTCCCGCCCGACGCATCGTACCGGAACGTCCATATCGCGGTGCAGCACCCGAGATGCGGCACGATCTTCATCCGCACGCGGTAGCTGCCGTAGTGCATCCGCCGCTTCGAAACAAGGCATGCGCCGGTGCGGACGCCGGGGACGACGGCGCGCCCCTTCTTGTCCACGCCTCTGACGCGCCCGGTGTAGAGGTTGCCGTGCGCCGCGAGAAACGCCCTGCCGCCTTCGAAGCGCACGTTCTCCGGCACGACGCCTCCATTGTACTCGCGCCCGTCGTCGCCGACTCCGCCCCAGTTCGCATTGGCCATCCGCCATTCCGACTGGTTCAGCGCCGCCGTCGCCGCGTTTACGGCGGCGACGACTGCCATGACAGCTATCGAAGTCTTCATGTGAGCCCTCACTTGATTGTGAACACAAGGCCCTGCGCGAATCGGCACTGCAGCGACTGGCCGCCTTCGACGGACACTATGCGGAACTCAACGCGCTTCCTGCGGGACGTCCACCTGGCAGCGCCGCCGGGTCCGGCGACTTCGCCTGCAGTGGCAATCGTGTGCCACGAAAGATCCGACGGGCGAACGGGGGGAAGGAGTCCGTCCGCTCCGCCGGAGACATCGAGCCGTCCGCCAAATGCCGGCGTGGAGGGGAACGACACGACGGCCGCTGCACCAAGCGTCATGTCTCCGATGGACGTCGGAGCGACGGTGAAAGCGACGGTTCCCGTGGCTACGTTCAGCGCCGCGAAAGAGGACTCGGAAGAGACGACGAGCGAGCCGTCGCCCGTCTTGACGACCGTCGCGGAGGACGCGTCGAGGGGGTCGGCGAAAGTTATCGTGCGGCCTGCGGTGTCCACGGTGACCGTGCCGGTCATCTTCGCCCCGCGCTGAGCGGGCGTTATCGTCGCTGCGACCGTGCTGTAGGCGTCGGCGGCGGGGCCGTACGTCCAGTCCTTGGATGCGGTCAGCGTAGTCCCGTCCGACATGGCGAGTCGCGTAGGGCAGTTCGGGTCGTGGTACGTCCTGCCGCCCTCCTGTCTGTAGCTTGCAGTCTGCCAGTCGCCGTTCATGCAGAGCGAAAGGGTCCCGCCTATGCTGATGAAGCTGGTGTCCGAGCCGGCGTTGCGGCCCGAGCAGGCCCTGTCGCAGTTGATGGTTCCCGACCCGCCAAAGTTCTGGTTTCGCTCGCAGGAGACGAACCTGCCGGAATCATCGTCGCCGTTTCTGATGTTCAGCGCGCCGTCGATGACGTTGACGAGCTCGGTGCGCAAGGAGAAGTCCCCGTTCATGACGGTAAGGGCGCCGCCCGCGTCGACGGCGATGCGCCCCACCATGGCGCTGCCGTCGGCAATGGGCTGGTAGGCCTGGCCGGTGACGGACACGCTGCCCCCTTCGAGGACGCGCAGAACCGTCGGCTGGAGAGTCTTCGACTTCTGCAGAAGGAGCTTCCTGAACGTAGCTGTTCCGCCGAAGCGAACGTCGCCGCGCGGCACGAACTCCCTGGCGGCGGAGACGCTGCCGGTGAACGATATCGCGCCGCCGCCGTCAGCGAACACGCCGGCCCTGTCGGGAAAGGCTATGTCGTTGCCGATCGTCTGGTCGAAAAGGGACTTGGAGAGGACCGCGGCGTTGTCCGCGGACGTGTTCTCGACGTCGGGCATCTTCGCCGTAAGCGTAAGCGGATTGCCCTTCAGGCTGAACGGGCCAGACGACGAGCGGAACACGATGCCGGAGACCGCGGACATGCTGTCGTTGACCGGATCGAGTCGGTCAAGGCCGCCAAACGCGACCACGCTGTCGGCGGACGGGAACGTGGAGCTGTTCCAGTTGCCGACTGTCGACCAGTTACTGTCGGCACCGTCGCCTGTCCACTCAACGCCGCTCGCGTCAGACTTCTTGTAGAGAGTCGGCGCGCCCTCGACAAGGCGCAGCTCCCACCCTGCTGTCGCGCCGGAGAGCGTGACGTGGGTCATTGCGGCGCTGTCGAACTCAACGCCCTTTACGAGCGGATACGTGCCGGCCGCGAAGCCTTCTGGCACGACTACCTCGATCTGCCAGGCGCCGTCGCCGAACCCGGACGACGATGCAAACGACGAACCGGCGCCGAACACGAACCTCGCATTGCCGGTAAGCGAGAGCGAGGCCGCGGCGACCTTGCCGGAAACGACAAGCGAGGCGTTGTCCGAGAGGGTCAGCGCGGCGCACTCAAACGCGGCGCTTCCGTCGGAGTTGTTGTTCCTTATGACCGCAGATGCGTTCCCGGTAAACGATGCGTCGCCGGTGACATGGCAGTAATTCCTGACTTTTAGCTTTGACGAAGTCGAGAACGAGAGGCTGCCGAGGTGGTACGCCCAGTCGGGGAACTCGACGCGCGCCGAATCGACGGCCGTTATCCGCAGGCTCTCCTGATTGACCTCCGAGCCGAACGCGACAGTCCCGCGCCCCTTCGCCGTCAGCATTCCGTCGCAGTTCCTCGGATTGCTCAGAGTTATGGTGCGTCCAGCGGTCCTGTTGAAGAAGTCGTCAGTGTCTATCGTCACCGGGCCGAAGACCGTGAACTTGTTTGCGAGCGTCAGATCGCCCTTGAAAGTTCCGACCGTGGAACCGCCGCCAACCTCCAACGTCACATTGTCGTCGTCGCCAGCTCCGATTCTTCTCGTGTACAGGTCGGGGCCGTCAAGCCGAAGGCCGCCCTGCCCGGCACCTTTCATGTAGACCTGCCTGACCGCGATCGTGCCCATGCCCGTGACGACGTGGGTGAAGTCGGCTTTCTGCGCCAACAGGCCGCCTGACGCGTTGTCGTCGGCATTCGTCGCGATCAGAGTTCCGCCATGAAGCATCCACGCCGAACTGTCTGAGGTGAAAGGATCGAACGCTGCGCCGTCGCATGCCAGCGTCTCAAGGCGCGTTCCCGCGTTCGCGGCAAGCAGCTGGCGGTTCGAGACCTCGAATATCTTGTTCTCCCCTGTCGCCGTAAGGAGTATCGATCCGCTCGCAAAATCAACCGTCGCGTCCTCCTTTACCGAGAAGCGCTGAGCCGTAACGCTCGAATCTCCCTTGATGGCAAGCGTCGAACCCTTGTGCGCGTATATCGCGGCGTCCGTATGAACAGTTGCGCCGTCAAACGTCATGACGCCGACAAGATTCTCGTTCGTCACGACTGCGAGGGCGTTGCCGTACATCTCGACATTCCGCTTGAAGACGTTGCGGCCCGTGACGGTCTGCCCATCGCCTAGCGTTGTCGCGTTCCCCTGGAAGTCGACGTCAAGTACCACGCTGCCCGTGCCTCTGTTGCGCGATACTGTCGCGTCGATGCCCGTTACGCTGCCAGCGCCCTGCACAAGCACATCGCCCGCATTGCTTTTCGAAACGTCGAAGCGCCTCATGGTCGCCGCGCTTGAGACGGTAACGGTTGCGGCATTGTAGAAGACCGCGCTTTGCGTGTCGGAGGGGACGCCCGCGTTCCAGTTGGCCGAAGTCTCCCATGCGCCGCCGACAGGGCCTTTCCAGAACTGCTCGGGTTCCGCTCCGACCGCGCACGTCGCCACGAGGGCGACAGATGAGAGGACAAGTGCATTAAAGCGCACTTTTGAGCTTGCCGTATCCGGCGTCATTGCATGGGCTGTTGTAGTCATAATGTTTGCTCCTTCACAGGTTCACGACTTCTTGGCCTTTCAACGCGAAGAATTGTATCACAATAACCTGCGGCAGACAAGGCAATTAATTCAAGATCGGACAATCGAGAAATTCAAATTTGACTAACCTCTGCCGCCCTTTGCGGGCAGTGCAAAAGACTTCGCCGCAAAGCGAGGAGGCGGCGGCCGCCCACGGCCACCGCCTCCTCGCGAATCGTGCCAGGCCCGCTAGCAATGAGCGTTTGCGTACGGCTGGGTCCAGGCGACGCGCACGCCCTGAGGATGCAGAGGCGCCCTGCAAAGAGTCGTCCCGCACTCCTCTATGCGAGCTCGCACGTAGAGGTCGTCGTCGGCCAGCGTGTACGAGGCGCGGACGGGTTCGCCGGGACGGAACCGTACGGACTTCGCGACCATTCCGATCTTCTCGTCATAGACGCTGATCTCGCGCTGGTACGTCATCGCGTCCTTGTGCCTTTCAGGGCGCACGGAGACTTTCCTGACCGGCGCCTCGGCAAAGTCGCGCTTCGTGACGATGAAGCGGACCGTGCGCACCGAAAGACCGGCAGGCGCGGAGACGGTGAGCGTTCCCGCCGACGAGTCGAACGAGACGTCGTCCGGCTCCAGTCCCTCGCAAGTCACGAAGTCGCCGGCCGCCATCGCGGAGATGATGGAAGCCACGTCAAGGGACTCCGCCCTCACGAGCGACCATGCGTTCCCGGGCATCAGCATCTCGCACGGCTCTCCACGGAAGTTATGCGTGTCGTCCGTGCCGATTCCGTAGAGAAGCGGCTGCCCTCTGCGCATGCGGAAGGCGTTCGCGACGTCCCAGATCCGGTCGGTGTCGAATCCGTCGCTCGGAAGCCCCTCGGCCGACTTGAACGGAGAGCCGTTGTTGCAGACCTCGAAGAAGCGGACGGACGGGTTTTCGACTATCGCCTCGGGCCCCACGTCGTACCAACTCCAGATTGGATGGTTCAGGATGAAGAGATGAGGCCTGTCCATTGCCCTGGCAAGCTCGGCCGTCTCTTTCGCGTGGTCTCCAAGGAAACGGCAAATGGGGACGTCCCTGACAACGCGCCTGTACTCTGGCGCGGAATAGGACGGCAGAAGCAACGGCAGGTTCACGTAGTTCATGTGGAGCTGATGCTCGCGTCCGTCCGAATACACAACCTTCCGCGTCGCCTCCACGTCAGGCAGCAGCAGGAACTCGCCAGGGGAGTTGAACCGCGCGGACAGCTCGTCAAACGTGCTGAGCCTCGCCTCAAGGCGTCCGCTGGCGCCTGTCCGCGTCATGGCTTCGGGGAACGCGGTCAGATAGTCGTCGAAGTAGCGCCTCTTCGCCGTGAAGATGTAGCGGCGCGTGGGCTTCTTCGCCCATTCGGGCTTGAAGGCCGCCTCGCCGTCCTCCAGCGCCGCGACCCAGCTGTCGGGGTCGTCCTGGAACATGTTGTGGTCGCTGAGGCCGAGAAAGTTGTATCCGCGGCTCTTGTACCATGCGACGGCCTCCTCGGGAAACGCATTGCCGTCCGACCAGAGGGTGTGCGTGTGTAGATTCCCCTTGTACCACCTTTTCCTGCGCTTCCCGAAAGCGAGGCCTGTCGCGCCGGACTGGCAGCCCGTCAACGCCGCAAGCGCCGCGATCGACCCCATGAACTCTCGTCTATTCATGCTATGTTACTCCTCTCGCCTGGATTCAGCCTCTGAACAAGTCTCCAGACACTGTCACGGAATCGGCCACTTCCTGTCATGTCTTTCGCCCTGTCAGCGTTGTGACGCCACGATTATACCACAACGCGATCAAGCGCCGATGCAAAAAAGACAATTTGATTTTCTTGACCAGGCTCAGGGGCGGACAGTCACCGTCCGCCCGAAGAGCCGCTGACGAATATCTCCTCGCCGTCACGCTGCCAGAGGCGGACCCAGTCGATCTCGTAGTCGATCGGCATCGGCTCGCCAGGCATAAGGCGCTTCTCCTCCGGACACCAGCCATGGCCAGGCGTGAACACCTCGTTGTTGATTATGATGTAGTGAGGGTCGTGGAAGCCCTGCATGCCCGGCATGCCCTTGGGCGCGAAGTCGTGCGCCTCGTCTATCGGCACCGTCACAAAGCACTCGCCGTCGACGAAGAACGAAATCGTCTCCGGCGTCCACTCCATCGCGTAGACGTGGAACTCCTCGTTCAGGCGCGACGGATCGGCGAAGACGTACGCGCGATTGACGCTGCCCTCTCCGCCTGGCATCATCGAATGCTTGGCGCCGGACCACTTGTGCAGGTTCGCGACAGCCGAGCTCTTGCTGGAGAAAACCTCGAAGATGTCTATCTCCGACATCCACTGCGCCTTGCGGCGCTTCTGCTCGGACTGCATCCAGAAGCTCGGCCATGCGCCGTGGCGGTACGGCACGCGCCCGCGCATCTCCAGGTAGCCGTAGCGGAACGACATGATGTCCCGCGTGCAGAGTCCGCGCGCCAGGACGAACGGCTTCTGCGGGTCGCCCGAATTGTCCACGCGCAGTCTCAGCCTGCCGTCCGCCAGGAGAACCGTGCGCTCGTCGTTGGCGTACACGCAGTCCGTCGAGTTCATCGACGCCCAGAAGCGCCACTTCGCCGCGTCCAGCTCCGATCCGTTGAACTCCTCGCTCCAGACCAGGCGACGCCCGTCCTCCCGGACGTCCTGGGCAAGCGGCGTGCGCCCGTATGCGCGCATCTCGTAGATGCGAGCCTCCTTCGCGCCCCACGTCGCCGAAACCGTGACGCGAAGCGCCGAAACCGGCTGCCCCGACGGCATCCTGTGGCGCCGGAACCTCAGGGCGTTGTTCTTCTCGGAAGCGATTGCCCTCCACTTGCCGCCGCGCTGCGCCTCCAGCTTGTAGTCGCGCACGAGTTCGGCCGGCATCGGCTCGGGCACGTTCAGCGACGAAAGATGCGTGTCGAAGACTATCTGCACCTCCGTCAGCTCGACAGGCTCCTTCCACGAAAGGCTGACGGACCTCGGCAGCCCCGGCTCCGACACCCAGCCGTGCCCGTTGCTTACTCGTGGCTTTTCGCCTTTTACGTACTCGGGCGCCGAAACGCCGTCCACAAGCCCAGTCGCGTCGGTCGTGGCTCCAAGGGCGAGATTGTACGGGTCGTTGTCCGAATGACCCGGAATCGTCTGGTCGCACCTCCTCAGCACGCGCTGAAGCTCGGCCATGTGCCTTCGGCCGTACTCGCGCGGCATGAGGGCGCGCCTTGCGCACAGCGCCGCGGCAGTTCCGCAGGCCTGTCCCACTCCTAGCAGAGCGCCCTGCGCGCGCGCCGAGCCAAGCGCCAAGTCCGTCGCGCTCAGGCAGCGGGACGGCAGAAAGAGGTTGTCAACGTCCTTAGAGTACAGGCTGCGGAACGGTATGGCGTAGGGCGGCGCTCCGTGGCGCGTGCGACACGAGCCGTCTCCGCCCGAATTCTCCATGCCGAGCGAATCGTGCATGTCGAGGGGCCATCCGCAGACTGCGACTGCGTCGTGGAAGGCCATGCCGTCGCGGCAGTCCTTCGCAGTGAGCACATAGTCGCCGACGACGATCATCCCCTCGCGTCCGCGCATGGTGGCCGCGCCCGCGAAACTGGCGATCCGTCCGTCGTCCGTCGCGTCCGCAAAGTATCGTGCGCGATAGCGCGTGCGGCGCCCATCGAGCGTGCTGCAGGCGATGACCGCCGTGATGCGCGAACCGTCCTTCTCCACGGACATGACGCGCTCGCTGCAGAAGTCCTTCAGCTTCGCGGAGCATGCGGCGGCGAGTTTGGCGTAGACGTCGCCGACGCGCTTTCCCTCGCGTCTGGCGAGCATTCGCACCTCCTCGGCTATGCCGGTCTCGCGCGAACCGCCGGACGAAAGCGCGGCGCCGTCCAGTCCGGCTCCGCTCTCCTTCGACCCGTTGCCGCCGAGAACTGGATCGTCATGGACAAGCGCGACTTGCACGCCAAGGCGCGCCGCCGAAAGTGCCGCGCCCATTCCGCCAGGGCCCGCGCCAACGACGACGAGGCCGTAGTCTCCGCCGTCGGCAATCTCCGCCTCGTCGGCCGGCGCCTCAAGCGCGGAGCCTGCGATAAGAAGGAGAGATGCTGCGACTAGTCTCATGGGGGTTCCGTGTATGGTGTTCATAAGTTTTTTTTTGCTCTTAGAGTCCTGACCTCTTCCTGCGTCAGCTCGACCGTCACCTTCGCCGCCTTCAGCGCCGGGTCTCTGAGACCATGTCGAGCTTCTGCTTCGTTCATAGTTCGATCCTACCGGACACCGCAAGCGGTGTCATCAGGAAACCGCAGATTTCGTGGTAGTCCTTGGCGCACAGGCTCTTGAAGCGCCCGAGCGCCCGCCCGCGCGTCGTCAGCAGCCCGGCAAGCCCTGCGCGAAGATGAAGCCGAAGATGGACATGGTCGGTCATCACCACCGAGTTGGAAAGCCTGATGCCGGGAAACTCGCCGATTTCCCGTAGCCGCCGCGCCACGGCCTCGCCAAGCGGCGTCTTCACGGGCCTGGCGTCGCGAATCGCCCCGGACAGCGGCCGCCTCGGCTCGACGACGATGATAATGAATATCGCCGCGCCCAGCAGCTTTGTCTTGCCCAGGGTCATGCCCATGAGGTCGGGCTGATAGTAGCTGAAACTGGTGAGCAGCATCTTGCGAAGCGCGGCCGAGGCGTTGCCCGCATTGGAGAGAAACGTGTTCTTGATGACGATCGCCTTGAAAACGTCCGCCGCAGACATCGCATTTTGCTCTTCAGCCAGATTCTTCGCAATCTTCATCGCCCCGCTTTTATTTGACGGTTTCACAAGCTCTGCGGGGTTCTCGCCCACGAAGCCATGAGGTCAGATACGCTCCCATTCCTGACCATAAACATTATACCAAAACCAAGTGCTTCGAGGGGAGAGTATTTGCTTTCGTTTCTGGGGTCCAGGAGGCAACGAGGCGAAAGCAAACCCCAAATAGGCCCAACGCTGCGTATTCACGCGTTTTCCCTCTTTCCTGTTGCGTTTCGAGCGTTTACTGCCCGTGCACGCGGCGTTTCCTAATGGTGCACGCAGCGTTTCCTAATGGTGTTCGCGACGTTTCCTAATGGTGCACGGGGGCGTTTTGGCGTCATTTCACCATAGAAATGGCGCCATTTCACTGGTATAATGACGCCATTTCACCCCTGAAATGACGCCATTTCACAGCCGTGCACCGTTAGGAAACGCCGCGTGCACCATTAGGAAACGCCGCGTGCACCATTAGGAAACGCCGCGTGTACGCTCGGCGCAAGGTCCGTTCATGCACGCCGAAACCGCCGCGACTGCACCATTCAGAGAAAATTTGTGCACAGTGGAAAGCTGGCCAGGGCTAGTCTCCACTGTGTCGCTAATGTCACGTCCAGTCGAACTGCACGACGGGGAACGCGCCGCCGGAGCCAAGACGCGAATACACCTCTGGCGCGTCGGAAATGGGATGCACTTCATCCACGAATCCGTCCAGGGAAAGGCGTCCAAGCGACAGAAGGCGCAGAAACGCAGTTGCGTCGTCGCGATGCGTGAAGTGCCCGGGATACGACTCGTGGGCGGGACGCGCCCATGTATGAGCGCCAATCAGAGTGACGCCCCGGCCATGGACCTTGTGGTAGTAGTCTATCGTGAAGTTCGAGCTACGCGTGCAGCCGAGAAGCGCAACGCGCCCCATGCACGCCATCGCGTCCAGCACCGAATCAAGCGCGGCGCCTCTACCGGTCACCTCGATTGCGACCTTCACGCCACGAGCCTGATCGCCCTTGAACAACGCGCTGTCGGGGTTTGGCGTCATCAACCTGAGCTTCTCGGCGAAGTCGGGGGCAAGCGGGTCCATGGCGTAGTCCGCGCCAAGCTTCAGCGCGCGTTCGCGCTTCTCGGGCACCGGATCCGCCGCGAAGACCGGCGCGGCGCCCGCGCACTTGAGAATCATGACTGCGAGCTGGCCCAGGACGCCCTGTCCCATGACAACCGCGCTCTCGCCCAGCTCCACGCCGCACTTGCGGACGGCGGCCATCGGGAACGTCGCAATGTGCGCGAGCGCGCCGGCCTCGAAAGAGACGTTGTCGGGGAGCAGATAGGCGTTCTCCTCAGGCACGACGACGTAGCGCGAGTGGACGGTCCAGCTCATTGCGACGCGGTCGCCCGGCTTGAGCGACTTCACGCCCTCGCCGACGGCATCCACGACGCCGGACGAGCTGTAGCCGCCCTGTCGCGGCCATCTGGCGACGCCGTCGTTCGTGAGGATGTTGACGTTCACCTCGCCGACGTAGTTCGCGCGTTCGGTCCCGCTTGAAATGGTGGACCTCGCAAGCCTCACCCTGACCTCGCCGGGCTTCGGCTCCGGCACCGGCTTGTCGACGATCTCTATTCTGTTTGCCTCGGGGATGATGATGTTAGCGTTTGTCATAGCCGCATGCCTCCAAAGTGATTTCATGAACCTTCAAGTCGTGGTCGTACATTTCCGCAGGGTTAGGCTTTTCGCCGCAAACGATCTCCGCAAGTTCGCGAAGCTGGTCCATGTAGCGGTCCGTCTGGACGCCGAGGTCCACCACGTGCCGCCCGGCGGAGAATCCGCCTGCGGCCTCCGCCAGCGTGAGGTCGATCGTCAGCCGCTCGCCGTCGAAGCGCTCAATCGGGCAGAGGTCAAGAGTCCCCTTCGTGCCGTCTATCCTGAGGCGACGGTGCGGCAGGCCGCCAGGCACGCGGCTGCAGGAGCGGATGATCACGGTGGCGTCCGGCCATTCGAGAAGCGCGGCGCAGCGGTTCAGGCAGCCCGGTCCGTCGCCCTTCGCCGTGCCCGTCACGTTAGTCGCGCGGACGAATTCGCCTTCCATCATCGGCAGGATGAGGTCGACGAGATGGCAGCCGAGGTTGTAAAGTATTCCGCCCTTGAACGTGCCGACATACCTCTGGTACGAGTCGTCGCCGTAATCGTGGTTCATGTCCGCCTCGATGTGCACGACCGAGCCGAGCCAGCCCTCTCGCACGGCCCTATGGCAGAACCTGACGCCGGGGTTGGCGCGGAACATGTAGCCGATCTGCATCGGCAGATTCTTCGAGCGGCACATCTCCACGACTTCGCGGTATGGGCCCATCGTCTCTCCGCATGGCTTGTCGCAGTGCATGGGGACGCCGCGCTCGGCGTAAATGCGCGCTATTTCCATGAGATCGTTGTTGGCGACTTCGACGAACACGACGTCGACGTCCTTCATCGCAAGCGCCTCCGCTTCGCTGACGACCTTAAGTCCGTCGAGAGGAATCGGATCGGTGTGGTAGGACGGGGTCGTCCTTGCCCGGTCGTCGGCGACGGCGACGATCTCGAATTCGTCGCGCATCTTGGCGAGAGTGGCGAGCTTGCCGGGGGCGTGCTCGTGCTTCAGTCCATAGAACAAAGTGCGCAGAGGTCTCTTCATTTGCCTACGTAATCCTTTCTGAAAAACCACACAAGGGCGGGGACAAGGAACAGCGCCCCGACGAAGTAGAACGCGCCAAGGGAGGCGATGCCGGTGCGCATCGACATGTTGTCGCTCATCCAGCCGAGGACGGCGGGCGCGAGCGAGCCCATAAGGAACGCCATGCAGCCCGTGATGCCGGTGGCGGCGCTTCTGTAGCGCGGCTCGATGCAGTCGAACATCGCCGGATAGTGCGCCGCCTCGTAGACGCCCAAGGCAACGCCAAGGACCGAAAGCGCCACACAGCAGGACGTGAAGTCTGCGGCCTTCGCCACCCAGACGACTGGCGCGACGCACAGGAGAAAGCCCACTGCCGACACCTCCAGCCGGATTCTCGGCCTATTCGCGCCGAACCTGTCGATTGCCTTCGCGACCACGACGCAGCTTATGAGCGCGAACAGATTCAGCCAAAGTACGCCGTGCAGCGCGGCCTTCGCCGTGCCCACGCCTTCGAAGCTGCGAGTCATGAACATCGGCATCCACAGCCGCAGGCCGAAGCTTCCGTACATGAAGAAGCCGAACGCGACTGCAATCAGGATGGCGGTCGGCTTCTTCAGCAGCGCGAGGAACGCCTCCTTGACGGAAGCCTCGCCCTTCTCCTGTCCGTCCGCGTCGGCGACGGGCTCGGGGCGCATGCCGAACTGCATGGCGACGGCCCAAGCGACGCCGCCCGCGCCCATGATCCAGAAGGCCCACCGCCACACGCCCTCGCCCTGCTCGGCGAGAATGCCGCCGAAGAGGCTGGAGAGAACGATGCCCGAGTAGACGGCCGCCTGGAACAGCGCCATCGCAGTGGTGCGCGTCTCGACATGGTACTTCGGAATCAGACCGTAGCCCGCGGGCGCTATGCAGCACTGCCCAAGCGCGTTGAGAACGCCGTAGAAGAGCATCATGCCGCCTATGCCCTTCGCGAAGCCGCTTCCGACTATGCCTACGGAGAAGAGCAGCGTCCCCGCGACAAGGACGCGCTTGCGCCCTATCAGGTCGGCGGCAAGGCCGGACACGACAAGAGCAAGGCCGAACACCAGGCCAAACACGGTGCTGACCGCCCCAAGCTGCGCGTCCGTGATGCCGTGTTCGAGGAACTCAACGCGAATCTGGGGGAGCGCCGCGCTGTAGAGCTGGCGCGTCCCCTGTTCAAGGAAGTACACCACGAACAGGAACGCCACCAGCCTCCACTTGTAGGCAATTCCCTTCATTTCACTTCAAGAACGATCTTCCCGCGATTCTCGCCTGACGCCATTATGCGGTGCGCCTCTTCGACTTCCGCAATCGGCAGGACCTTGTGCACGAACGGGGCGAACTTGCGGGACTCGAACGCAGGCCAGACGTCGCGCACAAGGCCGTCGAGGATCTGAGCCTTCTCCGCGCTTGTGCGGGACCTGAGCGTCGAGCCGATAACGCGGAGGTTCTTGCGCCACAGCAGGTTCACGTCGAGCGTCGTCTCCGGGCCCGCCATCGACGCAAGTGATATCCAGCGCCCGCGATACGGCATCGTTGCTATGCACTTGCCCATGAGAGGCCCGCCAACAGGGTCGATTGCGACATTCGGCGGATTCTCCGACAGAGTCTTTACAAGGTCGCCCGTAAAGCGGTTGACCGTGACGTCCGCGCCGACGCCCCTGCAGAACTCGCCGTTCTCGTCGCTCGCGACCTGCGCGACCACCTTCGCGCCGAAGACGTACTTGGCGAGCTGGATCGTCGCGACGCCGAGGCCGCCTTCGCCGCCGTTGATGAAGAATGTTTCGCCCTTCTTTATCTCGCCGACGATCTTCAGGTTCAGGTATGCCGTCGCGTAGACCTCCGGGACGCCCGCCGCCTCCCACGGCTCGAAGCCCTTCGGAATCGGCATGCACATTCCCGCCGGCACGACGACCTTCTCGGCATACCCACCGCCGCCAAGAAGGGCGCACACCTTGTCGCCGACCTTGAAGCGTCCGTTTGCAGGGCATTCAAGGACTTCGCCCGCGCACTCCAGCCCGGGCCACAGCGGCCAGCCTTCCGGCGGAGCGTATATGCCCTGCCTCTGCATGAGGTCTGCGCGGTTGATTGCGCATGCCTCGACCTTCAGCTTCACGTCGAAGTCCCCGTGGCAGACGGGTTCGTCCACGTCCTTCCACACGAAGTTCCTTGACTCGTCAATGCACATTGCCTTCATTTCGTTCCTCCATCTTCCCTATAGCGACATCACGTTGACCGAACATCCTAGTCTCGCCAGCACTGAACATGTGGAGCCACCAAGAGCCCCCGTTCCAGCTACAAGAAGAATCCTATCCGGTTCCATGCCAAGGTATTATAACATCCAGCGCATCGGTCAAGCGTCACGATTTCACAGAAAACTCCGCCACTTTTGCGCAACTCCTGCTTCAAACGGGGCTGAACGCGGCGAGTGCTGAAACACCCCCGAAGATTACTGTCGGGGCATGCCGACAGACCCTTTCGTAAAAGGCGACACTAGAACAGACGAAAACCGCGTCCTCCCACAAACAGGCGGACGCGGTCTTCCGACGCACCATTCGTGCGCCAGCGCTACTCGACTTCGATTTGGAAGAACTGGGAGCTGGGAGCCGTGGCAGAACTCTCGACCGGAACGACGAACGAGATCGTGCCGTCGCCGTTGACAGTCTCGCTCTCAAGGGCGAGTTCGCCCTCGGTGCGCGATACGGTCGCGCCGTTTCCGCCAAGCGCGCCCACCGCCGCGGCATGACGCACGCAGATGCGTCCAGAGGCAAAAGTCGCCGAGAGCCACGCGGCGGTCTCCACGCCTTCGCGCAGATCAGGCCTGAAAGTGATCTTCCATCCAATGCAGTCCGCAGCCTCAGCCTCGGCAGTCTCAATTGCCGTTATCTGCAGCAGGCTCTGAGTAGGCTCGTCGGCGCCGATCTCTCTGAGCCCGTCTGTACCGGCGATGGATGCGCTCTCCCATACCGCGGTGAGCGTGAGGTCCTGAATTACTGGAGTCTCGAACACATATGCCGATTCCGCACCATCGGCGAACCAGCCGGAGAATTCGCATCCAGCCTTCTCGGGCTCCTGCGGCTCGGCGACAGGCTCTCCGCTGGCGACTATAACGAGATTCGTCGTGTCGCCCGCAACGAATGTCACGGTACGCGCGGTTCTGACCGTGTACATGCCGTTTGCGTCCGCAATGGACGTGGGGGCGAGCCCTGCCGCGCAGTACTGAGAGGGAACGGTCTCTGAGAAGCTGCCGCCGGCAACTGCGATGGTGGCGGCGTTGCCATTGCCGCCGCAGGAGAGAGACCCGTTGAACACACCGTTGGAAATCACGACGTTTCCAGCGCCGTATCCGGTGTCGTGGACATAGACCACCCCATAGAACGTGCCTCCAAGAATCGTCATCCCGCCGTTGGATGCGGTGTCGTACACGACCTTTCCAGAGCTCTTGAAAGTGCCGCTTTCGATGATGACCGTTCTGCCAGTGTTGTCGGAGACGCAGGCGTCTCCAGGATACTTGAGGTCCGGCCCTGCGACGATTTCGCCCGTTCCGACGGAGTCCCTGATTGTAAACACGTGGTCGCCGTTCCAGTAATACCCCGTGCTCATGTTTATCGCGCTGCCGGACATGTTAGTTATGCAATAGCCATTGAGGTCAAGCGCAACAGGAGACTTCTGACTGGAGATGTAGACCTGGTTTGTCACGTTTGCGACAAGCTTTACCGTGCAGCCGTCGCCCGCTGCCTCAATTGCATCGTTGACGCTCGCAAAGAAGCCGACGGAGTCGCCGTTTGCGTCAAAGCCCTGCGCCAGCGCAGCTACAGCCGAATACGTTGCGGTGTAGGTCTGGGCCGCGTCTGTAACGGCCTCGACCGACGGAGACCATCCGCTGAACGTGTAGACGACATTCGCATCCGCAACCTTGTTCGGCGTAGTGCCAGCGTACTCCGCAGTCGCGCCGACGGCGACGTTCGTCTCGAAGAGCACGGTCGTTCCATCGTAGTTGACGAACGTCACCTTCCAGCCGGGTTCGACGCCATAGACCGTGCGCGTCACTCCGCCCTCGGTCACTTCGTGCGCCTCCGGTATGAAGCCCTCCGCGCAGTACTGCTCAGGAACTGCCGCAGAGAAACGGCCGCCGGCGACGGCAAT
>JAEEGH010004954.1_pt1 | contig 33831 bp, 29 predicted proteins | sample 9134181 | NCBI WGS metagenome assembly JAEEGH01 (sample SAMN16246544, study PRJNA631951) | gut metagenome | biome: gut microbiome; feature: rumen; material: DP-attached | host: Bos | place: Iran: Karaj | collected 2018-10
GGAACACCATAGTGCCGCTCTGGCATATGGAGAAGATTTGAGAAACGTAAGCATGGAATCGTGCAAAAAGTTATTCACAAAAACAGATTCCAACACATTGATATACTGTAATAATCTTTATGATGTGCTTGCCCATTTGGCTTTGGATTATTATAGCAACACCATTTACAAAATGCCTGTTCCCATACAAGAATTTTCCATCAATTCTTCCGTCTATTTTGCAGACAATTCCGCTTTTGCCGCTTATGTTCTGCCGGCAGTGGACACTTTGTCGTTCCAGTATCTGTCTTTGCAGACTTTGCAGGCCATGACCAAAATGTACCGGCAGCGAGGCTCCCGCATGCAGATATATATACAGTTGCTGCGTTTGGATTACGCTTACAATCATGCTGTTGTAAAAGATGCAGACACTTTGTATCTGCAGGCACTGCAACAGATGGAGCAAAATTTCTACGGTCAGGAAGGATATGCCAATATCTGCCTGCATTTGGGACAATATTATCAAACCTATGACAGGGTGAGGGCAGTGTATTGGTACCAACAAGCCATAGAGCAGGAACCCAACACCATAGAAGCACAATGTGCAGAGTTTGAGATGAATGAAATAAAAAAGCCGACTTTAACTATCAACGCCGGGCGTTGTTATACCGCCGATGAAACCGATATCATGAATATAAAATGTTGCAACGCCGACAGCATATATTTTCGTTTGATACCTTGTAGTGCCGATTTTTATGGACAAATCACTAAAAATTATTACAGAAACAAACTTAAGGTTTTCAACACTTTGCTGAAAAAGCCAGTGGTAAAAACATGGACTATTCCGGCACACAACACCCATGATTATAGTGAAAAAAGATTTATAGCCTATTTCCCTGCACTTCCTGCCGGCAACTATGTGCTGTGTTCTTCTCTCCGCCCCTTTGAACAAAAAGACACATTATTGTTTGATTTTATGCCTGTTCAAACTTCCAACTTGCAATACGGATATCGTTGCAACGGACAAACCGTGGAAGTGGAGGTGTTCAACCGCAAAAGCGGTAAACCTATGAAGAATGTCAGCGTAAGTTTTTCACAAAAAAACAATGTCAAAACACTGCTGACCGATGCCACGGGAAAAGTTTTGTTCACTTTTAAAGGTCGGAACGATTATGATTTAAAAGTATATACCAACGGAGACACCCTGCAAAGAAATGTATATTTATATTCCTACAACATCTCATCGAGGGAGAAAATAAATTACGGGGGAGCCGTTTTCACCGACAGGGCTATCTATCGCCCGGGGCAAATGCTGTATTTTAAAACCATCTCCTATGCTTACGATACCGCCTTTCAGGTGTTGCCAAATGAAAAGTGCACCGTTTCGCTCTACAATACCAATGGGGAGTTGGTGTCGTCGTTGCAAGGTGCAAGCAATGAATACGGCAGTTTTTCCGGCAGTTTTACCATCCCCGACAACGGCAACACCGGCAGTTATTACATGCGTTTCTCCACCGAAAAAGGTAAAAATTATTATCACGACATTCGTGTAGAAGAATACAAACGGCCGTCGTTTTATGCAAGTATAGCGGTGCCGGAGGCAGCCTACAAACTCAACGACAGCATCAGCATGACAGGCAGCTGTATGGCTTATGCCGGCTACGGCATAGACCATGCTACGGTGAAATATCATATCACCCGTCATAGCGGATATTATAATCGTTGGTGGTTTTATCCGGCAACAACTAAAGAAATAGCTTCAGGAGAAACCTATACCGATGCGGAAGGAATGTTTACCATTCAATTTTTGGCCTCCGCCCTCAAAGAGTATTCCTATTATGAATACGTCATCACTGCCGATATCACCGACATGTCTGGAGAAACACATTCGTGCAATACTTCCATAAAAGTCGGCAACACGGCTATAAATATTTGCTTGGATATTCCTTCTAAAATACAAAAAAACCAGCAAAAAAACAGTTTCCCTCTGCTATGTCCCAATATGTCGGGCAAAAACCAGCAAGCCAAAGTGCACTATACTATCTTCGCTCTCAACACCCCGCAGCATTTTCTTCATGCTAACAATAGCAATACCAACGTAGATGCCATAGATTCTGCGGATTTTGTCAAACAAATTCCTTTTATGGCATATCACAAAGAAAATAAAATGCCTTATTGGACAACGTCCAAAATTGTGGCGGAAGGGGATGTTTTGACCGGTGACAGCTCCGTATTGCTGTTGCCCAATACTAACAATTGGCCTAATGGATATTACAAGATAAAACTTTCTGCCGTGGACACTTTTAAACAATTGGTGGAGGCAGAAGAATTTTTTGTACTCCAGTCTGCCAATAAGCCCTATACCGAATATTCCGCTCTGTCAATGAAGGCAAACGAAAACATTGTGTATTTAGGCGATACCATAAAAATAGAATTGAGTGCCTATTTGGAAAATGCAAGCGTGTTGCTGGATGTTGCCTGCAACGACAAAATAGTGGAAAGCAAAGTGCTCAACCTCAATAAAAGCATTCAAACTTTGTACTATGTTCCTACGGCAAAACAAATAGGAAATTGGAAAATATCGGCATACGTCACTCAGCACAATTATACTAATCATCAGGAAAAAACAGTGGTGGTGCAGAAGGAAAACACGGATATTCAATTTAAATTTATCAGCTTTAGAAACAGTCTGCTTCCCGGACAAAAAGAACAATGGAGTTTGCAACTAAGCAATTCCAAAGGCAAACCCTTGCAAGCGGAACTGCTGTGCAATATGTACGATGCTTCCTTGGATGCTTTTGCCGTCAATAATTTTTATATGAATACGCGTCTAAAATATTATAATTCATATGACTTATCGTATGATATTAATGAATATCTCTCCTCTCTTTCTTTTTCTCTTCCTATACAAGGTGCTTGTTATGGTATTAATTATCCTTACTGGGAGATGTTGCCAAGTTCAGGATATGGTCGCTATTATTTCAAGGCAAGAGGAAATACAAAAAGAAGAAGTAGTTTAACTTTGTCAGCAGAAGCAGAATCAGCTCATGCCATGTATATGGGGGCAGCCAAGAATGCTGCGGCAGACGACATAATGGTAGAGGAAGTAGTGATAGAAGCTGCGGCAGATGAAGAAGTAGCAGAAGAAGCAATGGTAGATATGAGGTCAGAAGAACCACGCAGGTTGGCATCGTTAACGGAAGTCCGCACCAATTTTGAAGAAACGGCCTTTTTCCTGCCACATCTGCGTACCAACGAAGAGGGGATAGTCAATTTTTCCGCAGTAATGCCGGAGTCGCTCACCAAATGGAAAATGCAGGGTATAGCCCACACCCGAAACGGTTTCACCGGCTATTTTGAAAAGACGATAGTCACACAAAAACCTTTAATGGTGGTGCCGAATTATCCGCGGTTTTTCCGCCAGGGCGATACCATTGCCTTTACCGTGAAAATTGTCAACTTGGATTCGTCTGCCATAGTAGGAAAAGTCAATTTGCAACTCACCGATGCAGAAACAGGACTTTCTGCCAACAGCATGATACTCAAGCAAGACAATGCATTTAAAATAGAAAAAGGGCAGAGCGGCGTAGCGGTATTTACCTTGGCTGTACCGCATGATATTTCTTTGCTCACCTGCCGCATTACCGCTGCAGACCACCGCTTCAGTGACGGAGAAGAAAAAGCGGTGCCCGTTCTCACCAACCGCATGCTGGTAACCGAAACCATGCCCGTATATGTCAACGGCATGCAAACCAAAACCTTCACCTTTAAGAAATTCCAGCAGGCATGTTCCAATTACAGCTCCGCTAACAATACTTTGCAACACTATAAATTCACTTTTGAATACACTCCTTCTCCGGCATGGTATGCCGTGCAGGCACTGCCCTATCTGATGGAATATCCGTATGAATGCAATGAACAAATATTCAGTCGTTTGTATGCCAATTCCATAGCCGATAAAATAGTGAAGTCTTCACCGAAGATAAAAGAAGTGTTTGCCGCCTGGCTGCACCAAGACAGTTCTGCCTTGTTGTCCGCCTTGGAGAAAAATGCCGAACTCAAAACCATCGCTTTGGAGGAAACACCATGGCTGGCAGATGCTAAAAACGAAAAAGCCGACAAGCAAAAAATTGCCACCCTGTTCCAGACATCAAAAATAAATGCCTCCATACAAAACGCCAAGCGTAAATTGGAAAACGCCCAACGTGCAGACGGAGGCTGGTCGTGGTTTAAAGGCGGCAACTATTCCAGCCCTTATATCACTTCTTTGATAATAAGCGGAACCGGCCATTTGATGACCATGCAAATTGACGCTCCTTTGAGCAAAAACTGCATCCAAAAAGCCATCGCCTATTTGGATGGGGAAATGCAAAAATGGTATGATGATTTGAAGAAAGAAAATTTGTTGAAAAACGACAATTTATCTTATCTTGTTTTGCAGTATCTATATGCCAGAACCTATTTTCTTGCTTCCTATCCCGTTGCCGCCAATCACAAGGCGATGTATGATTATTGCATCCAGCAGATGCAAAAAAATTGGAATACGCAAAATCTTTACGGACAGGCTTTGACAGCCTTGGCATTGTACAGAAATCAGGATGTTGCCACTGCCAAAAAAATATTGTCATCACTTCAATCCAAGGCACAATATTCCGAAGAAATGGGCATGTGGTGGAGAAAAGAAGGTTATGGCTGGCATTGGTACGAAGCCCCCATTGAAAGGCAGGCGATAATGATAGAGGCATTTTCCACTATCAACAACGATGCCGAAAGTGTCAGCAAAATGCAGTTGTGGCTGCTGAAGCAAAAACAAACCCAACACTGGTCGTCCACCCGTTCCACCTCCGATGCCTGCTATGCCTTGCTGATGCGTGGCGACAATCTCTTGGACAACACCAACAACACCCTTGTTTCCATCGGAAGTGACACTTTCCAGACAGATACAGTTTCTCAAGCGGAAAAAGGCACCGGCTATTTCAAAAAATATTGGAATCAAAAAGAAATAAAATCCGATATGGGCACCATCACTTTGCAAAAACAAGGCAAAGGAAGTTCGTGGGGTGCCGCCTACTGGCAGTATTTTGAAAATCTGGACAAAATCACCTTCTCACAAACACCTTTAAAATTAGAAAAAGAAATCTATAAAGTAACTATCGGCGACAGAGGGGAAGTGTTGGAACCTGTTACGGAAAAAAATGCTATACATGTCGGTGATAAAATAAGGGTGAGAATAGTTTTGCATTCCGACAGAGACATGCAATATCTGCATTTAAAAGACATGAGGGCGTCGGCATTGGAGCCTGTGAATGTGCTTTCGGGCTATAAATACCAAAACGGATTGGTATATTATCAGTCCACCCGCGATGCCTCCACCAATTTCTTTATAGAATATCTGCCCAAAGGCACGTTTGTATTTGAATATACGCTTATTGCTTCGCAAAAAGGACAGTTTTCCAACGGCATCACCACCATACAATGTATGTATGCCCCGGAATTCACCTCTCACAGCAACGGCATAAGGATAAGAGTGGAATAATAGACAAAACTTGTTGAAAAAAACGTAAATAGTCGGATGTAAACTCACAAATTTTTATTACTTTTGCAAATGCGAAAATAGAGGCAGATGGGATTATTGTTTCAAAATAAGACAGACTATAAAGCACAATCTTTGAGCAGAATAGCCATAAAAAAGTTTTGCAAAAACAAGCAAGGCATGTTTTTGTTGGCATTCTTGTTGATAGTAACCATCATGGCTGTTTTAGGTTATGCCATCACTCCCGACAGTACACCCTATTCCAATGAACAGATATTGGAAATACGTTTGCAAAAGCCGATGACAAAAGTTCTTATTGCTTCGGTAAAGAAAAATCAATATGTGCAACAACACAACTTTTTCTACAAAATGCTGTTCGGACAAGTCAACGATTGTACGCCGTATGCCATAGAAAAATATGTCGTCAAAAATGACAGTCTGCTTTTGTATCGCTTACATGAAAAACCGCCTTACAATTTGGAGGCATTTCATTTAGCCGATGTTGTCTATCCGCTCAAAGAAGGAGTTGACATAGTAACCGATAACGGACAATGCCGGTTTGTTACCATTGACGGCAAGGTTCATAGGCAATCTATCAGTGAATTGCAGACCTTGGCGAAAAAAAATATAAAAAGCAGAACCTATATTTTAGGCACCGATAGTTATGGAAGAGATGTTCTAAGTCAATTGATTATCGGGGCAAGAGTCAGTCTTTCAGTCGGTTTTGTATCTGTTTTTATTGCTTTGGTGATAGGCATTTTTTTAGGATCTATTGCCGGTTATTATCGTGGCAAATTGGACGATTTTATCATGTGGTTTATTAATGTGGTGTGGTCGATTCCCACGTTATTGCTGGTGATTGCCATCAGTTTTGCTTTGGGGACAGGTTTTTGGCAAATTTTTATCGCCATAGGATTGACCATGTGGGTAGATATTGCCAGAGTAGTACGCGGGCAAATGATATCTTATAGAGAAAAAGAATTTGTGGAGGCCTCTAAAGCCATAGGTTTTAAGGATAGCACCATTATTTTTAAACATATACTTCCTAATATTGCCGGTACCATTATCGTGATTGCCGCCGCCAATTTTGCCTCTGCCATTCTAACGGAGGCAAGTTTAAGTTTTTTGGGAATAGGCGTGCAGGCACCTATGCCATCGTGGGGAACCATGATAAAAGAAAACTACGGCTATATTATTTTAGACTATGCCTATCTGTCCATTGTACCGGGTATTGCCATCATGCTTTTGGTGTTGTGTTTTATGCTCTTGGGCAATACAATTCGCGATGTGCTGGATGTGAAGGATAATAATGGTTAATGTAAACTATTGTAAAATATCCAAAAATAACAAAAATCAACCTCTTTTGTGGCTATACTGCTTAAAATTTGCCGCTTATTCCGTTTTTCTATACAAAATTCACCACTCCGAAAATCACATGACACACCGTAAAGCCTATGGCTGACAAGACTGCCGGAAGGTTCTTGCGGTCGGCGGCAAACAAGATGAACGACACACACGGAACAACGGTCAGCAAAAGGATGACACACATGCCGGTGATTCCGGAATAGTACAATATCCAACCAATGTAATAGGTTAAAACGCAAACGATTGTCAGAACTACCAATGGTGAAAACCGCAGTTTTTTTCTTTCGTTGTTGCTGACGAAACAGAGGCAGGCAATAGTTAGCACTTGGAAGACGGAGCCGACGGCATCTACTATCGGCGTAAGAGATTCCTTACGCAAAATGTCATGCGGTGCGGGGAAGGAAAACCAAATAAAGTTCGGAAGCATCAGCAACAGAAAGAGCAGCAACCCCCATAAGTTGACGCCGAAACGGTAATTTTGCAGCGGCTTCATAGCATAGCGATGTTTTTTTGTAATGCCTCGAGAAAGCGGGCTGCGTCGCCGCCGTCCATCTGCACGTGGTGAAATTGGAACGAGACGGGTAAAGTGGTTTTGAACCAATTTTTCCTATATTTTCCCCACATCACCATGGGGTTGAGAAATTTGTCGGTGTATTGGTTCACCACACAGTCGAGTTCGGTTTGTATCATTGCCGAGGTGCCGACCACCATATAACCTTCAAGAAACGAACTTTGGCATTCTTCTGCCACCTTGGTGGTCAGCTCTATATAGTCGCGGTTGAACTGTCGGAGGTCGGTCGAAAAAGGGATGTCGCACGAGTTGATGCCGCCCTTGCGGTTGCGTACCACCACATTGACGGCAATTTGGTCGTATCGGAACAATTTCCCCTTCTCCGGCAACAGGTGTAGTTCCTTTGTCTCGTTGGCGGTCTTGCCGATACACCAGCACATCAGTGTGTTGAATTTGATGTGTTGCTTTTTGCTGAACCGCAGCAAATGATTGACATTCATCGTTTTTACCAATGTCACCATCGGCATGGGTGCATTCAGCCACATCTCAAAGGCAAAAGCCCTGTTGGTTTCTTGCGGGTTGATTTCGTGTTTCATCTATTATATAACGTAAAAAACAGTTGTTTTTGACTACATTCAAGTCACAAATGCAAATTTATTAAAAAATAATTTTTGCAAAGATAGAAAAAGATGAGCGAAAATGTTAAAATTTTTCAAAAAAAAATGATACTTTTGCAACATATTTATTTTCGTCGCTACGACGGTTAAACAATAATTTTTTTTGAATTACAAGTCGGCATCCCTTGCCGGCTTTTTTTATTTTCCTTTTAGGGTGTCAGGGGGATTTCATATAGGGACAATGTACACATCGTCCTTACAAGGGATTTGGCATGGCATGATATTGTGGGGACGTGCCATGGCACGTCCTTACAATATTGGGGTTGGGGCATACTTGTTCGTACAAGTCGCCACTATTTATCACCTCAACACATCCAATATTTTCGGGATAAAAATAATGCAACCGACAATGGCGGCGGTGGCAGCACATACCAAGACAGCGGCGGCACCGAGGTCTTTGATATCGCGTTTGCGGTCGTCTCTTTCCGCTTTGACAAAGTCGGCGGTGCGTTCCAACGAGGAGTTGAGTATCTCCGCGGCAAACACCATCCCGATAACGATGACAACAGCCGTCCATTCCAAAGCGGAAATACGCAAAAGGAATCCCGCGGCAATGGCAAGTATCGCGGCAACGGCGTGTATGCGGGAATTGTGTTCTTCTCTGAACAGGACTTTCAGTCCCGCAAAGGCATAGGCAAAACTTTTTATCCTTTTCTTAACGGAGAATTTTTCGTTATTCATGGTGGTTGATTTTAGAATACAAAAGTAGAAAAAATATTTAAACGGGTTTACTATTTTTCATCATTTAAAAACGCATAGGATTTTTTGTATTGTTGAAGTCTGGCAAAGTCTTTTTCCGTCAGTTCTCCATGAATGCGGAGGAGGTTCATATTGTCTTCTAAATCGGATAGTTTTACCTCTTTGGCAGTCTCGCTGCCGCAGATGCCGGCAATGTAGCTGTCGTAACTTTTTTCTTTGTCATGACTAAGAAGAACAATTTCGTCCACCAAATTTTGAGGAATGCCTTTCTTTGTCAAATCCGAAGCTGTTACAGGGCTGTCTTCAATTACATCGTGCAACAGAGCAACTATTTTTGCTTCCGGAGATTTGCATTTTTGTGCAACTCTTATCGGATGCATAATATATGCCTGCCCTCCTTTGTCCACCTGCCCTTTGTGGGCTTCAAAAGCAATTTCTAATGCTTTGTTAAATAATTCATTAAAATCTTTTTTCGTCATCATTTTTATCATTATCTAAATTGTTCTGATTTTTTCCAAGTTTTTTTTTGCTATTTCGTCACCTTGTTCTGCAGCCTTTATAAACCAATCTACCGCTTTTTTATAGTTCTTTCTGACACCTTCTCCAAACAGATAACACAGGGCAAGATTGTTTTGGGCAACCGAATATCCTTGCTCGGCGGATTTTGTCCCCCATTCCACGGATTTTTTCAAATCTTTTTCAACACCAAATCCATTATAATAGCAGATTGCAATGTCATTTTGAGCCCATGAATCCCCCTGTTCTGCGGCCTTTAAAAACCATTCAAAGGCTTTTTTGTAGTCTTTCTCAACGCCAGTGCCATAATAATAGCAAGTAGCGAGATTCCATTGTGCCCCAATGGTTCCTTGTTCGGCGGATTTGAAATACCATTCAAAGGCTTTTTTGTAGTCTTTTCTCACACCTTTTCCATGATTATAACATACACCGAGGTTGTTTTGAGCTAATGAATGTCCCTGTTCGGCTGCTTTAGTATACCATTCAATCGCTTTGGCAAAGTTCTTTTTAGCTTTTTTACCAAATCTATAACGACATCCAAGTGTGAATTGAGCCTCTGCATCACCTTGTTCAGCGTAAAGCTCCAATTCTTTGGTCTTCAAATTATCATAAAAATCTTTCTTGTTTTGTTTGCTGTCTTTCATAATCCTAAACTTTAATATTCCACGAAATACAATTCAACGCACCCCCTTTTCTGACGGCTTCCAGTGCAGGAATGCCGACTATTTCACCATCAGGAAAGACTTTGCCTATTTGTTCTAAAGCCTGCTCATCCTCATCGGTTCCCAACTGCGGCACAAGCACCAAATTGCCGATTTGCAGGAAGTTGATATAGCACCAACTGCGTTTGCGATGTTGTTTTGTGTTGTATTTCAATGTGATAACATCAAACTTTTTATCCAATATTTTTCGGTATTGATGATAATAGTCCATTGAAAAATCATCGTAGTTGGTCAGCAGAATTTTCCCTTTGCCGGCGTAGTGCACAATGCCGTCGCTATGACCGTAGACATCTTCTTTTACCTTTTCCCATGGTAAGAACAGAATGTCGCACCGAAAGGCATCGCGGAGTATCCGCTCCACTTCGGAAGGACTTTTGTCCTTGTTTTCCATAAAGACTTTGTCTGTCATCACCACGGTGTCGCCGCATTTTACCACATTGCCGCCGTCTATTACAAGGTCGATGTTTGTGCGGTATTTGAGCAGACCGCCGAGGTGGTTTTCCTCCGCAAGCAGCACTTTTTCCGTATCGGTTTGAAGGCGACGATGATATGTGGTATCTTGCAGATAATCAGGTGTGTAATAGTAGAATACAAACTTGTCTTTTTCAATTTGTATGGGCATAAAGTCCCTGCACCAGATGTCTTTGGTTTCAGAAAGATAGGCATAGGGGATTCCGTGTTTTTGCAGCGATTCCGTAATTTTAGCGTTCAAAACAGGACATTGCTTCGGCAGCAAGCCGGAAAAATAAACGCTGTTGCTAAGGTTGTCGGTGAGTGTCATGGTGTTTATTCTTTATCGTTTTTGGGGATGACAACAGCGGATTCATCTAAAAATGCCCCCGGGATTTGCTCGATGAAATCATAGAGTATGTTCATGATAGTTTCCACCTTCTCGTAAGGAAATAATATGTGATAAGAAACAAGATGATTAAATACGAACAGGCATGAATCGTCAAAATCGATATAATTGCCAAAACCGATTATTTCGTCCCAATATATTCCGAATCCTTCGTTAATCACCTCCCATATTTCATCAGGAAGTTCAAAATCTATCTTGTTTAATACAACCTTGTGTAATACAGCTTCGGTAAAAGCATCTTCCCTCAAAGGGGATATTAATTCCAATTTCTTTTTTTTCATATTGGGTTTGGTTGTTATTATAGTTTGGATTTTGAGGTTTGGTTGTCATTAGTTTTGTTATCCCGATTTGGCTCTAATCTCTTGGAATAATACGACGATCTTGCATGATTCCATATCTTTTCTATTTCTTCTTCTTTTTTACCGAAAGGATTGTAGAAAGCTAATTTAAGACTTCCATCTATGTTAGTCTCTCTTTTTTCTTTTTGTTTTTCCTCATTTTCAATCAATTCAAAATCATTTTTCCCCAAATAACGATAAGTTTCTTTAGGTGTAAAATTTTGTCGTTTGGAAATTATTATTGGTTCAATTTTAGGCATTGAATTTCCATTACAAGCATTCAACATCATATTAACGCATGTCAATGGACCAATTATAATTTTGTAATATTTATCACTATCGACTAAATATTCTCCATTTTCGTTTACTTCCACCATACTTCTAATCAGCACTCCTCCACCATAGCCATGTTTGTTACCTTTTTTATCTTTTGTTAATTCACTTTTAAAGCATATATCCACACCACTTAAATGATAGAAAAGTTTACTTGAGTCGTAAGGATTCCTCTCATATGTTTTTTCATTCCATTTTTCCTTAAATTCACCTTCTTTGAAATAGTAAAATTCTATTTCCGCCAAAGCGAATTTTTTTTCTCCACATTCAATGCAGTAGTTTTTAAATAACTCATTCGCAATTTCAGCACATTTCTTTTGAAATTCTTGTGGATTGCCTTTTAATCCATCAAATGGATTGTTCAATTTTTCTTTTAATGTTTTCATAAATATAAATTTTTAAAATGATAAATAAAACGTTTTCAGATGCAAAGGTAAAAGGAAAAATTGGGACTGAACAAGAATTTTTTGTTAAAATTTGTTAAATTTTCGGAAAAAGTTGTTCTTATAGTTATTTAAAAATTATTTAAAAACGGGCTAACATAGTGTAAAATATTGCTTGTCGGGCTATGCAATAAATATAAAAATTATAAAAATATAAGGCTTCTTTACCGTTAACTAAAAACTTTTTTGTATTTTTGCAAGTTTTAATTTCTAAACTTTATTTTGGATGTTAGTATTTTTTCAAAAGAACACAATAGTATATGTTGTTGAAACAGAACAACAATTCAATGCAGACGAACAAGTAAAATTAGAATGGCTGTTTTCTAATGCCCGGATAGTAAGCCAACCGGATATAGAAGGTGTTTTTATCGGGCCGAGGCGGGAGATGATTACTCCGTGGAGCACCAATGCCGTGGAAATCACCCGAAATATCGGTTTTGCCGGCATCACCCGTATAGAGCAGTTTGAAAGAATTTACTCTCCCGACAAGCATCTGTCGGCGGAAGACTATGCAAAAAGTGTTTACGACCCTATGTTGCAACAGGTTTATGTCAACTTGGACCAAACTATTTTTGCCCAAACCATCGCTCCGGAACCCATCAAATACATTGACGACCTGCCCGCCTACACCAAAGAGGAAGGTTTGGCCTTGAGTGAAAAAGAAATGGAGTATCTGGAAGGCTTGTCCAAAAAATTGGGCAGAAAACTGACCGATTCGGAGATATTCGGTTTTTCGCAAGTGAATTCCGAGCACTGCCGCCACAAAATTTTCAACGGCACTTTCATCTTAGACGGAAAAGAAATGCCGTCATCTTTGTTCGGCATGATAAAAAAGACATCCAAAGAGCATCCCAACCGCTTGGTATCGGCCTATAAAGACAATGTGGCTTTTGTAGAAGGTCCGACAGCGGTACAGTTTGCCCCCAAGTCAGCCGATAAAGCCGACTGGTTTGAAACCAAACCCATCGACACCATCATTTCATTGAAAGCGGAGACACACAATTTCCCTACTACAGTAGAACCTTTCAATGGAGCAGCCACCGGTTCCGGCGGAGAAATCCGTGACCGTATGGCCGGAGGCATCGGCTCTATCCCCATGGCGGGAACAGCCGTTTATATGACTTCTTATCCGAGAAATGACGCCGGTAAGGTGTGGGAGAAGAACATTCCTGCCAGAAAATGGCTCTACCAGACACCGGAAGAAATATTGATAAAGGCTTCCAACGGTGCCAGCGATTTCGGCAATAAATTCGGACAGCCTTTGATTTGCGGCTCTTTGCTGACATTTGAACACGAAGAAAACAAAAAATTGTTCGGTTTTGACAAAGTGATCATGTTGGCAGGCGGTATCGGCTTCGCCAATAAAAAACACGCTTTGAAAAAGACACCCGTGCCGGGAGAAAAAGTTGTTGTTTTAGGCGGTGACAACTATCGTATCGGTATGGGTGGCGGTGCCGTTTCTTCGGTGGCAACCGGCGAATTTTCCAAAAATATAGAACTCAACGCCGTGCAACGTTCCAATCCGGAAATGCAAAAACGTGTCTTCAATGTTGTCAGGGCGATGGCGGAAGATGTTGACAATCCTGTTGTCAGCATTCACGATCATGGTGCTGGCGGACATTTGAACTGTCTGTCGGAACTATTGGAGGAGACAGGCGGAAAAATCAATATGGACAAATTGCCAATCGGTGACAAGACCTTGTCTGCCAAGGAAATTATCGGCAATGAATCGCAAGAAAGAATGGGCTTGCTGGTGGAAGAAAAGGATATTGCCCGTTTGAACCGCATTGCCGACAGGGAAAGGGCTCCTATGTATGTAGTCGGTGAATCCACCAACGACCATACCTTTGTTTTTGAGCAGGCATCTGCCAAAACCACTCCTATCAATTTGGCATTCAACGATATGTTCGGCAATCCGCCAAAAACTGTCATCACAGACGAAACCATAGAAGAACATTATCAAACAGTGGATACTGTCATAGACGACTTAAAACAGGATGTCGCCAATGTATTTCGTTTGGAAGCTGTCGGCTGCAAAGACTGGCTGACCAACAAAGTGGACCGTTCGGTAACGGGAAAAATCGCCCGCCAGCAATGTTGCGGCTCCTTGCAGTTGCCATTGAGTGACTTGGGTGCCGTTGCCATTGACTATCAAGGGGAGAAAGGTATTGCCACTTCTTTGGGACATGCTCCCGCTGTCGCATTGATCAATCCTGAACATGGTTCTGTCATGTCGATCAGCGAAGCACTTACCAATATTGTGTGGGCACCATTGAAAGGCGGTATGGATGCCGTTTCTTTGAGTGCAAACTGGATGTGGCCGTGTAAAAACAAAGGCGAAGATGCCCGTTTGTACAAAGCCGTGCATGCCGCTTCGGATTTTGCCTGCCAATTGGGTATCAATATTCCTACAGGAAAAGATTCTTTGTCGATGACACAAAAATACCCTGACGGACATGTGGTGTTTTCTCCCGGAACCATCATCGCTTCGGCAGCAGGAGAAGTTACTGACGTGAAAAAAATTGTCACCCCCAACTTGCAACTGAAAGACAACAGCAAAATTCTCTACATAGATTTTTCTTCCGACAGTTTTAAATTGGGCGGCAGTAGCTATGCACAAACCAAGAATGCCTTGGGAAACGAAACACCCACTGTCAAGGATGTGGCTTATTTTAAAAAGGCTTTCAACACCATCCAGCAATTGATAGAAGAGAAAAAGATTTTAGCCGGACACGATATTTCCGCCGGCGGTATGATTACTGCCTTGTTTGAAATGATATTTGCGGAAACCGCCCTCAGTTTAGATGTGGATTTGTCGGGCATAGAAGAGAAAAATTTAGCCAAATTGCTCTTTGCGGAAAATGCCGGCGTGTTGATACAGGTAGAGGGTGCTGAAGTGGCAGATTGCTTAAAACAGGCAGACATCAAATTTGCCGAAGTCGCCACCGTGAATACAAAATTGCACGTTCAGACCTTGAAATTGACCAAAGACGGCCAAACCTATAGTTTCAATGTGGATGAATACAGGGATATCTGGTATGAGTCGTCCTATTTGTTGGACAAATTGCAGTCCGGTGAAGAAAAGGCGACAGAAAGATACGATAACTACAAAAACCAACCTTTAAACTTCCGTTTCCCGGGTCATTTTACCGGAAAGAAATCGCAATATGACATTTCCGACCAACAAGTCCGCAAGGTGAAGGCTGCCATTGTTCGTGAAAAAGGCACCAACGGAGACAGGGAAATGGCCTACAGCTTGTATTTGGCAGGTTTTGAGGTGAAAGATATTCACGTTTCCGATTTGATGAGCGGCCGCGAAAATCTGGAAGATGTAAATATGGTTGTCTTCCCGGGCGGTTTCTCGCATTCCGATGTCTTGGGTTCCGCCAAGGGTTTTGCCGGTGCCTTTATCTACAATGAAAATGCAAAAAAGGCTTTGCGGAATTTCTTTGACAGAAAAGACACCTTGAGTTTGGGTGTTTGCAATGGTTGTCAGTTGATGATAGAGTTGGGTTTGATATGTTCGCAAGATCCGGTGATGCCGAAAATGCTGCACAACGATTCCCATAAATTTGAATCCGGCTTTGTCAATGTAGATATCACCGACAATCATTCTGTGATGTTGTCTTCATTGAAAGGCAGTCGTTTGGGTATCTGGGTGGCACACGGAGAAGGCAAATTCTATCTGCCGTATGAAGAAAAGCATTATCATATTCCGATGAAATATACCTATTCCGGTTATCCTGCCAATCCGAATGGCTCGCCTTACAATACAGCCGCCTTGTGTAGTGCCGACGGTCGTCATTTGGCCATGATGCCGCACTTGGAAAGAGCTATTTTCAGTTGGCAATGGGGATATTATCCAGAAGACAGACGGCAAGATGAAGTGTCTCCGTGGATAGAAGCCTTTGTAAATGCCCGTAAATGGATAGAAACCCATCCATGCGAATAGGGTTTGACGCCAAACGGGCCTATTATAATTCCAGCGGATTGGGAAATTACAGCCGTAGCATCCTAACGGCTTTAATTTCTTATTATCCACGGAATCAATATTTTTTGTTTGTCCCGAAAGTCAGCCATCGTTTATATGCTCCTGCCGGTGTAACGGAGGTAAGTGCCGGATATGCCCCCTTGGGCGGGCTGTGGCGTTATCTGCACATGGGAAAAGTTGCCGAAAAGTTGCAACTGGATGTATTTCATGGCCTCAGCAATGAATTGCCAAAAGATATATGCCGCTGCCGTGCAAAAAAAATTGTCACCATACACGATGCCATTTTCATGCGCTATCCTCAATGGTATAAATGGCACGACAGACTTATCTATGAACATAAGACGGCATGGGCCTGCAAGGTTGCTGATGTGGTGGTTGCGGCAAGCGAACAAACCAAGTCGGACCTTGTGCAATATTTCCGTGTTCCGGAAGAAAAAATTACTGTCGTCTATCAACCGTGCAATTCCTTGTTCAGCCGGCAGCCGGCAGCGGAAAAACAAAATATTGTAAAAGAAAAATATCATTTGCCGGAGCAGTATTTGTTGATGGTAGGCAATATCGAACCCCGGAAAAATATTTTGTCGGTGATTCAGGCAAAAGAAAAAAATCATATCTCCATACCCTTGGTTATAGTGGGAAAGGAGACCTCCTATGCCCAAACCTTGAAAGCCTATGCGGCAGAGAAAAAACTTTCTGACATTTATTTCTACCATCATGTTGACAATCAAGAGCTTTCTTCGTTTTATGCCATGGCTTTAATGTTGATATATGTGTCATGGTTTGAAGGTTTCGGAATACCTATTATAGAAGCCATGCACAGCGGCACGCCGGTGATAACAGGCAACCATTCCTGTTTTCAAGAAACAGCCGGAAAAGCTGCCTTGTATGCAGATGTGGAAAACATAGACGACATAGCGGAAAAAATCAGCACCCTTGCCAATGACGTCTCATTGCAAAAGACCCTTGTGGCGGCAGGCGGTGAGCAGGTGAAAAAATACAATGCCGAAACCATCGTCCGGCAAATAGCCCGATTGTACGAGAAATAAGTTTTTTTGCTGAAAAAATTTTTTGTATATTTGCGAGTTGAAAAATATGTTATGCCATGAGACCATTAATTACCTTTTTTTATAGTAAGTTCTTGACACTAAAAATAAGAAAGGAGCAGATATTATGAATTTTAAGACGTTAATCATTAGTATTAATAATATTAAAAAAGACATTATGAAACAATTATATAAAGTAGTGCCTATAATGGCAATGACAATCTTACTTATGGCAGGAACATTTCTCTTTACCACGTGTGAGGAAAATGATGTAAAACCAAAAGATACCACAAATGTTGGAACAATGAACATTTCTAATATTCAATACACAGATTGTCTTTCATATCTGCCTTCCAACGATTCAATTATAGTTAGAAAAGAAGGCGAATCTTTAAAAATAGAACATCACAATTTTGCAATTCCTTGCAAATTTGATTCTATTGTAGTATCCTATGCTTTTTATGGAGACACACTAGCTGTTACTGAAATGCCTGATCCTTATTATAATGTCAATTGTGTTTGTGTCATTTCTAATTCCTTTCAAATAAACAATATCCCGCATGGTCAATATGTGCTTGTGATAGGCAATTATCCATACGTTATCAAACATATATCATCCGTTAATTTTTAATAGCCATGAAAAAGTATTAGCTACATTCAAGTCACAAATGCAACTTTTGTTAAATAATATTTTTATTATGCATAAACTTTGAGTCTAAACTTTTTCTCAATAAGATACTGTCCCCAAAAGTGTAATATCCGACAAATAGTCCGATTGTACGAGGAATAAGTTTTTAAGCCGGATTTACCTTACATTGATTGCCCCGTTATAATTGACGGTAATGAACAAAATTTTAGAAGGATCATTCTTGTCAATGACTTTTTGAATCCTTTGCAGCATTTTTCGGGCACTCCTCCCGAAATAGGGGTCCCAAAAGGCAATGACCACACACTTGTAATCGGAAATATCGGGAACGCTGTTGTCAATGGGAATAAAAAGACTTTTATCTTGTGCAAAATTCAAATCCCTATTAATGGGAAGACGTTGGATATCTTCAAAACAATCGTCTTTGATGGCTCCTAATTTCAAAACATTGCCGAAACAATACTGCCAGGCGGTGAAAAGGGAACCATCGTTTTCATACACCCTGTATTGTATAGGGGAAAAGTATCCGCATTGAATCATGTGGGTGTCAACAGCATATCGGGCTGTACGCATGCTATCCGAATAGTTGCTGTCAAAAACGGCAATCACATTCGGACGGATGTTCCATTTTTGTAATTTGGAGATTTGGAAGGAGTCAGGTTCCGGATGCGATTTACGCATAGAAAACACATCTATCAGGGATTGTGAGAAACAAACCCCGAAAAAAGTGTTCAGAAAAAATATCAGTGTAAATATCTGTTGTTTACGCATTTTTGCCGGCTGTTGTCAATAGGTAAGTTCTATTTTTTTAGTTCTTTTTTCTTCATTGATAGTTCATAATAGCTGAGTTTGCACTATAAGCATACACTACTATCAACTTAGGATTTATTTTATTTAGCAAAAATACAAAAAATTTATCTCTTGCATGCTTATTTTTTTGCAAAATAATTATTTTATTGAATAACAATAAAATACAATGTTAAATTGTTAATAAGTCAAGCTGTTTTGTTTATAGGAAAGGCTCTTTTGTCAAGGAATTTTTGATAAAAATTTTAAAATTTTTTTGTGCAACAAAAAAAATTGTACTTTTGCATAATGATAATAGACAAGAAAGGTTTAAGGGAGAGCGTTGTGTAAATGCGTAATTTAAAATAAAAAATGTGTCAGGCGTATGAAATCTTTAAGTGAAGAAGTTATTAGAACAAATGAATTTTTAAGAAATGGAGCTACCATTTTGTCTCCTACGGATACCGTTTGGGGCATAGGTTGTGATGCCACCAATCCAACGGCTATTGAAAAAGTGTTCAATATCAAAGAACGCAGTTTGGATCGTTCTATGTTGATATTGTTGGACCAACCCGAAAAAATTTCTTTGTATGTGGAACACATTCCGGCAATTGCCTGGGATTTGATGGACCAAGTGAATCGTCCGACAACTTTTATTTATCCTAAAGCAAAAAATCTGCCTCCCTCTCTCATTGCTGCAGACGGTTCGATTGCCATCAGAATTGTCAAACATGAATTTTGTCAAAAATTAATAGGTTTGTTTGGCAAACCTGTTGTTTCCACTTCCGCCAATCTGTCGGGAAAAGCTACCCCGATTCACTTTAAAGATATTGACGAAACTATCAAAAAAAGAGTAGATTACATTGTAAAAGAAGAATTTGCAGGAATAGGAGATTTAAAACCATCCACGATCATAAGATTTGTAGATGATTATAATTTTGAAATAGTTAGAGAATAATTAACGACTGATGATAGAAAAAGTAATTACCATCTCTCCGGAAAATGTTGTAGGCATTTATGGTGTCAACAATGAAAATATTGAATTGATAAAAAGGACTTTTCCAAAAGTAAAATTGATAGCTCGTGGCAATGAAATTCACTTGTTGGGTGCTGAAGAGGATTTGGAAGAAGCGGACAAATTGCTCAATGCCATGCAGCAATGGTACGATAAATATGGCTCTCTGCAAGAAAACGACATCTTGCATTTGTTGGAAAAAGGAGTGGAATTTCTTGATGCCGTTGCCAACAATACTGTCGGAGATGATTTTATTTTAAGAGGCAGAGACGGGCAAAATATTCGTGCAAGAACCATCAACCAATTGAAAATAGTCAATAGCATCACCAAAAACGACATGGTGTTTGCCATCGGTCCTGCCGGAACGGGCAAGACTTATACAGCGGTCGCTTTGGCGGTAAGGGCTTTGCGTAACAAAGAGATAAAAAGAATTATTTTAACGCGTCCTGCGGTGGAGGCGGGTGAAAATCTCGGTTTCCTGCCCGGAGATTTGCAAGACAAGTTAGACCCTTATCTGCAACCCTTGTATGATGCTTTGCGGGATATGATACCTCCGCAAAAATTGCTCTCCTATGTAGAAGACAAGACCATAGAAATTGCCCCGTTGGCATTTATGCGTGGTCGTACTTTGGACAATGCCTATGTGATTTTAGACGAGGCACAAAATGCCACCGCCACACAATTGAAGATGTTTCTTACCCGTATGGGGAAAAATGCCAAATTTTTGATAACAGGCGATTTAACGCAAATAGATTTACCTCGCTACCAAACTTCCGGCTTGTTGCAAGCCACTAAAATGTTGGAAAATATCAAAGGCATAGACGTGATATTTTTAGACAAAAGCGATGTGGTGCGTCATCCCTTGGTGACAGCGATTATCCATGCCTATGAAAAGGTGTCGGACAATAAAGAAGAGCAAAAAAACGTTAACAACAAGTCAGCGGAAGAAAAATGAGACAAATTTTAGTTGCTTGGATATCCATGTTAATAGTCTTTCCTGCCTTTTGCCAGACGGGAGGAGCAACGGTGTATAACTTTTTGGATATGCCCGTTTCTGCACGTCAGGCTGCTTTAGGAGGAAAACTGATTTCATTGCGAAGCAACGACGACCCTTCCATGGCCATTTTCAATCCTTCCATGCTGAATGCAAGCATGAATTATGGTGTGGGTTTCAATTGTGTGGACTATTTCTCCGATGCCGTGTACGGACATTTGAATTATATTCAAGATTTTAAGAAAGCCGGCACTTTTAATTTCGCCTTCCAATTTACAAGTTATGGCAAATTTGAAGGCTATGACGAATTGGGAGAATCCACCGGGACTTTTTCTGCAGGAGATTATGCCCTTTATGTCGGTTATGGTCGTGAATTGGTGGACAGTACTTTTTCCTTGGGTATGAATCTAAAAGCGGTCTTCTCCGATTATGAACAGTATTTTTCAGCGGGTATCGCAGTTGATTTTGCCGCCTCGTATTATCACTACAACAAAAATATTTCACTCACCTTGTTGTTGAAAAATGTTGGAGCCCAATTCAATAGATATGAAGCTACACGGGAAAAACTCCCGATTGACTTGCAATTGGCATTTTCTCAACGATTGCGACACTTGCCGGTGAGATACAATATTATATTGCATCACTTGTATAAGTGGAATATGTACTACAACGACCCTGCCGATCCTTTTGCTTCGATAGATGGTTCTACCGGTGAGAAAATCGAAGACGGCAAAGGTAAACGTTTTGCCAACAATTTGTTCAGACATTTTATTATTGCCTTGGAAGTCATGCCGGTGAAATATGTTTCTTTGCAAGCGGCATTTGATTATAACGAAAGATGCGAAATGCGTGCCTATTCCCACAAAGGCGGCATAGGTTTTTCCTATGGGATAGGCGTTCATTTTTATCATATAAATATTTATTATGGCAGAAGTCACAACAACTTGGTGTCGGTGCCGAATTATTTTACCATTTCAACGAATATAAGTAGTTTTTTTAAATAGACAGATATGAAAATTTGGTTAGTACTTCTTATTAGCATTATTCCTACAATAGTTATCGCCCTTTTGGCCTATTTTATGCTAAAGTCACATACAGAAAAAGAGTTGAAAGAACAAGTTTTAACATTGAAACGGGAAGGGAGAAAAACTATCAACCCCATCCGTTTGCAGGCTTACGAGCGTTTAGCCTTGTTTTTGGAACGTATCCGTCCCGAAAGTTTGTTGTTAAGGGTTGCTTACACCAATTTTACGGCTTTGCAATATAGAACGCTCTTGTTGGCCAATATTCGTAGCGAATTTGAACACAACCTTTCACAGCAAGTATATCTTTCTTCGGCATTGTGGCAGGCGACCAAAAAGGCTAAAGAAGAAACTGTAAAAGTTATCAATTTGGCGGCAGGACAAGTGTCTCCCGAAGCCCCGGCAAGCGAACTGGCTTCCAAAATTTTGGAACTCTATGTCAGCTACCAGCCGGAACCGGTGGATATTGCTTTGGAAATTCTCCACCAAGAAATAACAGAATTGTATTAAATCATTTACAACGAATATATCTAACATTTCTTTGGTAAGTTGATCATAGAGCAATGCAAAAAAAGATGGTTTTTTCTTCCAAAAAGAACATATTTTTTTTAGAAAAACCATATAATTTTTCTTCATTCTAAAAAAATGTTGCTTTTTAAAGATATGATAATTAGCAAATTGTTGTGTATTTTTTAGAATGTGTACAAATTTAGAAAAGTGAAAAAATATTAAAAATAATCTGCTACTTTTGCAATATAGAAACAATTAATAATAAAAATATTATGGCTTATAAAATTGATCCAGAAAAATGTGCAGCATGTGGAACATGTGCAGGTGAATGTCCAGTAGGTGCCATCTCAGAAGGAGATGTTTACTCAATCAACCCAGACGAATGTGTTAGCTGTGGTTCTTGCAGTGAAGTTTGCCCATGTGAAGCAATTCAACCTGAATAATAATTGAATTACCACATAGTTGAGAATTAAAAAGGTGCCTTAGGCACCTTTTTTTATGCTCTTTTGTCTCCCAATAGCAGAAGACCGATAAAAGTGATCAATCCGTTTAATACCAGCAATTCAAAGCCAAATTGGTAACCCCAAAGGTAACCTTTGTTGGCTAAAATATTTAAAAATAAGCATATTAATGGAGAAAGGACGGCTATTAGTGGTACTAATTTTTCATATTTCAACTGTCGTTTGGTAAACAAGCCGAAGGTGTACAATCCCAACAAAGGTCCGTAAGTATAGCTGGCCACCTTGAAGATAATTCTGATTAGGGCATCGTTGTGGAAAATGGAGAAAACAAGAATCACTATCAAGAATATTGCACTAATAATCAGGTGTATAGCTCTTCTTAATCGGGTTTTTTCTTTTTCTGTTTTCCCTTGATTGTCAATGCCCAAAAAGTCAAAACAAATGGCGGTTGTAAGAGCGGTAAGAGTGCCGTCTGCACTGGAATAACCTGCTGCTATCAAGCCGATAATAAAGACAATGCCGGCAACAGGCGGCAAATAATTCATCGATACCATAGGATAAATGCTGTCGGTTTTCATGCCGGAAAGGTCTATTCCTTTTTGGGTGGCATAAACACAGAGCATGCCTCCTAATGTCAAAAACAACAAATTGGCAATCATTAGGATGCTGGAGAAGGTGAACATGTTTTTTTGAGCGTCTTTCAAATTTTTGCAACTCAAATTTTTCTGCATCATGTCTTGGTCCAAGCCGGTCATGGTGATAGTAATAAAAATACCGCTAAGTATCTGTTTTACAAAATGATTATTGGCACGCCAATCGGTATTAAACATTTTTGTATAGCCACTTTCTCGCATAGCTGCCCACATATCTCCAAAATTCATTTGGGCATCTTTCAAAATAAATACAATGGTGAGTATCAGAGCAAGCAAGAAAAATGTTGTTTGCAAAGTATCGGTCCAAACAATGGTTTTGATGCCTCCCCGGAAAGTGTATAATAAAATAATGATGATAAAAACCGAGGCAGTTACCACAATAGGTATGTGAAAATAGGAGAAAATAAATTCTTGCAGAACAAATATGACTAAATACATTCGCAAGGCAGAACCCAGCAATCGTGAGATGATAAAAAACAAGGAACCGACTTTGTAAGAGTTGTTGCCGAAACGTTGATTGAGGTAGGTATAGATGGATGTGAGGTTCAATTTATAATACAAGGGCAGCAATACCCATGCAATAATGGCATAGCCTATAAAATATCCGATAACAATGCCATAGTAGGTAAATTGAGTGGTATAAACATCCCCCGGAACCGATAGTAGTGTAACACCCGAGAGGGAGGCACCTATCATACCATATGCCACAACAAACCACGGCGAACGGCGACTCCCCGTGAAATATGCGTTATTATCAGCTTTGCGTGAGGTGATAAACATGACCAAAAATAACAAAGCCGTATAAACTATCAAACAAATAAGTGCTATTGTCTGCATGATAATGTATTAAAATAAAAGCAACAGCAATGTGTTGCTTTTATTGAATTTTATTTGATATCTAACAATTCTACTTCGAATATCAATGTTGCGAAAGGGGGAATGCCTCCCATGCCGGCAGCATTTTCACCATATCCTAATTTAGAAGGGATAATCAAAGTAGCTTTTTCGCCTTTGTTCATCATAGAGAAGCCTTCATCCCAACCTTGTATTACTTGTCCACGACCTAATACAAATTCAAAAGGTTGATTGCGTTTGTAAGATGAATCAAAAACAGTTCCATCAAGCAATTTTCCCGTATAGTGAACTACGCATTTTTGCCCTTCTTTTGCCATATTGCCTCTGCCGTCTTTTTGTTTGATGAGGATTAAGCCCGAAGCAGTCGGTTCTGTTTCAATATGGTTGGTTTCTAAATAGTCGGCTATCAATTTTTGCTCTTCTTGCTGGCGTTCTAACAATTTTGCATCTAAGAATTCTTGATAAGTGCAAATGTTTTCTATATTGATAACAAATTTCAACATGGTTTTTTCTTCTACAAAGTCAGGAATTTGGCCATAGTTGTAGATGTTATAATATTGTTTTGCATTGATCAAAAATGCAGCAGAATCGCCGGTATGCATCATAGACAAGGCTTCGAAAATATCGCCTGCAAATTTAGATGTTTGCATCATAATTTCCATTTTTTTGTTGTCTTCTATGACAGAATCCTGGTCAGTAAGAATAGTAATCCATGCCACTACAACATCATTTTGAGCAGGCATCTGCTGTGTTTCGTTGCAGGTGAAAAACTGATAGTATAAACCACTTTCGGTTTTTTCATATCCGGCATATTTCCCTCCGCATGCACTTAACAATAGGCAAGCAAAAATCGGGAAAATGATTTTCGTGATTTTCATATAGATATTTTTTATTTAATATCAACCATTTCCAAGTCAAATACCAATGCAGAGTATGGAGGAATGGGAGAAGAAGGATTGCTGGCACCGTATGCCAATGCGGATGGCAACAAAATAGTGGCTTTTGTACCTTTGTTCATCATTTGAACAGCTTCTTCAAAACCCGGAATCATAGGTTGTGAGCCCAATACAAATGTCAATGGTTCGCGTCCGACAGATGAATCGAATGTTTGTCCGTCTAAGAATTTACCGGTATATTCAACTACCAAGGTATCGCCTATGCTTGCCATTTTACCTTTGCCATCTTGGGTTTTGATGAAATACAAACCGCTGGCAGTCGGCTCAACTGTGATATTGTTGTCGGCAATATATTGAGCAGTTGCTTCAGCTTCTTCTTGTTGGAAGTCTTCTTCGGTTTTAATTTTGTTCATTTTCACATCAAAATAGATTACATCTTCGTCAGAAATAGAAAATGGAAGTTGTTCCAATGAAATTCCCATTGCAATGAAGAATGAATCGGCTTTGATAGCAAATTTCATGTGGTCGCCTTCGTGCATGATAGAGTAGGCATCGTAGATGTCTCCCTCAAATGCATGATCTCTCATAACATCTACCAAATCTCTTTCTTCAAACTTTTGAATAGAATCGTTGTTAGAAAAATAGGATGCTGTAATATAAAGAAAATTACCCAATTGAGGAGTTTTTCCGTTTACATCACCTTGTTCTAATACTTGGTAATAAACACCATTTTCGGCTTGTTTATAGCCTTTGTAATTTTTGTTCCCGCAAGAGGAGAATACTACTGTAGCAACTAATAATATTGCCAATAAAGATAACTTTTTCATCTTTCTTTGTTTTTATAATATTTTTATTAACTCAATTTCACAAATCATACTCGACAGGGCAGGTACTTCCAAACCATCTCCGCTGATGCCATAAGCCAAAAAAGAAGGAATAATGGCATTGGCTTTTTCGCCTACACCCATCAATTTTACTAATTCATGCAAGCCGACAATATCTTCAGACCCGTCAATGATAAATTCTTTGATACCATCGGTTTTGCTATCATAAAAAACGCTGCCGTCTGCCAAGGTAATGGTGCCTTTTATTTGAACTCTGTTGCCTTTTTGTGCTCGTGGCGAATCGTTTTTGTTTTCTATCATATACAACAAACCTGATTCAGTTTTTGTCAGGTTCCAACCATAGCGTTGTGCAATAAGATTGATGTCGGCCAACTCTCTGCGTGCAATTTCTTGATTGACGGCAATTTTTTCTTCTTCATAGTTTACCGTTTGTGTCGGCAACGGAACTATCTGTTTTTTATGACATGCCGACATACCTATCAATAATATGAAAATCGAAATTTTTATTAGTCGTCCCATGGTTGATTTAATTGTTCTTTGTAAGAGGGGAGTATTTTTAACAGCAGATTCACTGCATCATAAATGTTGCCATAGAAGTTTCCTCCGGCGGCATTTTTATGACCTCCGCCATTAAAATGTTGTTTTGCAAGCACATTGACATCAAAGTTGCCTTTTGAGCGGAATGAAATTCTTACCCTGTCATCGCGTTCGGTAAAAAAAGCAGTAAAACGCACTTCTTTTATAGACAAACCATAATTTACAATTCCTTCTGTATCACCTTGTTGATAGTTGTAGAAATCTAAATCTGCCTTGGTGAGTAACATATAAGAAGTGGAGAATTCTTTCAACACCACTAATTTTTTGAATAAACAATAACCTAATAAATGCAGGCGAGATTCTGAATAGGTGTCGTAAACGCGGCGATGGATTTTTTCTCCATCAATTTTATAATCCACCAAAGCACTCAACACTCTATAGGTAGAAGGGTTGTTGCAAGAATAACTCATGGAACCCGTATCGGTCATAATGCCTACATAAAGACATTCGGCCATGGCTTTGGTAAAGTGCTTTTTGTCAGCCAATTTCTCTACTATCAGTCTGTAAACCAATTCACTGGTGGAAGAAGTTTTGTCTGTTAAAGAATATTTCAAATTGAAATATTTCATGGGACTGATATGGTGGTCGATCAAAATTTTGAAAGTTTTGGATTGTTCCAAAAATTCCTGCATTTGTCCCACGCGGTTGAATGCATTAAAATCCAAGCAAAAAATAATGTCTGCCTCTTCAATTTTTTCTTTGCAGATGTCTAATTGTTCGGTAGCGATAAGAATGTTTTCACTTTCCGGCATCCAAGTTAAATAATCCGGCAAACTATTGGGAACCAATACACTGACTTGGTGTTTGTATTGTTGTAGATACAATAGCAAAGCCAATGAAGATCCAATCGCATCTCCATCGGGATTATAGTGAGTGACAATCACCATTTTTTTTGGAGATGACAAAATGTCTTTTATCGTTTCAATGTCTGCTTTTTTCAAAATTTGATTACAAAACAATCTGCAAAAGTACAATATTTTTTTGAAAAAACAATATTTTTTTTACTTTTAGCATTCTTCTTATGCCTTATCGGATAAAAAGAATAATTAGAATATTGGCAGTAATTTTTTGTGGTTTTTTAGAGAATGATATTAGCGCATTTTTCTTTTACATAGTCCACATTGACATTGAGATGATGGTCAATAATGTCTATATTGAACATGGCATCGGTGATTACATGTTCCAGAATGGCTCGCAAACCTCTTGCTCCTAATTTTAAAACCAAAGCCTTTTGAACAATAAATTCCAATGCTTCATCTTCAAAGGTCAGCTCAATATTGTCCATAGCCAGCAATTTGGTATATTGCTTTACCAATGCGTTTTTGGGTTGCAACAAAATTCTTTTCATGCTATCTGCATCCAATGGGCAGAGGTGAGTAATAACCGGAAAACGACCACAAATTTCCGGTATCAAACCAAAGGCTTTCAAATCTTGGGCGGACACATGTTCCAAAAGATTGGTTTTTTTGATAGCATTATTTTCTTTTTTGTATCCGATAACATTGGTATTTAATCTATTGGCAATTTTTCTTTCTATTCCGTCAAAAGCACCTCCGGCAATAAAAAGAATATTTTGTGTATTTACTTGAATAAATTTTTGTTCCGGATGTTTTCTTCCTCCTTCCGGTGGGATATTGACAATACTGCCTTCCAATAGTTTCAGCAAGGCTTGTTGTACGCCTTCTCCGGAAACATCTCTGGTGATAGAAGGGTTGTCAACGGCACGTGCCACCTTGTCGATTTCATCAATAAAGACAATGCCACGCTCGGCTTTTGCCACGTTATAGTCGGCTGCTTGTAGCAGTCGGCTGAGGATGCTTTCCACATCTTCGCCGACATAGCCGGCTTGTGTAAAAACAGTGGCATCGGCAATGCAAAAGGGCACGTCTATCATTTGTGCGATAGTACGTGCCAATAATGTTTTGCCTGTTCCGGTTTCGCCAACAAGAATAATGTTGGATTTTTCTATCTCTACATCATCTTCTTTGCGTTTGGAATAGTAGTCAATACGTTTGTAATGGTTGTAAACAGCGACTGAAAGTACTTTCTTAGCCTCTTCTTGTCCGATAACATATTGGTCAAGATAAGCTTTGATTTCCTTGGGTTTTTTGTCCATTTTGAATTGACCGGCTTCCTGTACTTCTTTCTTCTTTATGTCTCCGTGAATTTGTGTGAAGATTTCGCTTGCACGCTCTACACAATTTTCACAGATACTGCCGCTCATACCGTCAATGAGAAGATTTTTGGCGGTTTCTCTTGCTCCGCAAAATGAACAAAAACGCTCTTTAGATGCCATAGATTATCCGCGTTGTAGAATTTCGTCTATCATGCCGTATGCTTTGGCTTCTTCGGCTGTCATCCAATAGTCTCTGTCGCTGTCTGCCCAAACTTTGTCAAAGGGTTGGTTGCTGTGGGTAGCGATAATTTCGTACAATTCTTTTTTCAGTTTAAGAATTTCACGGGCTTCAATTTCTATATCCGAAGCTTGTCCTTGTGTGCCACCCATAGGTTGGTGTATCATTACGCGAGAGTGTTTCAAGGCAGAACGTTTGCCTTTGCTGCCGGCACACAACAATACTGCCGCCATCGAAGCTGCCATTCCTGTGCAAATGGTTGCCACATCGGCACCAATGTATTGCATGGTATCGTAGATGCCTAAACCGGCATAGACAGAACCGCCGGGAGAATTGACATAAATTTGTATGTCTTTGCTGGAATCTACCGATTCCAAAAACAACAATTGGGCTTGTATGATATTGGCAACATCATCATAAATTGGCACACCCATAAAAATAATTCTATCCATCATCAAACGGGAAAATACGTCCATAGAAACAGCGTTGAGTTGTCGCTCTTCAATAATATTCGGCGTAATATACTCATTGATAGTAGAAGCATAACTATGTAAAGTCATGCTGTTGATGCCGGCGTGTTTTACCGCATATTTTTTAAATTCGTCTCCTAAATTATACATATTCTTTATTCTTCTTTGGTTTCTTTAGAATCTTTAGTTGCTTTTTTAGTTGCTTTTGGCTTTTTGGTGCCACTAACTTCGTCAACAAATGCTTTATAGTTCATTTTCTTTACTTTAGGTGCTAATTTTGTTCGCAAACCTTCTGTGATTTTATCAAAGAAAATGTTTTCGTAGGCATTTTTGAAATTTTCTTGATTTTTTACCATTTCAGCAGTAAAGCGGTCAATTTGTTTTTCTTGTTCTTCCGACATTTCTCCTACACCGCCGAAATAACTTAAACGAATGTAGTTTTTGATATAGGCGAGAACTTCTTCACGATTGATATTGATTTCACAATCTTTGGCAATTTGGTCTTCCAACAATTGATAAACAATTGACAATCGGATGTCTGCATATTTTTCATTGATGCTTTCCGTTGTATATTTTTTGTCGCTTTCCACCAAGTATTTTTTGATGAATTCGTCAGGAAGTTGGATATTGGATTTTTCTACCAAAGTTTCCATCACTTTATTGCGGTAGAAGGCATTGGCATCGTTTACATAACGCAATTCCACTTGTGATTTGATTTTTTCTTTCAAAGCGGCTTCATCTTTTACGCTGCCGTCCGGATACATGGAAGAGAAGAATTTCTCGTCCAAATCGGCCGGTTCAATATGGTGAATGGCATCTACTTTGATGGTTACCTGCTTTGGAGCTGTTGCCAATTCTTCTATTTTCACTTTCAAGAATGTGGAGCGTTCGTAGTCGCTGAGAAAATCTTTTTCTATGTCCAACGGAAATTCGTCGTGCAATTTTTTACCTACCAATTCATTTGCTTTTTCTTCAGTAAGGTAAGAAATAATCAAAGAAGAAGTGAAAGATTCACCTTCTTGTGGAACCACTGTTACCATGAGCATATCTTCTTTCTTTATTTCTTCGGTGGAAGAGAATTTGCCGACACGTTTTCTCATGGCAGCAATTTCTGTATTGACTTCCTCATCTGTTGCAGTGATGTGATAGTCATTTATTTTCTTTGCACTTTCGTAATCAATAGTGGTTTCAGGACGAATACCGATTTCGAAGGCAAAACTGAAATTTTCTGCTTTGTCAAAGTCACCAACGGTTTTTTCCGGCAGTGCAATCGGTTCAAAAAGAATATTTATATTGTTGGTTTTCAAATAATTGAATATTTCATCATTGGTCATTTTGCTAATTTCGTCTGCCAAAACAGCTTTACCGTATTTTTTGTTGATAAGACCGGCAGGAACATGACCCGGACGGAAACCCGGTTCGCTGGCTTTTTGACGTATATTTTTTAACGATTTTTCAACTTTTTCTTGATAGTCGTTTGGTTCAAAATTAATAGTTATTACCTCATTAAGGGTACCAATTTCTTCTCTTTTAATATCCATATAGTAAAAAAATTATGTGTTTATTAATTATATATAAAAATGCAAAGATACTAAAAAAAAACTTGTCAAAATCAGCAGATTGTAAAATAAAAATATTTGCATAAACGATTGAAAAACAAAAGTTTATTGCAATAAAGGAAATTTAATGCCGATAAAAGTAATCTTTTGTTTTGCAGTTTTTCCGGCAGAAAAAATAAATGCTGTTAGAATAATGGACTATTTCAAATGATTGTTTTCGGGGAAAATGCAGACAGGTCGGAAAAATGGCACCTCGTTTTCGTCCAATATGGCATACGAAAGAATGATGACGATATCTCCAATCCGGGCTTTGTGAGCGGCGGCACCATTCAAACAAATGATTCCACTGCCACGTTCTCCTTTAATAACATAGGTTACCAATCTTTCACCATTGGTAACATTCACCACATGCACTTTCTCATATTCTACCAAGAGTGCTGCGTCCATCAAATCTTCGTCAATAGTAATACTACCGATATAGTTTACATTGGCTTCGGTAACTTTTACTCTATGAATTTTTGATTTTAAAAGTTCTATTTGCATGTTATTTGATAATGATATTGTCAATAAGTCTAACATTGTCCAGCCATGCTGTCAGGCAGATGATGACCGATTGGCTGTGTTGATAGTCGTCAATAGGTTGCAAGGTATCGGCATCAACTACTTGTGCATATTCCAATTCAAAAGCCTTGTTGGCGGCAAATTGTTCTGCAATCCATTTCTCCAATTGTTTGGGGGATAAATGTTTGCTTTCTGCTTTTGCTTTCAAAAGGGTTTGATAAATAAAAGGAGCTTCTTGTCTGGCAGTTTCACTCAAACGTTTGTTGCGAGAACTGATAGCCAAGCCGTCTTTTTCACGAACTATTTCAACAGGGCGGATTTCTATATTTAAATGCTCGTCTTTTACCAATTGCTTGATGATGGCTAATTGTTGAAAGTCTTTTTTGCCAAAATAGGCTTTGGTGGGTTGTGTGAGTTGAAATAAACGATTTACAACGATTCCTACACCATTGAAGTGTCCCGGACGCATAGCCCCTTCCATAACAGCTTCCAATGCCCCGAAATTGTATTTTTCGGTCGGCGGAGTAGGATACATTTCTTCTACCGAAGGCATAAAACAATAATCACAATAGTCTTTTATCAATTCAATGTCTTCTTCCGGCAAACGTGGATATTTCTCCAAATCTTCCTGATTGTTGAATTGAATCGGATTGACAAAAATAGAACAAACCACAATGTCGTTTTCAGCACGTGCTTGTTTTATCAAAGTGAGATGTCCATTGTGCAAAGCTCCCATTGTCGGCACAAGACCAACGGTTTTGTGGCTTTGGTGAGCAGATTGCAAAGCATCTTGCAGCATTTTTTTTGTGTATATAATTTCCACTTTCCTTATAAAGATTGTAAATAATTTATTTTCAGTTTACTAACAAATGTTTTATAAAAAAAATAAAACTCGCAAATGTACAATTTTTTATTATAAAATAGCTTTTTCAAATATTTTATTCGTACCTAAGGGCTTCAATAGGGTCTAAATTGGCAGCTTTTTTCGCCGGATACCAGCCGAAGAAAATCCCTATCACCGTACAAACGGTAAAAGATAATATAATGGTATAGGTTTGAATGCTCACCGGCCAATTGGCGAAATGTTTTACCGCAAAACCTGCCAGCATACCCAGTATCACTCCGATAACACCTCCGGCAATACTGATTAAAATGGCTTCAATAAGAAATTGCCATAAAATATCTTTTCCTTTGGCACCGATAGACATTCTTAAACCGATTTCTTTGGTGCGTTCTGTAACGGAAACAAACATAATGTTCATAATGCCGATGCCGCCTACCAACAAGGAAATACCTGCCACACATGCCAGCAAAATGGTCAGCATTTCGGTGGTGGAACTCATCATATCCATAATTTCTTGTTGAGAACGAACATTGAAATTATCGTCTTCATCCTCACGAAGTTTATGTTGTGTACGCATAATTTCGGTGATCTCTTCAATGGCGGCTTCGGTTACATTTTCGTTGGTAGCCGAGGCAATGATAGAATTTAAATAGGTGATGGCCATCAAACGTTTTTGGACGGTTGTATAAGGAGCGATGATTAAATCGTCTTGGTCCATACCCATGCTGTTGTCACCCTTTGATTTCAACACCCCGACAATGGTGAAAGGTATTTTGTTGAAACGAATGGTTTGTCCAATGGGATCGTCTCCATCAGGAAACAGGTTTTCGTAAACGGTGGTACCGATAATGCAAACTTTGGCAGATGTATTGATATCCGCATCGGAAAACAATTCACCTGTTTCTATTTCTAATTTTCTAATATCCAAATAGTCCCGGTTGGCACCATACATGGTGGTAGGGGTGTTGTTGTTGCCAAAAATAGCTTGTCCGGAAGTGTTCACCAAAGGAGAAATGGCGGAAATATTCGTACATTGTTCTTCCAAAGCAAGATAATCTTCATATTTTAATGATTGTTGGTCGGCACTACTTTGACGAACAGGACCACGCATGTCTGCACCCGGACGAATGGTAATCATATTGGAGCCCATTTGTTCTATATTGCTTCTGATACTCTCTTTTGAACCTTGTCCGATGCCCAACATGGTAATAACAGAACCTACGCCGATAATAATACCCAGCATAGTCAGCATAGACCGCATTTTGTTGTTATTGATGGCTCTAAGAGCAATTCTAAACAAATTTCCTATATTCATAATTCTCTAAATTTGGTCATCCGGAGGAAGATTGTCCAAGGCCTCTTTGGCACTTGCCACCTGTTGATTGTATTCGTCTTGGATAATTCTGCCGTCGCGTAAGACAATATTTCTGCTACTAAATTTTGACAATTCAGGATTGTGGGTAACAAAAACAATGGTTCTACCTTTTTTATATAAATTTTGGAACAATACCAATATGTCGTACGAAGTGCGTGTGTCAAGGTTGCCGGTGGCTTCATCGGCGAGAATGATAACAGGGTCGTTGACAAGTGCCCTGGCAATGGCGACACGTTGTTGCTGTCCGCCGGACAATTGGTTGGATTTGTGCATCAATCTATCTTGCAAACCTACCGCTTCCAATGCCGCAATGGCTTTTTCCCGACGCTGTTTGGAAGTGATGTCAGGATTGTACATCAAAGGCAATTCTACATTTTCT
>JAEEGH010004955.1_pt1 | contig 33830 bp, 35 predicted proteins | sample 9134181 | NCBI WGS metagenome assembly JAEEGH01 (sample SAMN16246544, study PRJNA631951) | gut metagenome | biome: gut microbiome; feature: rumen; material: DP-attached | host: Bos | place: Iran: Karaj | collected 2018-10
TGCCGCAGCTATCGCTATTAGACCTTCCTTTTTCCCATACTCATTATAGTGTTTTAATAATGCATCTCCGTTGGCTCCTATAGCTGTCTGGAGATCAGCATTATTTTCATAATAATAATATGCATTGAACTCCTTCGTATTACCTTTATAAGTTTTAAGAGCTTCTACTTCCGCAGATTCTGTTGCCGTTGAAGCTGTCGAATTTGATGCTACTGAAGTATTGACAGATGCAGTCACTGTGTTTGTACTACTTGATGCATCTAAAGAACCCGGGTTACACTTTGAGCAAGGTTCATATCCTTTTGCTACAGCATCCTTCAATGTTATAGAAATCTTACTCTTCTTAAGGCTACTGCATCCATCCGCATGATATTTCTTTCCTGTCTTAGTAATATATACAGTAGTATCCCCACTCGCCGCACTAACAGCCTGTGCAGGAAACACCAATCCTGTAATCATAATAAACGCAATAACTAATGCCATTGATTTTTGCTTTAAAAACAACTTCATTATAAAACCTCCTTGTTCCATCGTAATAGAACTTATTCTTTTCTCCAAAATAAAAACACCGCACGCTGCGATGTTTCATAAGTTGCAGCTGGCTGACTCATTAAGTCCCTATAGCTTTGTGTCGCCGGATCACTCCGGTTTTACCAATATTTACTAGCAACCATTTTATTGATTACTAATATTGATTTCAAGAAAATTTTTATTAAAATTGCAAAAATAATATTATCATTTAATTTTCGTCAGAGCTATTGCCCATTATTCAGCATCATACCTGGCAGGAAAGCTTTCTTTTACTTATCCTAGCTAATACGCCTTACGGATATATTTTCCGGCAATTATCAAGATCAGCACAGTCATCTTCTGATATAAAAAACTCTGCTACACCTGATAGGTCATTATCAAGAACCTTATTAGTCCTTATGAAATCAATAAGACGTTCTACATTTGTTTCAGCATCGTCCGTTTCAAGCCATATCCCAAGCTCTGTACTAGAAAGATATTCATAGCCGTTATCTTTTATCGAACCATCTGTAAATTCTTCTATCTGTTCCGGCAAACGATAACATATGTCCAAATCAGGATTGCTCATTTTCTTTGAATCAAGAACTACTACGATAGTCTGCATTTTAGATCTTCCCCCATCAAGATTCATGTAAATTATCCGATACTTTTTTCATATAAAAATTAATATAACTCTTCCACATAAAAAGTGCCAGCCACCGAGCGTTTTGACTCAATGTCTGGCACATAATTATTCTCTATTATCCAAACTCAGCTTCCGATTCTCTTATCATATCGCTCAGCTTGTTATCTGATATATCAAGTACCCAGGCAAGCATGGTGACATTGTGGGCATGTTCTTCCACAGAGAACTTAGGACATGTAAGGTAATAGTCTATCTCGTCGTTTAGCTTTTTCCTTATATCTTCTTCTGAGCGCATTCTGTCATTTCCTCGTCATCATAAAAGCGGTCTTGGTATCTTGTCTTAGCTGCGTTTTTTATAGATTCCTTGATTTTTTTCTTAACTTTTTTCTTTGCAACTTTCTTTAAAATCTTTATTGTGATTAGGCCTGTAATAACTACTAATGCTGCAAGTATAAGTGGGAAATTACTCTTAATAAGCTTCCAAATATGTTCACGTCTTTTTCTTTTCATGTATTTCTCAATCTGCTTTTTCATGGAACTTCCTCCAGATAAGTAGTTTTAATGCCTTGTGTATTTACGATAACACATTGTCATTATAACATAAAGAAGCACAAAAAATGTACCAACCATCGTGTTTTATATATTACAATGGCTGGTACAATATTATTCGATATCTATATTTCGTCATCTTCAAACGCAAGTGTCAAAACATCATCTGACACTTCGTTACATATCTCTTTTATCTCACTTTTTCCTACAAGTCTGAATCCATCATATGTAAACTGTGGAGATGTCACGCAAGAAACAAAAGTATAGTCAGTACTGTCCAGATTCACAGCTGCGAAAATAGCACCTTTGGGAATGACCACCATTACATTTTGGCCTTTCTCTATATCTTTTCCCAAAACATATTCTGATATGCCCTGCTCTGTGATAACTGTAATCTTCATACCACAGCCTTCGTGGTAATACCATATCTCCTCGCAATCTATCTGATGGAAGTGAGATACATCATCCTTTTCCAAGAGAAAATATATACTTCCTGCATAGGGTCTTCCTGAACCAGGAGCCTCAGAAGTATAGCACTCACAAAAGTATCCTCCCTCAGGATGGGCCTGAAGCTTGTAATATTCTTTTAATTCGCTGATTCTGTCCATCGCTTCCATCTCTTTCTCCCGTTTACGCTTTCTCTTTTCCCCACTCCTCAAGAAGTCTTTTCGCCTGCTCTTCTGGATATTTTCTGAACAAGCCTTGAATACTCGTTCTCGTCGATTTTGTATTTCTTTTTGATTATGATATACGCAGCTATCATGGCAGCTAGTGGCACAATTACCATACCCAGGCGAAGCATGAAGGTCTGAATTGGCTGAACACTTGAAATATAACCATCTGCCATAGCGAGGGCTGTAGCGCTGTCCATATTGCCTGCGCCAACCTCGGATTCCAGCGCGCTTATGCTCTGGCTAACGGCGTAAATCCCACTAATTATCAAAATGAGCGAAGCTGCTCCCTGATTGAGCGCATTTGATAATTTAGAGGCAAAAGACCTGATAGCTGAGATGATGCTATCATGGCGCTCGCCAAACCTGTACTCATCATATTCGATGGTATTGTTAACCATAACGATTGTAGCCAGATTGAACAAGCCCTGGGAAAAGAAAATGATAAATCCCACCACATTGAGCACTACTACATTCATTGGAAGCACATACCCAAAGGATAAAAAGAGAAAATAACAGATTACCAGGCACAGGATGCATCCAGTAATGACCTTGGTCCTGCTAAATTTACCTGCCAGAGATGGATAAGCAAACTGAGCACAGAGAGTACCAAGTCCGTACATCACTGTAAATATTGTTATGAGATTTCCTGCCTCTGAATAACCAAACTGGAAATAAAAGAAATTAACTCCAAGAAGTAAGAGAAGCTGCTGCCCTACACAGAACAGGATATACGCGATTCCCGCAGTGATCAGCTGATCATTTCTTGCAAGAATTCTGGCCATGCTCCGAAGTGTAACCTTATCCTTATTGTCCTGTCTCTGAGCTTCAGTTACACCTAGAAATGTGATTGTCTGGAAAAGAATGAATCCCAGCGCAACGATAAGTGCGATCACGCGAAATGCTGTAACTGCATTTCCTGCAATTACAGTAGGTACGATTCCTGCAACAAGGAACTGTCCGATACAGACAAATATTCCCATGAGGGTAACCAGCGAGTCTCTTTCCTTAGAATCACTAGATAGACTCGGAAGCATTCCCCAATAAGCAATGTCATTAACTGTATATGTCATTCCCCACAGGAGGTAAATAATACTAAAGAACAGCACGAATGCCCATCCTGTAGGTCTTATGGTGAACATAGCGATAACAACCAGCGCATTTAGTACCGCGCCGACGATGATGAATGGCCTGAACTTTCCGCTTTTAAAGTGGCAATTCTCAATAATAGTACTCATCATAAGGTCATTCACAGCATCCCAGATCATGCAGATGACCATAGCTACTGATATAACTGAGAACTGCGCTACTGTAAGCTTTATGGTGTACTGCACATAGGTGAGCACAAACATACTCACTAGCACATACGCAGCATCACGGCCTGTAGCCCCCACACAATAACACCATTTGGTTCTTTTATCGATGTGTCCCTCCATACTTGTCCCCCTTTTTAAAAGAGCTCTCATCTAGTTTATAGATAAGAGCTCTAATGTTTTATTTTGCAAAAAGTTTTCTGCCAAGCCAGATGCAGATGCAAGCACCTACTGTTGAAACGATAAGGCTACCGATGGTTCCTGAGGATGTGAAGCCGATAAGCTTAAATACCAGGCCTCCTACAAATCCACCACCGACACCAAGAAGAATGTTCTTGATTGTTCCTGACTTCTCATTCATAAGTCTGCTAGCAATGTATCCAGCGATTGCACCAAGAATAAGTCCCCAAATAAGTCCCATATCATTTACCTCCAATTATCTTTATGTTATTTTTTATGTTTTGGTTGATGATATCATTATATTTGAGACTTATAGACAAATCTACATAAATATCAGAATTTAAAGGCTTTTTATTTCACTAATTCTGCGAAATAGAGATAGTTAGTGATTTTGCTTCTTATATTCTTCGATAAGAGCGATATCACCGTAAACTCCTGCGCTCATCTGTAATCTTGTGAAACTTCCTGAAAAGACCTGCTGCCCTGAATGTAGTCTGCATAAGCAGTCTGGGCATCTTTCCCATGAAATACTTTACAAAGGCCGCACATATCACAGTCAGCAATGCATGGAAATCTCTCTTTTATGAAAGCTCTGCGTTCTTCAATTGTTGATTCTGCTATTTCTGGCGGATTCCCCATAGTTTCTCCTTAATGTATCTGCCTGTCCTGACGATACTTTTCCATGTACTCCTGGTTAATCTCTCGGATTTCTTTTTTACCATCAATATAGTCCTGATAAATATCCCAGGGACTTCCACCGCCAAGCCAGCATGATGAACAGTTCTCACAGCCGCCACCACAATCAAGTGACGCCTTGACTATCTGTTCGCGTTCTTCTTTGGTTGTATCCTTGATAAGAATGGATTTCATAAGCATTTACCTCGCGCCATTCATCCCCATAGCCTTCAGCATTTCCATTGCCTTGTTGTAGGCCTCCTTCATCTTCTGAGGATCATTTGTAGCAATACCCCTATCCTTGGCAACTGAAAGGAGTTTGTCATCATCACTTATAAAAAGAGCTTCTGACTCGCAGCTGGCAATATAATCAGCCGCGTCACTATAGCTAATTCTCACAATTTCAGCATGATGTCTTTCTTTTAACATGGATATCTGTTTGCCTAGAACTTCGTCTTCTTTTTCACTTAAGCATAGAATAATCTTAGAATACACGTCTTCCCCCCATATTTAGCTAATGCTTTATCTATATTCCCATTGTGAAATAACCTGGATTATTTTGCAAATTTTATGATTTTTTAGCTAATGATATTCAGTTATAATCCGATATAGATATTAGAAAGGAGGAAGATAACAGATGAACAATCTTCCTAAAAGATAAGGTACCGTCACTGTGGCAGGCTCCCGGTGGCGGTACTTTTTTATTATACATAGTATACGTAATTGTTTTTTCTTGGAGCTGCGTTGTTAGCAGGTCCAGCTGAATATCCAAGTGCACAGTGGCCGATTCCTTCGTAGTCACCCTCTATGCCAAGCTTCTTAAGCAGCTCTTTTCCAAAGTCAGATTCGAACTCTTCCTTAGCTCTGTGAATCCAAATGCTCGCAAGGCCAAGGCTCTCTGCTGCATTCAAGAGATTTCCAAGTACGAGTGATCCATCATACTGATAAGTAGGAACGCTCTTGTCAGCGAGCACGATCAGAACAACTGGTGCTCCATAGAATGGATCTGCACCTTCGTTGAGACCAGCGATCTTCCTGTTCTCATCAGAGAGCTTGTCTCTGAACTCCTTGTCAGTAACTGCGATGATGATAGGGCTCTGCTTGCCCATGCCTGTTGGTGCAAAGGTTCCAGCCTTGATAACAGCATCAAGCTCTTCCTTCTTGACCATGTCAGGCTTAAAGTTTCTGCAGCTTCTTCTTGTTTCCAACACCTTCAATACTTCGTTCATACCCGTTCTCCTTCTTTTTTAATTATTTCCCCAATAATGCCATGTTTAAGTCAATATCTCCCTAACCCCAACATGGACCTTTTTATTATCATTTATCTTTTGGATGGACTCTGTCAATATACTTTAACAAATTAGTTATTTTATCTGATTAAATGTGTCCTGTTAGCCTATTGATGTCAAATTGCGCTTCTGCGGCTAATGATATTTGGGGTTAAATTTCATGGTATTAGCTGCAATTGCATAAATCTACTGCATGCGGCTAATTGTATTTGATTGTGTTATGCTGCTCCTTTAGCCGATTACAACTGATAACAGCATATGCGGCTAATAGCATGCAAATTTCACTTGCTAACCAATTAGCCGAATTTGTCTCCATTTTATATCTGCGGCTAATCGCCTGTCAGTGGCACTTGTCATCCATTAGCCGAAAATGCCTCTATACTTTGTCTGCGGCTAAACAATCTTGATTTTGTCCCCAAAAGCCATTAGCCGCAAATCCATATTCGTGGCATTTGCGTATGATTTAATACTTCAATTCCCCACCAAACAAAAGCACTTCCAGTCATCGTATTACACGAATCTCGGAAGTGCTTCTATATGTTCTTATTATGCAGTCTTCAAAAGGCTAAACAGTCCAACCAACAACAAGATTGGAAATGCTATATAAAGAAGTCCACCCATTACCAATCCTACGATAATAAAAGGAAGGAAAATAAAGTAGAACATCATTTTCATGATTCCCCATGTAGCTCGGAATGCGAAGCCAGCAAGTTTACCGAAAATCATGAAGAAAAAAATAAGAAACATAATTGTCATCATAAGCTCCACCTCCTGGATTTCTCTTTCATATTAATAACATGTGTTTATGTATCTGATGAGAAAATTATAGATCGATGTGTAACTGACAAAAATATCTAATTGTGCAAAATACATATCCGTATTTTGCCAGAATGTTTCTTATAAAAACAACGCTATCATCCAAATATAGCACACGGTCTTGGGGATCATCATCATACCAAGCATTGGCTTTTTCCTGGCGCCGAGGACTACGACCATATAACAGACAAAGCTCACCGTTACGAGGATTGCAAGCAGCCACTCCTGATACACTATGATGAGATAACAAACTGTGATCACGCCCATAATGACAAAGGGAATGTTCCTATAGAGCCCCCAATTTGTCTCATGATCCTTGGAAAACCAGTGATTCTGCGGGAATAAGCAGAGAACAATTCTGATCACGGCAAGTACAACTAGCACTATAAACAGACTGAATTTCTCTGGCATAATTGAATATGTATCGTTCATTCCATGTTTAATTGCCATTACCATGAAAAAGAAAATATAGAAAACTGTCATGGTGATGGAAGAAACAAGATTTCCAAGGCCTAGCCAGAATTCTCTTTTCCTCTGCTGGTCTCTATCCGAAGTTTCTCCCTTGAAGTTATATACAATCCTGGGAATCAGATGGAATGCATCACCTCCGCCAAGGAGAAATGTCATGACCATACATAATTGAGCCATCAGACTACCTGTGTTCAAATACCTTGTGCAGAATATGATTCCTGCAACCAGCGCAAATACGAGGTATCCGATGCAGAAAACATTCTCTCCTATCCTCATTCCTAATGGTTTTTCTTTTGCTTTAGATGTCATTACCTTCGCCTCCTATATTAATTAAAGCACTCTTACAATGTATTTGGCAAAAAAATGTAAAAAATTGGCCTAAGTCCTAATATTTATGATTGCTCATCAGGCCAAAATCCGCTAAAGTAGTGATATTAAGTATTTGTTGGGAGGAACACGTCGTGGAACATTTTATTGATGAAAAAACCGTGATGCGGTACTATCTGGAACGCATGGAAAAAGATGAAGTTCTTTTCCTGCAGGGGAAGCCAGAACTTAAGGAGGATATCGGGAAGGCACTTGAGCAGTTGATCGTTGAGTCCAAGATGAACAGCAAGATTCAGATTGCAGTTGTTCTGTGGAAGAAGCTGTTCGAGGGTGCTATGAGCTACATATCCCCTAACAAAAAGGGTTACGACAAGATCTTTAAGTATTTTGATTCTTATGTTGAGTTTGAAGAACTTATCTTCGCTTCTGACTCATTCTACAGAGATCATACTCTGCACTGCCTGTGGGTATATTTCCTGGGCGAGTATCTCTACAACCAGCCTGAATTTACAATGTTATACCAGCGAGATCGTGAGGAATACGACGCACTCAAGGTTATGGAACTTATGGCTGATAAGCTGAACATTCTTAATACGGCTGATACTCAGAGGCTCAAGAAAAATCTGAACATATTGTACGATTTAAATAAGCTGCGCGATTCAGTCAGATGTATCGCAGCCCTTACTCATGATCTTGGTTACCCTCTTAAAAAGATTGAAAAGATCAATAAGAGTATGAATAAGGTGCTTCCTTATTTTGCAATTCATAACTTTGATAATTTCTCATTTGAGTATGAGAATATTCAGCAGGAATTTGTAAATCAGTTCATTGATTTCATCGCAAGAGAAAGCGTTACAAACATACGTATCAAGGATGATGCATCTCCGGAAGCACAAGCGCTTATCAGTAAAATATTTGCTGATAGCTATAGTAATCATGAAATCAACAAGATTGCTCCTATCATTGAGAAAGTTACAGATGAAGAAAAAGAAATAATCAAGAATACCTTTGAACCTGATTTTGTTTTCCATTCTTCATTTAGGCAGAGGGTCAGCTATTACAATGATTTCGAGGCGTACCAGCATGGTATCATGAGCGCATTCCTTCTCATGAAGAATTTACAGGCTTTCCAGGATGTTGATTACTGCAGACCTGAAACTTTTCTTCCAATTTATACTGCCAAAGCTCATGCTCTCCATGATATTCTGGCTTCTATTTCAAACCACACAAGTGACAGTTACCAGATCAGGTCAATTAACGCGGATTCTTTCCTGACATTTGTAGACGAGCTTGAAGAATTCTCCAGAATCTCCAGAGCAAGCCAGAACAGAGAATATGTTGAGGAGTTCTGCGACACAGCACTCTACATGGAAGATGGATGGCTTAATGTTGTATTCGAATTCAACAACACTAACCTCGATAACCTTGATCCGGAGATTTCTTTCAAGGGCAGATGTAAGAGATTCTTATCTCTGTTTGATATTGCCGAGCTTGATGACTATCTCAAGATCAGAGTAACAATCGTAGGTAAGCTTCCTACAGATGAGAATGAATATGTACTTGAGATTGCTCACAAGCACGCTGATATCAGAATCAACGGCGAATCCAAGAACATCCCTAAGTATCTTAAATCAACTCAGTTCTTCACAAAAGAAGAATACGCACAGCTTGGCTAAAATAATTTTGGACCTAGGGGACGGGGTTGGTGGACCATTTTTTGGTCTACCAACCCCGTCCCTCAGGTCCATTTTTTGAATCATTGTACATCAGGCTGATACTGATTTATCTGAATATATTCATTTCCCTGCACTTCAGGGTTGCCTTTGTTTTTCTTAAGATATGTATCAAAGAGCTCTAAGTGAAGCTTACAGATATTCTCGTGAAGTACATCTGCGTCCAGCGCGCCAACAATAGCCTTAACAGGGATCAGGTGCTTCATATCTGAAAAGCCCAGATGCTGCATCTTCTGGAATACCGCGCCAATTACAGGCGCTGAATGATCAATAAAAGCTCTTGTCTCAGCATTGCGATTTGCCTGACAGCTGATCTGAACAAAAGGCTTATTCTGAGTCTTGCCCATGTTATTACCAAAGAGGGCTCCATCTATATTAGCTCCGCAGACAAACTCCGGATTATTGAGGCAAAGCATATATGCTGTGGCTCCTCCAAGAGAATGACCGGAAACTCCTACTCCGCATTCAAAGTCGATCATGTCTGCAAGGTTTTCCTTGGCATATTTAAGGGCAGAAAGTGTATCTTTTACCCACTCATCAATTCTGGAATTGATGAATTTACAATATTTCTTCTGGAGAACATCAAATTTCTCTGCCAGTTCTCTATCTGTTTCCTTAGTCCTAGTGAGCTTGAGAATGCTAAATACACCTGGCCAGAAGGGCTCGTACTGTCTCTTACTGCATTCCTTACTAAATTCGACTTTGGTTCCATCATCAAGTTCAGTGCAGATGCCATCATAAGGATGCCCCACAGAGATAACTACATATCCATGGGAAGCAAGCTCAATGCAGAGAAAAGAATTAGCTTCTCTATATGAACCAAGACCGTGGCTGAACATTATAAGTGGAAACCTGTTATCAGCTACCTTTGGTGCTTTCTCATAGCATTCAGAAAAGTTTTCTCCTGCTGCCTCGCTCTTTTCATAGTTGATTGGAGCGTGCATGTACTTTTTGAGAGCTATGGCCATTTCCGGCGACATGTACCTTAGCTTGTTCATGCCCTGAATCGAAGCCTTGTCTACCGGATAATACACTCTGGCAGGAATGCTTCTCTTGGTGCCAGGTGCCAGAACTTCGTCTCTGTCGTCATAAACTGTGTAGGTCATTGTTCCAACTGCGTATTCGCCTGTAGGCGTAGGTCTTGATGTCATAAGCTATTCCCCCATTTCAATTTTGGACCACTGATATGTAATGACCTCCTGTCAAGCAAAAAATGATAGGGATCACCACAAACTTATTTAATTGTTGCTGAAGGCACCTTGAAAGAGCCTCGGAGTATCAGTTCCCGGCATTGGCCACTCTGATATACGTGGATTGGTTACCGACAGGTCAATGGTCCGCCGTGAGCTCTACCTTCTAACAGCGTGGATCACAGATTTCTCTGTGCCGACATAGTGGTCTCGTAGATAGCTCGAACCTTGAAATGGCCGAAGCCCTTTCAAGATGTCTTCAGTTGTTACTTGTTATGGCCAGATGTAAATGGCATAAGCCATCTTACATCTGCTTGATTACGAACTATAACAGCGGGGTGAAGATGTCAAGGCTGCGAAGCACCGCCCTTGGCGGCTCGGCCTTGATATCGGAAACACGATGTTATAACTGATTATGCTATATTATCGGTCATCATGCCCCACATAAAGCATGCAAGTTCTCTTGCTACTGCTGTTTTAGCTACATTGTGTTTCTTGCTCTTACCAAGAACCATTTTGTAGAACTTTCTTCTGAGCCTTTCATTAGCTTTATCAGCATATGCGATGACTTTAGGTGTGTTACCAGTCTGGCGCGCTTTAAGTACTTTTGATTTATAACCTATTTGGCCTCTGCTGTATGACTGTGATGATTCAATAAGTAGTTGCCTTACATGACGATTACCAGCTTTTGTGATACCAAGCCTTGCCTTGTCATCTCCGCTGGAATCTTCTCCAGGCACAAGCCCAAGATATGCAGAAAACTGATTGGCGGAAGCAAAACGTTTAAAATCACCGACTTCAACTAGTACAGATAACGCTGTATGAGTTTGAACTCCGATGAAACAACAGAGCTTTTTAACTGATTCTCTGTATTCATCTTTGGAAGCAAGTTCCTCTATTCGTTTATCTAAACGCTCGAGCTTATCACTTAGAGTTGTATAGGTCAGCAGATATTCATCGAGAATCTCTTTATACAGAGACTCAGGCTTCAATGATTTTAGCCAGTTCACATGTGCTGCTGTCCAGTGGTTTTTTCCTTCATATCGATAATCGTGGCGAAGACAAAAAGAAAGAATCTGTTGCTTCACTTTCTTAAGTGCTAGCTTATGATCATCCCGCATTCGAAGAAATTCTTTTGTTTCTTCATCAGAAGCAGATGGAACATAAACAGGACTGTAGTTGTGCTGAGCAAGACACTTTCCAATCAGTTCAGCATCACGTTTATCGGTTTTTATTCTTTTACCACTACGTGGTTCTAACATGGTGGTAGGTGCAAGTATCACACAGTTAACGTTACGATCAGTTAACTGATGATATAAAGTGTAGCCGAGACAACCGGCTTCATAACCGCATATAAAGTTTGTATCATTTCCGTAGATAGTTCTAAGGAATTCAAGATATTTAAGGACTTCCTTGTAATCAGCGGGTGTGCGCCTTGTGTGAGATGACTTCTCTGTTTCGATTAAATAATCACAAAGAGTAAAACTTTCCTTGTGTACATCCATTCCTACGTAAACTGTGGTATTATTCATTTAGTGACCTCCCTTTGTATGCGGTAATCCCTGTTACCATTGACTCAACATCTTTAGTATACAGGTAAATCCACGTTGCTACATAGTGGAGGTCATTACATATTGTCTAACCCCGTCCCCTAGGTCCAAAATTGCACGATAGGGGGAGAAAAGATGATAACAGATAGCTTTGATGACAAGTCACCGGCAATAATAAATCCGGTCAGGAAAGACTACGCACCAAAGGTAGATGCGTGCATTATTACTTTTTCTCACGCTATCGAGAAATATGTGGTGGACAATTTTAAGCCGACTGAGATAGCTGCGCTCTGGTGTGCGACAGGAAAAACTCCCGTTTATCTGATAGAACATGGCGGGAAAAGAATTGCTTTTTACAAAACCTATGTTGGAGCGCCCATAACTGTTGGTCTTTTGGAAGATGTCTGGGCTGAGCTTGATTGCGACAAGTACATACTCTTTGGAGGCGCTGGCTGCCTTGATAAAGAGATAGCTCACGGCAAAGTAATGGTGCCAACAGCAGCCTACAGGGATGAGGGCACATCCTACCACTACATGGCAGCTTCAGACTACGTCAATATCAGTAATGCTTATAAGGTTGAACAGTTCATGAAGGAGAACAAGATTCCTTATGTGCTTGGTAAGACTTGGACAACGGATTCTTTCTACCGCGAGACAAGGAATAACTTTGAGAAGCGCAAGGCGGACGGCTGTATCTCAGTAGAGATGGAGTGTGCTGGAGTTCAGGCAATGTGCAGCTTCCGCGGACTTGAGCTATATCCTTTCTTTACAAGTGGCGATCTTCTGGATGCTCCTGAATGGGATAAACGCGGCGAAGAATACAGCGTTGGCGGTCAGCACGATAGGGGGCACTTCGACATCGCACTGGCTCTGGCGGAGTATGTATCGTGAGTTGTTGGAGCGGCATTTTGATTTTAATTGATTTAGTCACATTTTCTAAAATAGCATTGTAGTGAAGATTGGAGAGACTTGTATGCAAACAGATCACAGACCGAGTCCGAGAGGCTTTGACATATATGAATATGGCGACAAAGCTGCGCAGATAGTGCTGTTGCAGGCTATCGACAAGCACAGTCTTGATTCAATGGAAAAAGAAATAGAGCTGATCCGTGAAGCTACGGGAAAAGAGTTCCTCCTGACAGCTTTTGTGGTAAATGATTGGAACAAGGATCTCTCTCCATGGCCAGCGCCTGCTGTGTTTGGAAAAGAGGACTTTGGAGACGGGGCAGCAGACTTGCTGGCTGCGATGCAGGAATACAGTGAGAATATGGGTTCCAGAACCTTCATTCTTGGTGGCTATTCCCTAGCTGGCCTGTTTTCTTTATGGGCAGTATACAAGACGGATATTTTCAAGGGCGTGGCAGCAGTATCGCCATCCATGTGGTTTCCTGGATTCGACGACTACATGAATGAAAACAAGATCCAGTGCGCAAACGTATACCTGAGCCTTGGAGATAAAGAGGAGAAGACCAAGAACAAGGTTATGGCTACAGTTGGGGATAAGATACGTGAAGCTCACGCGAAGCTACAGGAGCAAAATATCAACTGCACACTAGAGTGGAATGAAGGTAACCATTTCAAAGATCCTGATAAAAGGACAGCAAATGGTTTTTCCTGGGTAATAAATAGAATGGGGAACTAACATGGCATCAAGTATTATGCATCTTGCGGTAACTAGCGAACTTGCCAAAAGACACACTTTTAAAGATTTAGATAGACTTAAATTCGGGGCAGTTCTTCCGGATGCAGGGGAGAATAAGAAAGGACACATTGGCAAAAAAGTTTGCGGAAATAACAAACATGTCTACAATTTTGAATTCTATAGAGAAAAGTATGGGGAGCTGATGAAGAGCGATGATCTCTATCTGGGATACTATCTGCATCTTGTTCAGGACATCGTCTACAGGCACTTTGTCTATGACAAGCATCACTGGAATCCACTGATTCCGGGAAATGTGGAGAAACTTCATAAGGATTATTCAATCCTGAATTCCTACGTAGTAGATAAATACAAGCTTACAAATGACCTCAAGAAGCCAGATAATTTCGATAAAGAAGCCATCAATGACATCTGCTTCTTTAATACGGACTGGCTCATAGACTCAATGAACCAGTACTTCGTCAAAGCAGAAGATGACGATATTTTCTTTTTCACCAAAGAAATGGCGGATGAATTCATCGCGGAGGCAGTGGACGCATGCATGCAGGAACTGGATGCCCTGGAAAAAGACAAAGGCATGATTAACAGCTACGATGTAGCCTGGGCATCAAGACCGTATTCACTTCTTGAGACTACTCTCAACACCAGAGAACTTGGGGATTATCGCATAGAGGGCACAGATAAATACACTCAGAATAGAAGAATCTTCAGGAGCGACGTGGCCAACTATCCATCAGAAAAAGATATAGCATTCCTGCGAAACATAGGCATAACCACCATCATCGACATGAGATCTCCTGAGGAAAAAGAGCGAAAACCTCATGGCCTGAAGAATGTAGAAGGTTTCTTCTATCACGACATTCCAATTGAGGAAGGAAGTGGAATTCCTGAAAATGTAGAGGCGGTTCCAGATAGCTATGTAGGGATAGCGCACGCAGACAACATCGGCAAGGTTTTCCAAACCATGGCAGATGCTCCTAAGGGCATAATGTATAACTGCTCGGCAGGTAAGGACAGATCCGGAACCATAACAGCACTAATAATGTGGCTCTGCGGTGTTAGCAAAAAGGACATAGTCTTTGACTACATGAGAACCAAGGACAATAACAAGGAACGTTTTGAGCAGATACATGCGAACTTCCCTGAAATAGATATGAATATCGTCATCCCTAATGAGAACAACATGATCAGATTCTTACAGATGATGGAGGACAAATACGGCGCTGCGCAGAACTACTTCACAGCAATCGGCATAGACACAGAAACTCAGCAGAAGCTCAAAAACAAGCTGCTGTAACAACACGGAGGAATATATGGAGAAGTTTTATTTCGAGGTACCAGGCCCTGGCAGAAAGGACGATGCCATAGCCTACATAAATGAGTTTTACGAATACGATTCAGACATTAACGGAAGCGGCGGACTCCACAAATTTCTTGATAACTACGAGGGATGGCTGGATAAGCTCGATGAATATGCAAACAGACAGCCAAGCGAGGACGGCGTTCCGGCAAGAACCTTTTTCCTTGTAAGAGAGAACGACAAGAGGATAGTCGGAATGTGCAATATCCGCCTTGCCCTCAACGAAAGACTACGAAACTACGGCGGAAACATCGGTTATTCCATAAGACCAACAGAAAGAGGTAATGGCTACAACAACTTTAACCTCTACCTGGCTCTCAAAGTCTGCGACGAGCATGGAATCGACGAAGTTCTTCTTGATGCAGACCTTGATAATCCTGCATCCTGGAAGACAATGGAATTATTTGGCGGCAAAAGAATCAGAGAATACTTTGACGACAAAGAGGATATGTGCATGACTGTCGATTACACAATCGATGTAAAGAAGGCCTTGGCTGACCATAAAGATTTTGAGGACCAAACCATAAAAAACATATAAACAGAGAGAAATATTTGTAAAATCGATTGAAATAGGCTTTCTTTATAGTATTATGATGTTGGAGTTATAGGCACTAGTATCGCTTATAGAGGTAGATATTATGAGTCTTTTTAATAAATATGACTACAACAAACATAAGAATAGAGAAAAACTGTTTCTTTTATGTGCGTTTATTCTTATACCAATTTATATAGGCTTATGCTTTCTTCTTTTCCTGAATAAGAGGGATGTAGTTGCCGTTACCATGGACTACAAAGGCGAGGCATCTATAGTTCTCAATAACAATCAACCGGGATTTACTGAGGAAGAGATTACGGATGTTTCTTTTGAGGAATATGGCAAGCTCGATGAGCTTGGAAGATGCACTCCAGCATTTGCCTGTGTTGGCGCAGATCTGATGCCTACAGAAGATCGCAGTAGTATTGGTGAAGTTATTCCAACAGGCTGGGTGCAGAACAGGTATCCCGGAGTTGTGGACTCTGAGCCACCATTTATCTATAACAGGTGCCATCTTATAGCCTATAAACTGACAGGCGAAAATGCCAACTCACAGAATCTTATAACTGGCACCAGATACATGAATGTTGAAGGAATGCTGCCTTATGAGGATATTGTAGCTGACTATATAAAAGCAACGGGCAATCACGTTATGTACAGGGTTACACCTGTATTTGAAGAGAATAATCTCCTGTGCAGAGGCGTTCAGATGGAAGCCTATTCTGTTGAGGATAATGGCGAAGGAGTCTGCTTTAACGTATTCTGCTTTAATGTTCAGCCAGGAATTGATATAAGCTATGCAGATGGCAGTAACGTACTGGAAGCTGGCATGGAAGCAGCTGAAGACGCTACTGTTGGAAATATCACAACAGAGAAATTTGCTTTCCATACAGATGAAGAGCTTCTGCAGAACGCAGATTATGTTGTTAATAGGAATACCTTGAAGTTCCATTACAAATACTGCGAAAGCGTTGATGAGATCTACGAAACCAACAAGATATATTACAAAGGTTCAAGAGAAGAGCTTATTGAACAGGGCTATGTACCATGTAAGCGCTGCAATCCATAGTTTTGGGGCAGAATTACTTCGCCTGAGGAGCTTTCGGATTATCTACATGTAATAAATCCTGGGGTATGGGTACTATTCATTGCAATAGTATTTATACTTGCAGGATTTTTTTGCGTGGTCAACTGCTCTTGGCCAATGGAAAAATCCGAATGAAATAGATCTGCACTAAATTTCCAAAATGATTTTGATAAAAAAAATAGGTATTCGATATAAATTTGGAACCTTTTTTTCTAATATATCCTTGTGCTAATTTTGTATTAGCCAGAGAGTTAGAAAATGAGGTGTTATTAATGTCGACAAAGGTTTTTGATACTGACAGATTCGCAGCACTTGTAAGGCGCGCTGTGGCTGAAGGAATCGTTCTTCTAAGGAACGAAGAAAAAGCTCTGCCATTAAAAGAAGGCACAAAGATTGCGCTCTTTGGACGAAGTCAGTTTAACTATTATAAAAGCGGTACCGGCTCAGGTGGAATGGTCAACACAAGATATGTGACAGGCGTATATGAGGCGCTTTCGGCTGATCCCAGGTTTACCATAAATAAGAAGCTCAGAGATCAGTACGAGAGCTGGATCAAGGAGCATCCCTTTGATTATGGAATTGGCTGGGCAGCAGAGCCCTGGTTTCAGAAAGAGATGCAAATAACAGATGAACTGGCTAAAGAACTGGCTTCTGAATCCGACGTTGCTATAGTCCTGATTGGCAGAACAGCCGGCGAGGACAAGGATAACAGCAATGTGCAGGGAAGCTACCTTCTGACAGATGAAGAAGAAGATATGCTTTCAAGTGTCACCAGAGCTTTTGAGAAGACAATAGTTCTTCTAAATGTCGGTAACATCATAGATATGAAGTGGGTAGAAAAGTATCAGCCAGCAGCGGTTGCCTATATATGGCAGGGCGGACAGGAAGGCGGAAACGGCGTTCTCGATGTTCTCTCTGGAGATGTTAATCCGTCCGGAAGGCTTACAGATACCATCGCAAGAGATATAGAATACTACCCATCAACAGCAAATTTTGGCGGAAAAGAGAGAAATATCCAGGAAGAAGATATCTACATTGGTTACAGATATTTCGAGACCTTTGCCCCTGACAAAGTCCTATATTCCTTTGGATTTGGCTTATCCTATACAGATTTTGAGATCGCAACTAAGAGCTTTGAACATATAGGAAAAGAGACAAAGCTAACTGTTTTAGTTACAAATACAGGTAATACCAAGGGACAGCAGGTGGTTCAGATATATGTAGCCAAGCCTCAAGGTAAGCTTGGTAAACCGGTAAAAGAACTGGTAGCCTTTGACAAGACAAGAGAACTTGATCCAGGTCAGTCCCAGGAGCTTAGCTTTACCATAACTGAGTACCAGCTTGCAAGCTATGATGACAGCGGTGATACAGGCTTTAAGAGCTCATATGTCCTGGAAGAAGGAACCTACATTTTCTATGCAGGCTGCGATGTCCGCAATAACAAGATAGCGGGACAATTCCGTGTTTCAACAACCTATGTTGTACAGGCGCTTACACAGGCAGTAGCTCCTGTTAAAACATTCAAAAGGCTAAAGCCTCAAAATGTGGATACGTCTGAGTGTTGCGCTACATTCAAAAAGACATACACAGATGTCCCTTTGGCTGAAACTGACCCAGAATTGACAAGGGTTCATAACCTCCCAGCTGAGTTTCCAGTCAGTGACCATAACTACAAGCTTATAGACGTCTTTGATGGCAAGTGCACCATGGATGAGTTCATCGCACAGCTAAGCAATCAGGAGCTCTTTTGCCTGGTGAGAGGAGAGGGAATGAGTTCGCCCAAGGTTACTCCTGGATGTGGTGGAGCCTTTGGCGGCGTGACAGATGCACTTCTATCAAGAGGAATCCCAATTGCCTGCTGTACAGACGGCCCATCCGGGATTCGAATGGACTCTGGTAAAAAAGCTTTCGCAATGCCCAATGGAACCTGCCTTGCTTGTGCCTGGAACCTGGAGCTTACAGAAAACGTATACGAATGTGAAGGCTTGGAGCTTCGTAAGAACAAGATAGATGTGCTCCTTGGCCCTGGAATGAATATCCATAGAAACCCTCTAAATGGTAGAAACTTCGAGTACTTCAGTGAAGATCCTCTTGTTACAGGAAAGAATGCCGCAGCACAGCTTCGTGGAATGCACAGGGTAAATGTAACAGGCACCATCAAGCACTTTGCTCTCAACACTCAGGAGACTGGAAGACACATGGTTGAGCACATTGCTTCTGAGAGAGCTATCAGGGAGATATACCTTAAGGGCTTTGAAATTGCAGTAAAAGAGGGTAATGCTCACGCAGTTATGACAGCATATGGCCCTGTTAACGGCTATTACACTTCTTCAAGCTACGACCTTGTCACAAGGATACTCAGAGATGAATGGGGCTTTGAAGGAATCGTAATGACAGACTGGTGGGCTAAGGGCGGATCCTCCCAAAAGGGAGATGCTGCTGATATGGCATCCATCGTAAGAGCTCAGAACGACCTGTACATGGTAACAGCAAGCCCTGAGGATAACACCAACAAAGATAATCTGGAAAAAGCCCTTGCTGATGGAACTATCACAAGAGGCGAGCTTCAGAGAAATGCAGCCAATGTCTGCAGATTCATAATGGGTAAGCCTGTATTTAACAGATACATCGAAAGAGATAACGAACTTGACCTTCAGCTTGCCACAGAAGTAGATGAGGACGAGGAAGAAATCGACAACATGATCGACTGCCGAGTAGACGATACCGGAGTAGGCCATATTGATGCCAGCCAGATCAGGACTGGCAGGGATTGCAGCAATGCAGTCAGCCTATCCTTTAAGGAGCGCGGAGATTATAAGCTCACAATGATAGTAAGAGCCAGCGCAGTAAGCGAGCTTGCACAGATTCCTCTCAGCATTTTTAACGGAAAAGACCTTGTTAAGATGATCACTTTAACTGGCGCAGATACTGAGTGGAGAACCTATGAGATTCCATTTGAGAACTGCGTGATGACCTTCTTTTTAAGGTTTTACTTTGCTCAGGATGGAATGGAGATAAAAGACATATCTTTTGAACTGACCAGATCCAAAGAGGAAGAATTCAGATTAATGTTTGCTCGTATGGGCGAATAAATAAAGAGGATACAAAATGATTAATAAAAACATTGTTGGAAAAATTGAATTTATCGATGACAAGGGAAGCTTTAAGATTGGAAGACCAGAGAACACAAGCTATCTGTATTATCCAATAGCCGGAGAAAAGGGGCTTAAGAGCTCAGTTACTCCTAACCTTGGCGGAGATTCCATGGTAGATCAGGAAACCTTTGTGCTGGAGCCTGTAAGCGTTGAGAATCTTCACAACAACAGAAATACTCGTAACTTCTGGCTCTACATGGATGATGGCAATGTATGGTCAGTAGTCGGAGCATCTGCTGAGCAGGAGAACAACAAGTTTACAGTTAAGCAGGACGACAGCCTTGTAACTGCAGGCTTTATGTGGCACAAGGCCTTAAGAGCCAATAACGAAGCAGGAATCCTTGCAGAAGTTACATCCTTTGTTCCAGTTGATTCTAACGTGGAAATAATGTCAGTTACCATTAAGAACATTGCCAAAGGACCAAGGAAAATAGTTCCAATTGCAGCTATTCCTATCTTTGGACGTTCTGCGGATAACCTTAGAGATCACAGAAATGTAACCTCAATGCTTCATAGAATCTCAACTATTTCAGAAGGTGTTCTCGTTAAGCCAACCATGTCTTTTGACGAAAAAGGACACCGTGTTAATAGCAAGACCTACTATGTTCTTGGATATGACGAAAAGGGAAATGTACCTGAGGGCTTTTACCCAACAGTTGAGTCCTTCATAGGCGAGGGCGGAAGCTTCCTTAAGCCCAGAAGCGTATACCGTCAGGAGCCAGGATGCGAAGCTGGTGTACAGATCGCAGGAATGGAGGCTGTTGGCGGCCTTAGATTTGGTAAGGCTGAGCTTGAACCAGGACAGGAAATCACCTATACGGTCCTTATTGGCGTAGCCCAGAGTGATGCAGAGATAAAAGAAATCACAAAGCGTTTCAAGAAAGCAAAGACCGTAGAAAAAGAGTTTGATTACACCAAGGAATACTGGAGAAATAAAGTAAATGTAAGCTTTCACACAGGAGATAAGGCATTTGATGAATTCATGCAGTGGATTGCATTCCAGCCACTTCTTAGAAGAGTATATGGATGTTCATTCCTTCCTTATCATGACTATGGAAGAGGTGGAAGAGGCTGGAGAGACCTCTGGCAGGATTGCTTATCACTTCTGTTCATGGAGCCTGGTGAAGTAAGGAACATGATAGTTGCTAACTTCGGCGGAGTCAGAATGGATGGAACTAACGCAACTATCATTGGAGAAGGTCTTGGAAACTTCATTGCTGACAGAAATGGAATTGCAAGAGTCTGGATGGATCATGGATACTGGCCTCTTAAGACACTTCTTTTGTACATTCAGCAGTCAGGAGATTTTGAGATACTGATCGAGCAGGTTCCATATTTCAAGGATTCTATCGTTCACCGCGGAACTCTTATTGACAAGAGGTTTGAGAACAAGGACAACAAGCAGCTTGTAACAGTTAATAACAAAGAGAAGATATACGAGGGAACTATCCTTGAGCACCTTATCGTTCAGAACCTTAGCTCCTACTACGAGGTCGGCGAGCACAACACATTAAGACTTCGCGGCGCTGACTGGAACGACGCTCTAGATATGGCCAATGAAAACGGCGAGTCAGTAGCTTTCTCTTATGCTTACGCTGGTAACTTAAGAGAGCTTTCAAACCTGGTAAAAGAGTTCTCTAAACAGTGCAAAGTAAATGCAATCTTTGTAGCTTCTGAAGTGGCAGCTCTTTTAGATGGCGCAGAAATAACTGCTGCTGCAGATAAGACAAGACTCCTTGATGCCTATGTTAAGTCTGTGGAGGGAAATCTTTGCGGAGAACAAATAGCAATTGAGCTTGATGACCTTGCTAAAAAGCTTGATAAGATGGCAGATAGCTTTACCAGACACCTCAATGACCAGGAGTGGATCAAGGGCAGCAGAGGTATTGGCTGGTTTAACAGCTACTATGACAACAACAAAAGAGCTGCAGAGCGCTATGATGAGGATGATGATAAGACACGCATGATGCTCACCGGTCAGGTATTTGCAATCATGGGTAAGGTTGCAACCACGGATCAGATCAAGAAGATTGCCAAGGCAGCAGATAAGTATCTCTACAAAGAAAACATTGGTGGCTACAGGCTCAACACTGATTTCCATGAGTTCAAGACAGACATGGGCAGAATGTTTGGTTTTGCCTACGGAGAAAAAGAGAACGGAGCAGTCTTTTCACACATGGCCGTAATGTACGGAAACGCCCTTTACAGCAGAGGCTTTGCAAAGGAAGGCTTCAAGGCTCTTAACACACTCTATGAGGCATCAATGAATTTTGCTACAAGCCACATCTATCCTGGAATACCTGAGTATTTCAGCGCAGACGGCAGAGGCAAATACCCATATCTTACAGGCGCTGCATCCTGGTATCTTCTTACAATGATCACCGAAGTCTTTGGCGTAAGAGGACAGGCAGGAAACCTTACAATAGAGCCAGCTCTTTTAAAGAAGCAGTTTGATAAAGAGGGCAGAGCAGGAATAAGCCTCAATTTTGCAGGTAAGAGATTTGATATAACAATAGAAAACAAAGATAAGCTTGAGGTTGGCACATATAAAATAAAGGCAGCCCGCCTGAATAACAGCGAGCTTGCCCTTGATGATTCTAAGCTTATTATTCCAAGAAGTACAATTGATAAGCTTGGTAAGAATAATGAAATTATCGTAAGTTTAGGATAACGAATCCCCCTCCTCAATAAGGGGATTGTACTTCATAATATCAGAGGTAGTCCCCTTCCAATTAGTACCGTAGTATTTCTCACGGTACTTTTTTGGTGTCATGCCAGTTTCCTTCTGGAATATCTGGTTGAAATGACTCTGAGATGTAAAAGAAAAATAGCTTGCAATATCTGCAAGGCTGTAATCACTGTAGCGGAGGAGGTTCTTGGAAGCTTCGATCTTGGCTTTCCTGATGTAGTCGCTGGTTGAGATTCCGACTTCCTCCTTGAACAGTCTTGAAATATAGCTAGAGGAATTACTGATATACTCAGACAAATCCTTAATTGTAATTCTCTCTTTGAGGTGAGAGTAAATATAATTCATGCATTCAGTCATAGGTCTGGACAGACCAGCCTTCTGGCGAATGATCTTCATCTTATAGGTATAATCAGTTACCATCTTGTCGTGGATTTTCTCCATGTCTTCGATGGTATCAATATAATCCAGCTTCTGAATATAGAAATCACTGAGGCGATAGGATTTCTCCATCTCCATTCCATTATCAATACAAAGTCTGGAAATCAAGGCTACAGAAACAACAAAATGATATTTGAGATTCTGTAATGGTGAGTTAGACAGCTTACCAACTCCTGCCATGTTTAAAAATTCATGTTTGAGGCAGTTCTCTCTGATTGCATCAACGTCTCCGCTTGCAACCTGCTGATAAAAGAGAAGCTCCGCATTCTGATGACGGTGGACAATTTCCTCATCTTCACTAGGAGAATATGTCAAAAAATCCTTACTTTTCATAGCGCTTACCACTAAAAAATACTGAATAAAAATACAATAGCAAAAATTGAGAAAAGCATAGCATGATTTTATTATTTTAGCAATGAATTTGATATAAGGATTGGAAACTAATCTGTATTATGTAACAAGATCACGTGACAACATATTATGGAGGTAAACAAATGAAAAAGAAAGTTTTAAGTCTTATTCTTGCATGTTCTATGGTTGCAGGAATTACAGCTTGTGGGGCAGCATCAACATCAAATGGTGGAAACGATACAGCAACTGCATCATATGTTGAGGCAGGAGAAGAAGGAAAGGTTATTAACATCTATTCTTGGAACGACGAGTTCAGAACAAGAGTAGAGGCTGTTTACGATAAGGTTGACCACACATCAGAGGATGGCACAGTTACATACCTGACAGATGGTACAGAAATTCACTGGACAGTTAATCCTAACCAGGATGGTGTATACCAGAGCAAGCTTGATGAGGCACTCCTCAATCAGGCAACAGCTAAGGCTGATGACAAGATCGATATGTTCCTTTCAGAGACAGACTATGTTGTTAAGTATACAGACGCAGCAGCTGATGTAGCTATTCCTCTTAAGGAGCTTGGAATCGATCCAGATACAGATCTTGCAGATCAGTATGGCTTTACTAAGACAGTTGCAAGCGATGCAAACGGAGTACAGAGAGGATCAACATGGCAGGCTTGTCCAGTTCTTTTCGTTTACAGAAGAGACATTGCTAACGACGTATTTGGAACAGATGATCCAGATGCAATTCACGCAAAGGTTGCTGATTGGGCAACAATGAAGGCATCTGGTGAAGAGCTTAAGGCAAAGGGTTATTTTACTCTTTCATCTTATGCTGATACATTCAGAGCTTATGGCAACAGCATTTCACGTCCTTGGGTAGATCAGGGCAGCACAGAGATCAACGTTGATCCTCAGATCATCAACTGGGTAAACGATTCTAAGACTTGGCTTGATGCTGGTCTTCTTGACGCTAACATCAAGGGTCAGTGGACAGATGACTGGAACAAGGCTATGGGTTCAGCGTCTAACGTATTTGGATTCCTTCTTCCAGCTTGGGGTATCGACTTCGTTCTTAATCCTAACTGGGATGGAGAAGTTGGCGCTTGGGCTGTAACAGATGGCCCTCAGGCATTCAACTGGGGTGGTTCATTCGTTCACGGCTGTGCTGGAACAGACAATGCTGAGCATGTAAAAGAGATCATCCTCGCTGTAACAGGTAGCAAGGATAACCTCATCAAGATCACAAAGGATTATCTTGATTTCACAAACACACAGTCTGGTATGAAGGAAATTGCTGAGGATACAAGCTTTGGTGCTGAGTTCCTTGGTGGTGAGAACCCATTCACATATTTCCAGCCTGCAGCTGCATCTATTCAGATGACAACTCTTTCACCTTATGATCAGGGTTGCGTAGAGCTTGTTCAGAACTCATTTGGTGATTATTTACAGGGACAGATTGACTTCGAGACTGCTAAGCAGAACTTCGAGAGAGCAATCCAGGAGAGATATCCTGAGATCACTGCAGTAAACTGGCCAGAATAAGATTACACAAATAATAAAAGGCTTTCCTGCACTGCCTGGTGCAGGAAAGTCTATGTAATCTAAGACCATAGAATAGGAGATATATTTTTATGAAAAAGCACAAAAGCTTAAGCCGCGCGAAGTGGGGTTATATCTTTATACTTCCATTTTTTGCTACTTATTTTATTTTTTCATTCCTTCCACTTTTGGATACTTTAAGATACAGCTTCTTTGAATATTACCGTTCAGGTCTTCGCGTTGTAGGGCCTAATTTTGTAGGATTTGATAACTATATTAGCGTAATGGGTAAAGATTTCTTTACTTATCTTGGCAACACTTTCATTCTGTGGATCATGGGCTTCATCCCTCAGATTGTCATAGCTCTTTTGCTTGCTTCCTGGTTTGTTGATGCAAGACTTAAGATTCGTGGAAGCCAGTTTTTCAAGGTAGTAATATATTTACCAAATCTGATCATGGCATCAGCTTTTGCCATGCTCTTTTTCACAATGTTCTCCAACTCAGGCCCAGTTAATAACATACTTATTTCCATGGGACTTACAGATAGTGCAATAGATTTTATGGGAACACCACTTGGAACAAGGCTTCTCATAGCTCTTATGAACTTCCTCATGTGGTTTGGTAATACAACAATCATGCTCATGGCAGCAATCATGGGTATCAGCCCTGATATCTTTGAGGCAGCTTCTATTGACGGATGTTCACCAAGACAGGCATTCTTCCATATTACACTTCCTTTGATCAGACCTATTCTGACATACACACTTATCACTTCACTTATCGGTGGACTTCAGATGTTTGATGTTCCTCAGATCCTTACCAATGGACAGGGAAATCCTAATCGTACAAGCTATACACTGATCATGTGGCTCAACAATCTCCTTCGCGCTCCAGACTATGGCCGCGCAGGTTCTCTGTCAGTATATCTGTTTATTGTCAGTGGTATTTTGTGTCTGTTCGTTTACAGAATGGTCAATGGTGCTGATGAAGACAGACCATCCAAGAAACGTAAGAAAAAAGGTGGTGTGAGATAAATGAAAAGAAAAAGCTTATTTAGTGGAGCATTAAGAACAGTAGTAGCTCATGTTACGCTTATTATTCTTGCGTTTATGTGCCTGTTCTTCTTCTACATCCTTATAATCAACGCAACACATTCACATGCAGACCTCCAGAAGGGCTTTAGTGCTCTTCCAGGAAGTAGTGCCCTTGATAACTTCATGGCCGTTGCAAATGATGGATCTTTCCCTATGCTCAGAGGTATCCTGAACAGCATCATCGTTTCATCTCTCTGCGCAGTTTTGTGTACATACTTTTCAGCTTTAACAGCTTACGGTCTCTATGTTTACGACTTCAAGCTGAGAAAAGCAGCCTTTACTTTTATCATGGTAATCCTTGTAATGCCGACACAGGTAACAGCGCTTGGTTTCCTGAGATTGATCACTAACATGGGGTTAAATGACACACTGGTACCGCTTTTCCTCCCTTCGATTGCGAGCCCCGCAGTGTTCTATTTCATGTACAGCTACATGCAGGCAAACCTTCAGCTGTCACTTGTTGAGGCTGCAAGAATTGATGGCTGCAACGAATTTATAACTTTCAACAAGATTGTATTCCCTATCCTCAAGCCAGCGCTTGCGGTTCAGGCAATTTTCGTATTCGTAGGTTCCTGGAACAACTACTTCGTTCCAGCTCTTATCATCGAGTCCAAGAACAAGGCTACAGTGCCTATTCTGATAGCTACACTTCGTGGAGCAGATTATATGAACTTCGATATGGGTAAGGTTTATATGATGATTACAGTTGCCATTGTGCCTATCATCGTAGCTTATCTTTTCCTTTCAAGATTTATCATTGCCGGTGTTGCACTTGGCGGTGTAAAAGAGTAATATTCTCTATAGACTATGGTCAAATGATTAAGCGGAAGGAGAGACACTATGCGCGATAACAGCCAGTCTAATGGAATTACGCGTAATGTGATCGCAGTACTTATGTGCGCTGCGCTTTACTTTAGTGTCCTCTTTTCCGCCTTTTTTATTGTTGACGAATATCACCATGACTGCGTGGGTGAGGAATGTCCTATCTGTCAGTGCATAGCAGAGTGCGAAGCTTTTGTTAATCAGATCAGCTCCGGACTTATCATTGTGTTTATTGCGCTTCTGACCCTTGCCATAGCTGCAGATTCTTACAGGATGTTCGTAAGTCTTTTTTCTGCTAACACTCTTGTTACGCAGAAGGTGCGTCTTAATAATTAAATTTCTCATTTATTCTTTTTTGAATTCCTGTTTACTAACTTAATATTGCAAAATTTGGAGGAAATTATGAGAAAAATATTTTCTTTTATTTTGGTTGCACTCATGCTTGTGAGTGTTCTTTCTGCGTGCGGAAATACTGCTTCTGTAAGTGAAGTTCAGGATGATGGCGCAGTTCTGGGGAAGAAAAAAATCCAGGTTGTGACTACTATTTTTCCTGAATATGACTGGGTAAAGACAATTCTTGGTGATAACCCTGGCGGAGCAGAGGTGACAATGCTATTGGATAACGGCGTAGATCTTCACAGCTATCAGCCGACAGCGGAAGATATCATGAAGATTTCAACCTGTGATCTGTTCATATATGTTGGTGGTGAGTCAGATGAGTGGGTGGAGGATGCCCTTAAGGAAGCAACTAACCCTGATATGGTGGTCATCAATCTGTTGGAGAGCCTTGGAGATGCTGTTAAAGAGGAAGAGCTTGTGGAAGGCATGGAAGCTGAGGATGAACACGACCATGACCATGAGGATGGTGAAGAACATGACCATGAAGATGGTCATGAGCACGAAGAGGAAGAAGGCCCTGAATACGACGAGCATGTATGGCTTTCCCTGGCTAATGCCAAGGTTTTGTGCAAGGAGATTGAAAGGGCACTTTCACAGATAGATCCTGACTATGAGAGCGTTTATTTCAAAAACGAGGCAGACTATGAGGATAAGCTTGATGAGCTTGATAAGGAGTACAGAGAGGTAGTAGATGCTGCGCCAAATAAGACTCTCTTATTTGGAGACAGATTCCCCTTCAGATACCTTGTGGATGACTATGGTCTTGATTATTATGCGGCTTTTGTAGGCTGTTCAGCTGAGACAGAGGCAAGCTTTGAGACAATAACCTTCCTTGCAGGAAAGATGGATGAACTGAGTCTCTCTTGCATTCTCACAATAGAAAAAAGTGATCAGAAGATAGCTGAGACTATCAGAAATAATACGCAGTTCAAGACTCAGGCAATACTAGCACTTGATTCCATGCAGTCCACAACTTCTCAGGATGTGGCAGATGGCGCAACCTATTATTCGATAATGAAAGACAATCTTGAGGTGCTAAAGAGAGCACTTAAATAAGCTTTGGAGGATACTATGCCATTACTAACAGTAGAAAATCTTTCCCTTGGATATAACTCCATAAAAGTAGTGGAGGGCCTTAACTTTACCGTAAACGAAGGGGATTACCTCTGCATCGTCGGAGAGAATGGTTCAGGAAAAACCACGCTGATGAAAACCATATTGCACCTGCAAGAGCCTATAGAGGGGAAAATCTGCGTTGGTGATGGCCTTAAAGCTAACGAAATTGGCTATCTTCCTCAGCAGACAGATGTTCAAAGAGATTTTCCGGCTTCGGTAAAAGAGATAGTTTTATCCGGATGTCAGGGGCATATGGGATTAAAGCCCTTCTATAGCAGAAATGACAAAAAGCTCTGCGAAGAAAACATGAATCGCATGGGAATAATGCCCTATAAAGACCGCTGCTATAGAGAGCTTTCCGGAGGTCAGCAGCAAAGGGTTCTTCTTGCAAGAGCTCTTTGTGCTACCAGAAAACTGCTCCTTTTGGATGAGCCTGTGGCTGGCCTTGATCCAAAGGTCACCACAGAAATGTATGAGGTGATAAAAGAGCTTAATCAAAAAGGAATAACCATCATCATGATCTCACATGATATATCGGCGGCTATTAAGTATGCCAGCCATGTACTTCACATGGGGAAGGATGTCTTTTACGGAACAAAGGATGAATATCTTAGAAGTGATGAAGGTAAGCTCTTTATGGTTGAAGACAGGAGGATGGGGGCATGATTGAAAAAATATCGTTCTATATGCAATTTCCATTTGTGAGATACGCACTTATCGTGGGAATTATGATCGCGCTGTCATCATCTCTTTTGGGAGTGACTCTTGTGCTCAAGAGGTTTTCTTATATAGGAGATGGCCTGTCCCACGTGGCCTTTGGTGCCATGGCTATTGCCACTGTGCTAAAGCTGGCGGATCAGATGATACTTATCTTACCGGTTACTGTTATCTGCGCCGTGCTACTTTTAAGGACCGGGCAGAATGCCAGGATCAAGGGAGATGCTGCCATAGCCATGTTGTCTGTGGGAGCGCTGGCCTTTGGATATCTTATAATGAATGTCTTTTCCACATCCTCAAACCTTACCGGGGATGTGTGTAGCACGCTTTTTGGATCAACATCTATACTGACACTTACTCTTAGGGAGGTAATGCTGTGCACCATTTTGTCTTTGGTGGTAATAGCAGCCTTTGTGCTTCTTTATAACAAGATTTTTGCTGTGACCTTTGATGAGAATTTTGCAAGAGCGACAGGAACAGCTGCAGAAAAATATAACCTTATAATTGCGGTTATGATTGCAGTGATCATTGTGCTGGCCATGAACCTTGTGGGCTCGCTTCTGATATCTGCCCTTGTGATTTTCCCTGCTCTTTCTGCCATGAGCGTGTTTAGGAGCTTTAAGAAAGTGACCATTGCATCTGCTGTTATCTCAGTTCTATGTGCATTTATAGGAATTATGATTTCCATTCTTGCTGGAACACCTGTGGGATCTACAATTGTGGCTGCTGATGTGGTGGCTTTTGGAGCATTTTTTGTCATGGGTAAAACATTGGTGAGGGCAAGGGCATGAGAAGGCTTGGATTAAAAAGGATTACTGTGGATATATTCATGAAGAGATGTATTGTAATCTCAATGATGATTATGACACTTGCGTCGGGATGCGGGAAGAATGTGGATGCATCTGATATAGACAATAATACAGATTCGAGTGTAACTAGTAATGAGAGTATAACAACAAGTAGTGATGAAATAGAAAATGACACAAGTGTTGTAGATGAGACAACTGAAATCACTGAAACTATAGAAACAACTGAATCTCTGGAAGAGGAAAAAGAGGAGATACCAGAAGAACCTTCACTGAGTAACATAGAAGGTGTTGATATAGATCTGACAGCTCTGTCAAGTACAGTGGTCTATGGACAGGTCTATAACATGATGTACTATCCGGAAAAATTCGTGGGTAAGACCATCAGAATGGAAGGCATGTACTCAGATTATTTTGATGAGGCCAAGGATAAACATTATTACGCCTGTATCATTATGGATGCCACAGCCTGCTGCGCTCAGGGAGTAGAATTTGAGCTAACAGAAGATTATGTTTACCCTGATGAATATCCAAGCGAAGGAGATTACTGCATTGTAGAAGGTGTATTTGAGACTTATGAGGAAGATGGTGCGGAGTATTGCACTCTTCGAAATGCCAGGCTGATTCAAGGAAGTTGAAGTATAATGTATATAGAGTTAGCAACATATAAATTGCTAACAATGTAGTTGCATAAAATTTAAAATATGATATAATCCTTTCAGAAAGAGAGGATTTTTTGTGATGGAAAAAGAATTCAACATTCAAGAATATATGACTCACGGAGTTGAGAGAGTTGTTTCTGATGCGATCAAGGCAACCCTCAAGAATCCTAAGGAAAGTGCTTATATGGCCAAGTTTGCCCTTGCAACTAAAGCTGCATCCAAGAAAAGAGCCAAGCTTGAAGCAGAGGGTGAGCACATTCCTCCATTTTTGATTGCCAGTATTACAAGTAGCTGTAATCTTCACTGTGCAGGCTGCTATTCCAGATGCAACAATGCCACAGAGGATACAGAGCCTGTAAGTCAGCTCACCGATGAGGATTGGCTCAGAGTCTTTGACGAGGCAGATGAGCTTGGAGTTAGCTTTATTCTTCTTGCAGGTGGCGAGCCACTTCTTAGAAAAGGCGTTATCGAGGCAGCAGGTAAGAAGAAGGACATTCTTTTCCCAATATTCACTAATGGAACATATATGGCTGACAAGTACTTTGATCTCTTTGACCAGAATAGAAACCTTGTTCCAATCATGAGTATTGAGGGTGAAAAAGAAGCTACTGATAATAGACGCGGCGAAGGCGTTTATGACAAGCTTGTTTCCAACATGGATGAGCTCTACAAGCGCGGCCTTATCTATGGCGCTTCAGTTACTGTAACTACTGAGAATATCAAGGAAGTTTCTTCTGAGGACTTCATTGGTAAGCTTTCATCCAAAGGCTGTAAGGCTGTAATCTTCGTTGAATTCGTTCCAGTTACTGATGATTCAACACATCTGGCACCTGGCGATGAGGATAGAGAGTACCTTAAGGGCGAGATAGCAAGACTTCGTCAGGAGCACCCTGAGATGGTATTTGTTTCTTTCCCTGGTGATGAGAAGAGTTCAGGCGGATGCATTGCAGCAGGAAGAGGGTTCTTTCACATCAACTCCCATGGCGGAGCTGAGCCATGCCCATTCTCACCATATTCAGATATCAACGTAAAAGATACATCACTCCGTGAAGCTATGAATTCCAAGCTTTTCAAAGCGCTTCAGGCTGAGGGCGTACTCATTGAAGATCACGCAGGCGGATGTGTTCTCTATGAGAAGAGAAAAGAAGTTGAAGCTCTTTTGACATAATGTGACTTATAGCAAATAAATAGGCTGGAGCATTTGATCATTGCTCCAGCCTTATTTTATTTATCCATATTTAGTTGTCTGCCTTCACTGGAAGGAGTCTTAAGCCACCTGTTCCAAAGAACATTGAGTTTCTGATCATTCCGATGCGGTATAAGCTCAGAACGTAGAACATTGAATACATGATAGTCATAATCCCGAATGCTCTGATCAGCTCCTCAACTGTTGGAGGATATCCGTATCTCCTTGTAAAGTTTCCTACATATTCTGCAATTTCTGCTTCTAGTCTACCCATATTAGTAACCGTCCCTTATGCATGCGTCTCTTTGGATATTTGGACGCTTTTAATTAGTCTAGTCCAAGAATATGTCCTAAATTTGTAGAAGTTATAAAATAATTATTAAATGATTGCTCGCAATTTTTATTTCGCTAAATTGGAGAATTACGGACTTCGAAGACACAGATGATGTTATGTATTTGGGAAATATTTCTGACTACAATATATTCAAGAAGATTCGAAACGGAAACATTCTAATGATCAAGAAGGAGGGTGCCGATGAACAAATTCTTACAGGGAATGCTGTTTGCGCTTCTTTTAGTATATGTGGTTTCGCCAGTGGATTTCGTTCCCGGACCTGTTGACGATATCCTGGCAATAATCTTATACGCAGCAGCAAACAGAAATAAGTTTTTACCCAAGAAAGATTACAGTAATGAACAGATCGAAGTAATCGATGTGGATGGAAAAGAGATTTGAACTTTTGTGATTGATTTATTTGGAGGAAAGTTGTTATGAGTAAGAAATTGTACAGAAGTAATGATAGAAAAGTTTTTGGTGTTTGTGGCGGAATCGCAGAGTATTTTGATATTGATCCTACGATCGTAAGACTTATCTGGATCATCATGACATGTTCAGGCGGAAGCGGAGCAGTTCTTTATCTCATAGCCGCAATTCTCATGGACAACAGACCTGATTATGTTAGCAGATACGAGAATCAGTAAATTCGCTATCAGCAGCTACTTGCTGATCACATAGATTGGAATAGCCTCAAAAACCCCTTGAAGAGAGCATACGATTGAAATAAATCGTATGCTCTTTTTCTGTTCACTGGACATGTTTTAAATTTGTGATGTGGGATAAAGAGGGGTGAGCATGGATGTGATAGCAAGTTTTGCAATGTATGCAACAAACGAGGCAATTCCATTACATAAGCCGGAAGGATAAAGTGATACTGTAATCAAAAAGCATGCGAGAATTACATTTTTTGAGCAATATGGAAGATTACTGATTACAGAAAATTTAAGATAGAAGGAGATTACAAACTATGGAAATGACACTTCGCTGGTACGGCAAAGAGTACGACACAGTTAAATTATGGCAGATCAGACAGATTCCAGGTGTTAAGAGCGTTATCACAACTCTTTACAACAAGCAGGCTGGAGAACTCTGGACACAGGACGAGATCAAGGCCCTCAAGGCTGACGTCGCAGCAGAGGATATGAAGATTGCAGGTATCGAGTCAGTTAATGTATCTGACGCAATCAAGGCAGCTACAGCTGAGCGCGATGAGCACATTCAGAACTACATCGATACACTTGAGAACCTCGGTAAAGAGGACATCCACATGGTATGCTACAACTTCATGCCTGTTTTTGACTGGACCAGAACAGAGCTTGCAAGAAAAAGAGCTGACGGCTCAACAGTTCTTGCTTACACACAGGAAGCAGTAGATGCTATTCAGCCTGAGAAGATGTTTGAGTCACTTGCCGGTGATACAAACGGCTCAGTTATGCCAGGTTGGGAGCCAGAGAGAATGGCTCACGTTAAAGAACTCTTTGAACTCTACAAGGGCATCGACGAGGAAAAGCTCTTTGAGAATATCGTTTATTTCCTTAAGGCAATCATGCCAGTTTGTAATAAATATGATATCAAGATGGCTATTCATCCAGATGATCCAGCATGGTCAGTATTCGGCCTTCCTAGAATCATCAACAATGAAAAGAACATCCTCAAGCTCATGAAGGCAGTTGACGATGTGCACAACGGAGTTACATTCTGCTCAGGTTCATACGGAACAAGCCTTGAGAACGATCTTCCACATATGATCAGAGCTCTTGAGGGCAGAATCCACTTTGCTCATGTACGTAACCTCAAGTTCATTTCACCTACTAACTTTGAGGAGTCAGCACATCTTTCATCAGATGGAACCTTTGATATGTATGAGATCGTTAAGGCTCTTTATGAGACAGGCTTTGACGGACCAATCCGTCCTGATCACGGAAGAATGATCTGGGGCGAAGTAGCAATGCCAG
>JAEEGH010004957.1_pt1 | contig 33824 bp, 28 predicted proteins | sample 9134181 | NCBI WGS metagenome assembly JAEEGH01 (sample SAMN16246544, study PRJNA631951) | gut metagenome | biome: gut microbiome; feature: rumen; material: DP-attached | host: Bos | place: Iran: Karaj | collected 2018-10
TCTTAAGCGCAGAAGAAACTGAAATTCTCGGAATGGTGCACTTTTTCCTTATATCAAATGCGCTGTTCTATTTTCCGCTTACGCTTGTGAACGTTATACGCTTCTGCATTCAGGGAATGGGCTACAGCCGTCTTGCCGTGCTTGCGGGCCTTTTTGAGCTTATAGGCAGGGCTTTCATCGCAATTTGCTTTGTGCCGCGCTTCGGGTTCAGGGCTGCATGCTTTGCCTCACCCACCGCCTGGATTTTGGCTGATATTTTCCTGATTATAGCGTTCTTTGCCTGCTACAGAAACCTCGAAGAAAAAGAGCTGAAATTCCGCGCCGGCTTCGACGAAGTGAGAGAAGATTAAGAGAGTTATTTCCGATGCTTTTTTGACAAATCTGTGATATATTTTATAAAATACACAAGGAGGCTGATTATGTCATATGCTGCTTTGGAAAAAAAATTACAATCTGTTCCTGAGCAATATTTTGAACAGGTGTCTTCTTTTTTAGATATTATTTTAAATCTTTCGCACAACGATAACCATTCAGATAAAAAACACTTATCAGGACATCCCGTACCAGGCCTTGCGAAAGGCGAATTCAAATATCCTGATAATATCAATCTTTATGATGATGAAATAGCAGATATTTTCGGAGTTTGATATGCGGCTATTGCTCGATACTCATATTTTAGCTTGGTTTCACACCGAAGATGTAAAGATGTCTTCAAAAGCATGGAATCTAATAATGAATGATGAAAATTCCGTCTATTATAGTCCTGTAAGCATTTGGGAATCAGAAATAAAGCATAATCTACATCCAGATGATTTTCCGTTTTCTGGAAAACGGCTAGATGAACTTTCTAAAGAATCCGGTATGAATTTTCTGCCTTTACTTTCAGAACAGATTGCATTATTGAATACCTTGAAATACTCACCGGCCGCCAAACGACCGCATAAAGACCCTTTTGACCGTATGTTAATCTGTCAGGCAAAAGCTGAAAACATGCTTTTTCTTACACATGATGAGCTGATTCCATTTTATAACGAACCATGTGTCATTTCTGTGTAGAACAAATCGGAATGATACTGCTACACAAACTTATCAGCCGGAGCATTGAAGCAGATTAGTCGCTGCCGAGCAGTTCTGCGCCGCGTTCCATGGCGGTAAGGCCGGTACGCACAAGTTCCATGATGCCGAAAGGCTCGAGCAGGCGGATGAGGCTTGCGATTTTGTCTTCGCTGCCGGTTGCTTCTATGACAAGTGAATCTATGCCGACATCGACGATGTGCGCACGGAAAATGTTTGCTGTTTCAATTACTACGCCGCGGCGTTCACCTGAAACCGCAACTTTTATAAGCGCAAGCTCACGGAGCACAGTTTCTGACGGTTCGCAGTGCTTTATCGAAATTACTTCAACAAGCTTTGAAAGCTGCTTTTCAATCTGTTCAAGCGTAGACTCGTCACCGCGCACCACAATCGTCATGCGCGACTGGTCTGGGTTATACGTTTCGCCGACGGAAAGGCTGTCAATGTTATAGCCGCGGCGGCTGAACAAGCCTGAAACACGGCTCAATACACCGGCATGGTTTTCTACAAGAACAGTCAGAACAAATCTTTTCAATTGTGCAACTCCATTATCGCAATACTGTCATTATCTTCTCGTGCAGGTAATTTCAATTGAGCTTTTATGTCATTCCCGTGCTTGACACGGGAATCTTCCATAGATTATCGGGTCAAGCCCGATAATGACAACTGGCACGCCCGATAATGACAGACTTTACTTCTGCTCCAAGTTCCATGAAACGGTGCGGAGAATATCGCCGAATACGCCGGCTGCTGTAACGCCGGCACCTGCGCCGTAACCGCGAACGGTCATCGGAATCGGTGTGTAACGCGCCGTATGGAATACAAAGGCGTTTTCGCAGCCCTTGATTACATAAAGCGGATGCTCCGGCCCTACTTCCATCATGCCGACAGAGCATTTGCCGTTTTCGATTGATGCGGCCATGCGGAGCACTTTATTTTCCTTGCGGAGAGCTTCAATTTTCTTGGCGAAATAATCATCAAGCTGCGGCAGCTTCTTAAGGAATTCTTCAGTTGAACCAGAATCATCGAATTCAGGCGGGAACACCTTGTTGATGACGATATCTTCAAGCTCAAGTTCCATTCCGGCTTCACGCGCAATGATAAGAGCTTTGCGCGCAACATCGAGGCCGCCCAAATCGTCGCGCGGGTCTGGCTCGGTGTAGCGCTTTTCTTTTGCTTCAAGCACAGCCTGAGAAAAGCTTGCGCCTTCGTCAAGCCGCCCGAAAATATAAGACAAAGAACCTGACATAATTCCGTAGAAGCCCGTAAGTTTGTCGCCAGATTTGAAGAGGTTCTGCAACGTGTCGATAATCGGAAGCCCCGCGCCGACGTTCGTTTCATAGAGGAAGCGGCGGCGCATCTTGTTTGCCGTAGCGCGAAGTTCTTTATAGAAAGCCATGTTCATTGAGTTTGCGCGTTTGTTCGGCGTGGCGATATGCATTCCGGCTTTAAGAATGTCGAGATAGCGCTCTGGCAAATCATAAGAAGCCGTGCAGTCAACAAAAATCGGGTTGAGCGGCTTTACGCGGCGCACGAATTCGAGAATCTCGTCAAGATTTGTCGGCTTGCCGTTGTTCTTCACGTCTTCGCGCCAGTTGCGCAAGTCAAGGCTTGTCTCGCTCATAATCATGCCGTCAATGTTAGCAATTGCCATTACGCGGATTTCAATGCCCTGTGCAAGCAAATCTTTCTGCTGGTCGCGGATTTGATCCATAAGCGCGCCACCGATGTTTCCGACACCGAAAGCGAAAACTTCAATTGTCTGCGCTGTGTTGAAGCAGAAACGGTGTGCAATGCGCACGGCCGTATCGCCGTCTTTTCCGTTTATTACAACTGAAATTGAACGTTCTGAAGAGCCTTGCGCAATTGCCAGAATGTTGATGTCCTGGCTTGCAAGCGAATCAAGGAAAGTGCCTGCAATGCCGCGCTTGTGCTTCATGCCGTCGCCGACAATCGAAACAATCGCGCAGTCTTCCTGCGTTTCAATGAGGTTAATCATGTTTTCGCGCAATTCAAGCTCAAATTCAGCACCGAGAATTTCCTGCACTGTGCGTGCATCGCTCTGGTTGACGCAGAAACTGATTGTATATTCTGAACTTGACTGCGTAATCAAAAGCATTGAAATGCCTGCACGTGAAACAGCCGCAAAAATCCGCGCGGCCATGCCAGACTTGCCTTTCATGCCGCTACCAGAAACGCTGATGATTGCCGTGTTCTTAAGGCACGAAATGCCACGGATCGGGCCGCTTGACTTGAAGCTGCCGCTTGTAATGCGTGTACCGCGGCTTGAAGGGTTCATGCTGTTAAGGCTCCACGCTTCAATGCCTTTTGCGGCAAGCGGTGCAAGCGTCTTCGGGTGCAGAACCTTTGAGCCGAAGAACGAAAGTTCCATCGCTTCTTCGTAGCTCATGTCGTTTACCATGATTGCATCTTTTACGATGCGCGGATCGGCAGTGTAAATGCCGTCAACGTCTGTCCAGAATTCTACTTTTGATGCGCCGAGACCTACGCCGACAAGGGCTGCTGAAAAGTCTGAACCATTGCGGCCGAGAAGCCCCATCGAGCCGTTCTTCCAAGTGCAGATAAAGCCCGGGAAAAGCAGGATTCTTGAACCTGCGCCAATCCTACCGTCACGGACGGCGGCGAGAGCTTCCATAGTTCTTGGCATATCAGGGTCGCCCTGTGCCTGGTTTCCGGTTGTGTAAATATATTTGCGCGAATCTAAAAGGCAGACAGACTGACCTTTTGCCTTGAGCACGGCCGCAACAATCGGGCTTGAAAGGCGTTCGCCAATGCCCATAATGCGGCAATGCACAGAAAGCGGGCACTCGCCGAAAGCAGAAACGGCGTTCAAAAGACGCTCGTATTCGTCAAAAACTTCGGCAAGGTCATGCATTACGGCTTTTGCGTCAAAGCCGCTCAAACTCTGAGAAATTTCGGTACAAATGGTGTTATGAGTATCTTTAATTGCAGCAATAAATTCCTGCGGAAGCGCACCGGTAACTGTCTTGTCGATGCTTTCCTGAAGCTTGTTAGAAATGCCAGCAACAGCAGAAACTACAACGCTGATGCGGTCTTTTTCTGCGCGGCCAATCATTATGTCTGCCGAATCCAGAATGCGGCGGGCACTGCCCATTGAAGTTCCGCCGAACTTTAAAGTAATCATTAAACACCCCTGAAAATAACGAGTTCCATTAATACAGTGTCATTGCCCGGTCAGACCGGGCAATCTGCTTCAAAATCAAACATAAGATTATCGGGTCAAGCCCGATAATGACATTTTGAAACAAAAACTGATTTCGAAAACTCGAAATTGCAAAAATATAAGCTAGTTTAGCTTATATGAAAAAAATAATCTATATAGCAAATTAAACTAGTAGATTAATTGAAGCTAAAAACAGAAACTATACGTTCTGTATTCATAAGTATCTGTTATTTTGTTCCATAAAGCTTTGTCAACGATGCCGGTCTGGGCAAGATTAAGCTGTTTCTGCACATTTTTTACGGCATTTTCTGACTGCCTGCCGAAATAGCCGTCAATGTCGATTGTCTGGCCGTAGCAGGCGCAAAGCAAAAACTGAAGATACCTGATGTCATCGCCGTAAGCATGAGGCTTTACGATTTTCAGCTCGCGTGTAAATTCTGGCTTTTCAAGCTCTTTGGGCGGCAGCACGTTTATCTTTTCGCCGGCTTCAAGCCCGCACACAACATTTTTGCCTGCTTCATAAGACGGGTCAATGCCTTCTTCGCGCGTGTCTTCGTTTCCTTCGTCCATTCCGATTTTTCTTACAACAAGCGCGGAGCCGGTGTTTTCCACAACAACCTCAAAACCGCCGCCACCATACCAGAAAAAGAAATACGGCAAGCCGTTCCGTGTTTGCTCAAAATCAGGCTCATTTGAAGTGCAAAAAAACAGGCAGTCTGTCAATTCTTCTGTCTTTGAATTATACAAGTACAATTCATACATCGGAAAATCTTCAAAAGTTTCAGATTTTCTGTATTGCCACTGAATATCTACGGTCTTTTGCTTTTGGGCAGCTTCTGCATTTAAAGCCGCCGCCATCACTGCAAAAACCACAAAAAAGAATAACAATCTGCGTTTCACCGTCTGCTCCTTTACAAGCTTTTCTTGCTTTTGTTATGCCTGCGCACCTTAACCATTGAACACAGCCGGGCAACAGAAGCCGCAACCGCCATGCCGAGCGCAATTGAACCGGCCGCGATGATTGCGTTATAGCCGGCCTTGCCCGCAAGCTCGGTGTTGTGCGTTACGGCGGCGTGCATGGCAACAAACATGCCGTAGCCCGGCACAAGCGGGAAAAGCCCCGGAAGCAAGTACACAGTCGCGGGGTTCTTGCTGAAGTAAGCCCAAATTTCAGAAAAAAGCGTCAGCGCCGCCGCGCCGCACATATAACCGGCCGGTTCTGCAAAGCCAAGATACTGAAACATCAGCCTGTAAATGAACCAGCCGATTCCGCCGGCGATTGCACCCGGCAATATGTCGTATTTTCCGGCATTAAAGACAACCGCGCAAAACGCAGAAGCTGCCGCCGCCCAAAAGCTTGTCCACAAAACTTCGCCCATACTCAAAACACCATAAGACCTAAGACCGTGCCCACCGAAAGCGCGGCAGCAATCATGCATGCTTCCATAAGCCGTGCAGTGCCAGAAACCAAATCACCGGCAATCAAGTCTCTGATTGAATTGACAAGCGCAAGGCCGGGCACAACCTGCATCAGCACGGCTGTGCTCACCGTTACGGCAGACGGAATAAACTGAAATTTGACGACCGCACTCGAAAGCACCGCGATAAGCGCACCAGAGCAGATTGAGCTTATAAAGCTGTTAATCGGCAATGTTTCAAACCACAGAAGAAAAACGCGTAGCACAAGCCCGATAAAAAAAGCCGCAACCGCTTCTTTTAGGCCGCCACCGAACACAAAAGCAAAGCAGAATGAGCTAAAAGCCGCGGCAAGAACCATAATCAGATGCGGATATTCAGATGAATCAGAAATTCTTGAAAGAATGCTTTCTATCATATCAGGCTCTGAACGCTTGGTGCGCAGCATGAGCCGCCTTGAAAGCATGTTCACTTGAGAGAGCTTCCGCAAATTGACGCGGCGGTCTTGCACGCGGCGCATTGCAGAATGGTGGTGGTTGTCTTTGTCTACAAACGAAGAAATTACGACAGTCGGCGTAACGAAAGAAGAAGCATCTTTTGCGCCGAGAGCTTTTGCCGTGTTGACCACAAGCTCTTCCGTGCGGTAAGTTTCACCGCCGTTCCGCAGCATAAGCTCACCAGCCTTCATGGAAATGTCTGTTATGTTGTCGCTTGATACTTCTGTCTTCAAAACAACTCCAAAATTAGCGTTCCGCGGCGGCAAGCTAAGGCAAAATCTACTCTGCTCCGCGCGTTATAAGCTCAATGCACATACGTCCGTTGTGGTACGGACATTTCCACGGTTCGGTAATCGGCCTGTCGGCAAGCGGTGTTCCGTCTTCGTTCAAGTAGCCGAACCATTCGCTGCCGGCGCGCCTGTCAACCACATAATTTTCGATATATTTGAACACGCGCTCCGCCGCATCTTTAAACGGCGAAGAACCGTGCTTCTGATATTCGTTGTAAAAGCCGACGACCGCTTCAGCCTGAACCCACCAGATGCGCGTCTTGTCGACTTTTGTTGTTCCTGTGCGCTCGCCGCGCGCTTCGTTGCAAAGCGAATCGTTCATGAAAGCACATTCAAGGATTTTCTTTGCAAGCACGCTCGTATACGCGCGCGTGTCTGAAATAAGCGCTTTGAGCAGCGGAATTTCAGACTTGCCGAAAAGCTCGATATGATTTTCAAGCACTTCGCAAGCTCTGTCGAGCAGCCAGCTTGCCTCAATGTCGTGGCCGTAAGAATGAATGTCGCCGAGCGGATTCATCTTCTCGTCAAAGAAAACCTCAAGCCGCTCAAAATCATCGTAATAAAGCTTTTCGCTAAAAAGAATTAGTATATTCTTAAGCTTTTGTGCAACGCGCGGATGAGAATCAACATCAAGAAGCGCAGTGTAAGCTTCAAGCAGATGAAGCAGCGTGTTCATCGTCTTGTCGGCAACAACGCCCTGGTCGCAGATTGCGCTTTCAACCGGCTTCTTCCAGTCCGCGCTGAAAGCTTCAAGATAGCCGTAAAAATCTGTGCAGTAAGCTTCAATACACTCAAAAAGCTCATAAGCGTGGCGCAGAGCTTCTTTGCTGCCGGTTGCTTCAGCATAAGCGGCAAGCGCATAAATGCCGAACGCCTGATTGTATGTGTTCTTCGTACTGTCAGCGCAAGAGCCGTCAGCATTCATCATCCAGAAAAGTCCGCCGTTTTCGCGGTCAAAGCAATATTTGGTCAGAAACTCATAGGCGTGGTCAGCAAGCTTTTTGTTCTGCTCGCCGCCGATTGTATTGTAAACTGTTGAATAAAACCACAGAATACGGCTGTGCAAGATTACGCCTTTCTGTGCGTTCTTGTTTACGCGCAAATCATGGCCGACATAGCCGTAAAAACCGCCGCGCTCAAAATCGGCAAGCTTATTCCAATAAGGCAGAATTATGTTCTTTAAATGAGCAACAGCCTGCTCTTTCATTAAAAAATCTCCGTTTTCGCCAGTCTTTTCCGTTTTAACAGAAGCAGACGCACGTTTAATTTCTTCTATAAATTGTTTTCTATGTTGAAGGGGAATATTTTCAAAAAGGCTGTCATTTTCAGACGGAACAAAAACTTCTTTTGTGTAGCCGCAGACAGGACAGCGCCAGTCAGCAGGTACATCATCAAAGTCTAAAGGATTGTCTAAGCAATAATATTTTGCCGCAACTTCTGCATCAAATTCGTAGCCGCAGACACTGCATACATATTTTCTTGCCGACATGAATCCTCCATTGTTAATAGCATAATATATAACATTGGACGCTTACTGGGCAAGTAATTTTTCAAGTTCAAGCTGATGGTTCTGTAGTTTTTCGTCAAAAGGTTTTATGGCAATTACCTGTTTTAAGTAATACTGGGCTTTTTTATAATCTTTCTGTTTGTAATAAATCTTGTAAAGGTCGTATAAAGCTTCGTCATTGCGCGGATTTGCCGCAAGACTTGAGCGCAAATCGTTCAGTTTAACCGAAGCAGTTGAAGCGATGCGGCTTCTCTGGTAATAAAGCGCACTCTTGGCACGCTGTCCCGCTTTCGGCAGAATTTTTTCGATTAATGCCGAAGCTTCTGTAACATTTTTTGACGCAATCAATACGCGTATGTACATAATCTGCACATCCTCTTTGTCCGGCGATGCAGCATACAGTTCTTTTGCAAGGCTCTGTGCTTCTGTAATCTTATTAAGCCCGAGACACACATCAACGCGCAGCAGCTTTGAACGCTCGTCGTTTTTAACCTGCATAAGCTTGTTTGAGCGGTCATAAGCCGTCTGCCACTGCTCATTCTTTACAGCCTCTTTTACCATAATGTAAAGAGCCTCTGCATTAAACGGGTCTGAACCCAAAACCTGCGATGCAAGCTGAGAAGCTGTCAGGTCGTTGATTTTACGCCCCGTCGAAGAAGCAATATCTGCCGAAAGAATTAGCAGCTCAGGGTCAAGCGGATATTCTTTTAAAGCCTGTGTTGCAAGAGCCGCGGCGGCGTGTACGTTTTTGTTCCAGTCGCGGAGAAAATAAAGTCTTACTACATAATAGTCTTTATTCGGTTTTTCTGTTTTTGCGTAAGTCTCAAGTGCTGCCTGTGCTTTCAAGTATTCGCCTTTTTCAACAAGAATACGCGCACGCATAAGCTGGCATGTTGCGTTAGAAGGGTCGCCCTGAAGCACCTGCGTTATGTAGTTTTCAGCCAAATCAAAGTCGCGCTGTGCAAAAGCCGCCTGGGCACAAAGCGTCAGAATCTGGATATTGCTGTTGTTTTTGAGCAGAACCTTTACAGCGGTATTATATGCGTCTTTCGGGCGGTTCTGGTCAAGAAGAACTTTTGCATAAGCCTCACCAATCGGCGCACAGTCACTTTGCAGAGAAAAAGCCTTTTCAAGATAGCTTAAAGCCATTTTGTTTTTCCCCTGCCTTGTGTACAAAATACCCAAAAGATAAGGCGCAAGCACAGACTGCTGATTCTGCCTGCAGGCTTCTGTCAAAGCGCTTTCGGCATCTGCATAATAGTTTTTAAGACCAGGTGCAGAAAACAAGACCAAAGACGGCAGCACCATCGTTAAAAAATCTGAATTATTTACAGAATTGAACGCATACGCGCCCATTTTTACGGTTTCCATAATTGAAAGGTAAACAGAACCGGCAGAAGAAACTTCCGGAATTTCCCAGTTTATGCGTTCGGCAGGGTAAGCAGTCTTTAGAATAAATGAAGCCAAAACAAGATACTGCTTTTCAGTTACGGTCATTTCTTTGCCGCTCAGACGTATTTTGTTTACAGCAGCTTTCAAAGAAGCAGGCGAGCCTTTTTCAATTTCTGAAATAAGATATGCTTCCTGCGGGGAACCTGCCTTTGATGCCGGTGCAGCCCAAAGCTTCAAAAATGAGAAAACTAGCAATATAAAAGTACAGAACTTAAAAGTGCAGCAACGCTGCCTTCTATTCATTAGGAAATATCCTCGTAATCGTCATCAAAATCTTCACCGCTCTCAAGTACGGCCTTTTTCGTATGCTGAATGTAAAAAAACGTTATCAAAAGCCCGATACCTACAAAAATAAAAAGAAGCGGCCACCACATAGCAGCAAAATATCTTATAGGCACTTTGATTATATGCAGAGAAAACTGCAAAAAGAAAACGCCTAATAAAACAAGCACAAGAGACGGAACAAAATAAACTGCAACTATCCGTTTGAATTTATAAATACCCGAAAAGAAAAGCGAAAAAGACGAAAAAATAACAAAAAACGGCCAGAGCTGGCCCATTCCAAACGGCAGAATGCCAAGCTTTACAATAAAGATAAAGAAGCCGTTCGAAATCAGAAAGCAGCCTAGAAAAACTGTCCATGCCTTATGAATTGAAGTTGCACACAAATAAAGGAAAAATCCGCCTGCAAGAACGGTAAAAACAGTAACCCAAGAAATAAAAGAAAAATTAACAGACGCAAAACGGGCAACAAGCAGAATAGCACCCAAAATTATGCATGAAATGCCCACTGCAAGCAGTGTATTATATTTTTTAGGCATAAATCCCCCATCAAAAGCCGGAAAAACTTTTAATAATTATGTGAATCTCGAAAAACTGAAGTTTTTAGAGATTTCATTATCATAAAAGTGTAGCACAAAACAACTGTCAAAAAACAGACGGTTATATAAGTTTTAACATGGAAAAAAACTAAAAGTTACATAGTAGATGTATTCGGAAACTGGTTTGAAGCTACGCTACCAATACAGCTTTTCGAACAGGTCTAGTATCCTGCCTCTTAAAACAGCTGTTGAAAATAAGCGTCAGCCATGTTAAAATCATCGCCATGTTAAAATTGCAGACACGAATTTTATTGACCTATATTTGTTTATGCACAGTAATTTTATGTTCATCTTGCAGACAGAAAACGCCCGCAACGAGCAGGCTTTCAAATACACAGAAGCTGAGTGATTTGCAGCTTCTTCTTGAATCAGATGAAACAACGCAGGAAAGCCGCTTTACCATAGTAAGCCAGCTTGCCAACGATTTTATAGCAAAAAACCAGACCACCGAACTTGTGCTTTTTTTGACCGACTATGTGGAGAACCACCCGAACGACCAGTATAACGCTTACTGGCTGCTTATGGTTGCACATATTTATATGGAAGACAAGGCAAAGCCAATAGCACGCTACTACTTTGACAGAATCTTAAGCGATTATGACGACTTAATCGTAAAAGGAACTTCAGTTCATTTTACGGCGCTCATCAATTTGATTCAGCTAAGCAGTGACCCGGACAGCCGCATCAAATTCTTCAACGAGCTTATTCTCCGCTTTCCTGACAAGATAAGTCTTACAGAGATGTACGCGCGTCTTGCCGTTGAATACGAGAACATCGGTGAATGGGAACAGATGCGCAAATGTTACGCGCTTTTTGAGGCGCAGCCTGACGCAACCACAATTCAGATTTCGGGCATTCCGAATGCGTACCACCGCGCGAACCAGATGCTTAAGCTCAACGCCTCTGCAAAAGACTGGTCTTTTGAGTCGCTCGATGCGCTCGAGCAGGCTGTTAAAAATGCACTTAAAACGAACAATTTCAAGCAGCTTGAAAAATACCGTTCAAGGGTAAATTTCTTCGCAATGACTTGGAGACAGGAAGAAACTGACTCAAACAGCCAGGCAAACTTCTCTATGGCAAATTTTATGCGCGGAAAGATACGGTTTAGCGAAAAACTTGACGAAACTTCTAATACGAGCGAAGCGTATTTGCGTACATGGGGATGGCAGCAGAACGTTTCAGTCTGGTATTTCTATTTTAGAAAGATCAATTTTCCGCTGGACCCGGATATTCATGGACGATGGGAATGGGCCGGCATCTATTACGGTGAGAAACTATGAGAAAAATTAATGCTTTTTTGCTGGCTTGTGCATTTTGTTTTGCCTCTGCGCAGAATTCTTTAGACGCACAGGAACAGCAGGCAAGCAGCGGCACCATTTCGTTTATCAATCTTTTTGAAACAGCAGAAACTTCCACTTCGTTTACACCTATAAGATTTGAAACTAAAATCGATAAGCTTTTGGCAAAGGCACAGGCTGAAAACCTTCAGGACGGTGCTATTGAGGAACAGCCTCAAAACAGCGGTGAAGCACCGGACAATGAAGCTGAAGCTGACGATACTTTGACAGGCGAAGCTTCCGCAGAAAATAATGAAACAGAAGAAACACCGCTGCCGGAAAAGCAGAAAATCGCAATTGACTATCCTGAAGAGAACGCTCTTGTTCAGAAATTTCTTAAGCAGTACACAACAGACTACGCAAAAAAATGGCTCGCCGCCGTAATGAAGAACGGTGCGCCCTACCGCGGCTATATCCGCGCAAAAATAGCAGAGATGGGTCTGCCTGAGTGCCTCGAATTTCTTCCGGTAATTGAATCAAACTTCAAGATTGACGCCGTCTCAAAGTCTGGCGCAATGGGCATGTGGCAGTTCATGAAGAACAGCATCTCACCTTTCGGCATACGCGTGAACGAATGGATGGATGAACGCCGCGACCCGTGGCTTACGACTGACGCGGCATTGAAAAAGCTCAAGGAAAACTACGACACGCTCGGCGACTGGAACCTTGCGCTTGCGGCGTACAATTCTGGTCTTGGCGCAGTTTCAAGAACCTGCAAGAAAAACCCGGGCGCAGATTACTGGGCTTTGTGTGAAAAGAAGCAGCTCAAGAGCGAATCAATCAATTATGTACCGAAATTTCTTGCAATTGCAGACATTCTGACAAACCCGGAATATTACGGGATTGATGCGGTTGAATTTGACGAGAACGCTCACCTGGATTATGCTTTTATAGATGTAAAGCGGAATGTAGATATCTCGCTTATTGCAGAGCAGACTTCGATGGATTCAAGCATAATCAAATTCTTGAACCCTGCCCTCTTTTACGGCGTTACGCCGCCGAATGCGGTTTACAAGCTCCGCGTTCCGTCTGAATTCAAAGACGCTGTTGCCGAGCTTGTAAACGACAAGAGCAAGCTGCTTATAAAGTATCATCTTTATAAGATACGCTCAGGCGACACAGTTTATGCTTTGAGCCGCCATTACGGCGTTTCAGAAGACATGATTTTGCAGGCAAATCCGGGACTGAAGCCGTCGCAGCTTAGAATCGGCAAGACGATATGCATTCCGGCTTTCAAAGACGTTTCGCCATATAAAGGCAAGCCTGCTAACGATAATGTGGCTTACACTGGAACTTACAAAGTTCAGCAAGGCGACAACCTCTGGAATCTCTCTCTAAAATATAATGTTCAGGTTGAAAGCCTTGCAGAAGCAAATAATATGAAAGTTGATGCAATTCTTCGTGAAGGAAGTACTTTAAAAGTGCCGATAATAGATTGAGTTTTATCTTATTTTATAGAAAATACGCCCATAAAAGGGCTTTCAGATATTCCCTTGATGAGAGGTTTTTATGTCTTTTATTAAAAATAAGTATATAGTTTCAGTTATTTTGCTGTTAATAGCGGCATTTACTTTTGCACAAACCCAAAACATGCAGTCTTCAAGCAGCATAGACTGGACGACACAAAAGTTTTCGTCAACAATCACGCTTGACGTTGAAAAAGCGGGAATAAACATGCCGTCAGGGCGTGCGACAGCCGTAGAACGGATTAACATGCAGACACCTCTGCTTATAAAAGATGCTCTGCTTGCGGTTAAAGTTAATTCGTTTACAGAAATTAACGATTTGGTTTTGCGCGAAGACATTACACTTGAGCAGCTGAGCCAGATTATTGACAACGGCGAAAGTACACCAAGCTATTTCTCAAGAGATTCACAAGATCTTCAGATTGCACACAGCATCTCGCTTCATGATATATCAGCAAAAATTCTCTCTCATCAGCATACATACAGGCCAAAACAGCCGATGGACAGAATCGCCTCGCGGCCTTACACAGGCATTGTAATTGACGCACGCGGAATGCTTCCAGTTCATGGTGAATTTATAACAGAGGGCGCCGAGCCTTGTCTTTTTCCAAGAATTTGGGACGAAACAATGACTCTGCTTTATGAGCATAACATGGTTAAGCCTGAAATAATTAAAAAGCAGGGTGTTGTAAATTATGGCTATGAAAGTGATTTGACTAAATACATAGACCGCATCGGCGAAGATCCGCTTGTTATAAAAGCGCACCAAATTTATGGAACAAACAGAACAGACCCGGTTATTTCACGTAGTGACGCACTCCGCATTTTGTCTGTTCCAGAAAACATTGACCTTATCAACGATGGAAAAGTTGTAATTCTTCTTGATAAAGATAAGCTTATAAAGAAAATACGTGTTCCGATCAAAGACGACTCATATTACCTTGCTCTCAACAAGCTTAAAAAGTCTATCACTGACGATGAAGACATCGCAGCACCTATAATCGACGGTCCAGTTGGTGCATCATTCTCGTTCGCATTCCGTTTCAAGCCGGATTCACCTGAGCTTCTGCCTACAGAAGGCGAACGCATTGATAAGATTGCTAAAATTATAAAAGATGTTCTTAATACAACTACATTCAGTATTCTTATTGAAGGACATACAGCACGCATCGGCGATATTCAAAGCGAAATGCCGCTGTCTATTGCACGTGCAAAGACCATCGTAGAAGAAATGAAAAAACGCGGACTTCCTCCGGAGATTTTCAGCTACAAGGGTTATGGTGGAAATGTACCGATTGCTTCAAACGACACGCCGGAAGGACGTGCACTTAACCGCCGTGTAGAAATTACACTGCAGCCGGTGTTCCACTACACCTCATGGTACTAAGTGAAAGCAACTATTCTAGTAGACAGCACCCGCGCCGGTAACTTAAAGGCAGAATGGGGATTGAGTATTCTCGTTGAGTACAACAGAAAAAAGATTCTCATTGACACGGGTGCTTCAAGTAATTTCTTCAAAAATGCAGAAATGTGCGGCATCAGCATTAAGGATGTTGATGCCGGCATTTTAAGCCACGCACACTATGACCATGCGAACGGTCTTGAGACTTTTTTCAGAGAAAATTCCACAGCAAAGTTTTACCTGTTAAAAACATGCAGAGAAAACTGCTACAGTTCACGCCGTTTTCATAACAGATACATCGGAATCAAAAAGGGCATCCTCGAAAAATACAAAGACAGATTCGAGTTTATCGACAGCACCTGCACGCTCATGGACGGTGTAACCCTGATTCCTCATGAACTTGACAATATGCCGCCGCAGACTGAAAAGCTCCATAAGATGGGGCATGTTAAAGGCACGCTGCTTGTAAAAAACGGAAAAAACTGGCAGCTTGACAATTTTGACCACGAACAGACTGTAGTTTTTGAAACAGAGAAAGGTCTGATTGTTTTTACAAGCTGCGCACATAAAGGTGTTGTAAACACAATCGAAGACGTGAAGCGCGTTTTTCCTGATAAAAAAATTTATACGCTCGCAGGCGGTTTTCACCTTCACAGAAAATCTGAAAACGATGTAACGCAAACCGCACTTTATCTTGCACAAACTGGAATCAGGCAGATTTACACTGGCCACTGCACCGGCGAGCGCGCTTTTGAGATTATGAAAAAATACTTGGGCGCAAAGCTCTATCACCTTCACACTGGGCTTATAATGCAGTTCTAAGCATTTTCAAAATGGCAAAAAAATAGGGCGCAATTGAAAGAAAAGGAGGGTAAAAACTTTCACTGCGCCCACAAAAGGGAAAAAATGGTATAATTATTTATAGCTCTAATTTCTCTATTTTGTCAAATACTTTTTCTCTATTTTCTCTAAAATTTTTGCTTTTTTTGGCGATTTTTTCAAATTTTCCGTGTAAAACGCTCATTTCAATTCCAATCAATGAGTATTTTTCATTTACAATGACTTTTCACGGCTGGTTTTTATAGAATACTTGTACAAACGCGCTTAAATCTGTAATTTAAAAAAATGCAGCTTAAACAAATTGAAACTTCACCGTATAAAAACGCATTCAACATGGCTTGGCCGGCAGTAATAGAGTCTTTCTTCGTGGCATTCGCCGGTCTTGTTGATTCGCTGATGGTCAGCCGACTTGGCGCATACGCTGTTGCGGCTGTCGGGCTTACGACACAGCCGAAATTTTTAGGTCTGGCGCTTTTCTTTGCAGTAAACATTGCAGTTTCTGCGCTTGTTGCGCGCCGCCGTGGCGAAAGCAACAAAGACGATGCAAACAGAATCTTGATTACAGCAATTGTTTTTATTGTGATTGCGGCAGCCGCAGTAAGCACGCTCTGCCTTGTGCTTGCAGACCAGATTATACTGTTCTGCGGCTCAACACCAGAAACGCACGGCAGCGCAGTCATATACTTCCGCATAATAATGGGCTGCATGATTTTCAACTGCATTCAGATGGGCATAAACTCTGCGCAGCGCGGAGCCGGAAACACGAAAATCACGATGGTGACAAACATCACCTCGAACACAATCAACATTATTATGAACTATATGCTCATCGAAGGGCATTGCGGTTTTCCGGCGCTCGGCATACACGGCGCGGCCATAGCCACAGTTCTCGGCACAGTCGTCGCATGCGTTATGAGCATAAGCTCAATCTGCAAAGCCGGCTGCTTTGTAAGCATTCCGCATATAATCAGCAGCAGAATAAAACCGGCATTTCAATCTTTCAAAAGCATAGTCAAAATCGGTTACGGCATTTTCTTTGAGCAGATTCTTATGCGCATCGGTTTTATGCTTACAGCGATTATGGCCGCAAAGCAAGGCACGTCTGCAATGGCGGCGCATCAAGTCGGCATGAACATAATGGGGCTCACCTTCTCTTTCGGCGACGGCTTGCAGGCAGCCGCGGTTGCGCTGATCGGCAGAAGTCTGGGCGAGAACAACAAGGAAATGGCAAAAAAGTATGGGCGCATCTGCATGATATACGGCGGAATAATCGCCACGGTTTTGTGCCTTGTCTATTATTTCGGCGCGGGGCTTCTGATGGGGCTTTTCTTCAAAGAAGCTGAAATCATCGCAACCGGCGTTTCAATAATGAGGGTCATCATCTTTATAGTTATTTTCCAGATAATTCAGGTTGTCTACATGGGCTGTCTGCGCGGTGCAGGCGACACGCTATATACGGCGGTTGCTTCAACTATTAGCGTCACGATAGTCCGCACGACAGGTTCTTATATTTTTGGCTATATGCTAGACTTCGGCATAACAGGCATCTGGCTTGGCGTATTGCTAGACCAGATTTCAAGATTCTGCTTCGCGTCAATCAGATACAAATCAGGCAAATGGACTGAAATAAAGATTTAAGCTTGAGGAAGAGCGTAAAGATTTGCAGACGCACACGACGGAAAATGTAGCAAGTTACAAGCTCCGGCGTGTTTAGGGTTGCTTGTTTGTTTTTTACTAACAGTTTGCTAACACTTGTTTTTAACAGTCTGTTCATTTAAAAAAAATAAAAGCTAAATCCTTCCTATGAAAGAACTTAGCTTCGCTCCCCCGCGCAGGCTTGAACTGCGGACCCACAGATTAACAGTCTGTTGCTCTGCCAGCTGAGCTACAGGGGAATGTGCTTCATTGCTGAACACGTTGAACATAATATAGACAGATTAAAAAAATGTCAATAGCCGGATAAATTTTTTTTAGCTTTCACAAAACTTATGCAGAGCGGTGCGGCTGAAGGGCAACGGTGCGCCCTAAGCTTAATCTGTCAGATTAAGCCCTGCGGCATTCGCTATGAAATGCTTGATTTCATCAACCGACGGCAAATACTGCTCTTTGAGCGCGTCAAGGTTTCGGCTCAAGGCTTGGGCGAATTCAGGGTCTTGCGACGGTGAAAGCTCAATCTGCTGGCCGAGCTGCTTTTCCAGCTGCTGCTGTTTCTGGCGCAGCTTCGGCAGAAACTGCTGTGTAAGCGCATCTTCAAGCTGCTGCTGCGCTTCAAGATAACGGCTGAAAACCTGGTCAACAGACTGAAAAAGCGCCGCCATATTTTTGTGCGGCAGCAGCACTTCAAGCCCCTGCCCTATCAGCAGAATCTTTTGTTTTTCAGTTTCATCAGCAGGCAGCTGAATCCTTGCCATAAAAAGCTTAAGCGCGCCTTCAAGCACCCAATCTTTTTCTTCGTGCTTGTAGCTGCCAAAAGCTTTTTTGAAAGCGTTCAAATCATTGTCTGATAAAAAATCAGAAGCAATTTTTTTGCCGCAGTTGTTCAATTCCCGTTTTTTTCCGACAGATGCATCGCTTTTTATGTCTGCCGTGCGTTCAAGCGCAATTTCTAATGCAGATTTAATTTGTGACATATACTAAAAATACGGCTTTTGCCTGCATTTTTCAAGTTGTTCAAGATTCGCAGGTGATGAATCTTTTTTCTGTTGCAATGTGTGTTACAGGAACATCGTAATCGTCAGAAGGCAGGTTTTCAAAAACCTGGCAGTCATAGCCGAAACCGATTATGGCTTTCGGAAGATAAACCGGAGAATTTGATCTGTAGACGCCGTCTATGTAGCGGTCGTAATAGCCCTTGCCATAGCCCAGGCGCGTTCCGTCCAGAGCAAAAGCAAGACCGGGCATGACAAACACGCTTTCAAGCGGCAGTTTGCTCTGGTCAATTTTTTCAAGAAAGGCACACGGCTCTAAAACATTGAAGCTGCCCGGCTCTACCTGCTCTTCGATTTTTTTCTGCGGATCAAGCAAATAAAATTCAAGCGTATCGCCGGCCGTCTTTGGAATTGCGACAGCCTTTTTATCTGAGAAAGCCTTTTCAATCAGGCATGAAGTTGATATTTCGTTTTTTTTGGACATAAAGACAAAAAGACATTCGGCTTCTTCATAAAAGCTTGTTGCTGTCAGATTTGCCGCCGCAAGCATACTGCGTGTTTCAGTCTCAAAACCCACACGCAGCTGTCTTACGGCCATTCGTGCAGCAGCCCTTGCCTCATTTTTTGATTCAAATACCATCAGCCTCTCACTTTTCGTTTACATAATAACACAGGCTTTGAAAAAAATTAAGCACCAAAATGAAACTCTTTAATATTCAAGTTACAATTCTATTGGAAAAATACAAGAAGCTGCCGCTGCTGCGCGATTTTTTTTGGTTTTTAAACTTATTCGGCGACGCTGATGCGGTTGACGGCGCTGACGACGCTGTTGATACCGGCAAAACCGATGTTCGTGCTTTTGCCGCAGCCCCAGAATTTTCGGCCGTCATCAAGCGTTATCTCGACACATGCCAAAGCTTCTGTGCCCGTGCCGAAACCGATTGCGTGCTCGTGGAACGCTGAAATCGAAAAATGCGGCACTTCTGCTTTTTGAAGTGCAGAAACAAAAGCATCGAGCGGACCATTGCCGCTTGAGCCGATTGCGATTATCTCGCCCATATAGCTTATGCTTGCGCGGCACTGAACCAAATCGCCGCCGAGGTAAGTCTGTGCAAAATCCACAATTTTGAGCGGGCTTGTCGTATCAATCCATGTATCGTTGAACAGCTGGTAAATTTCTTCGGCAGAAAGCTCACGCTGAAGCTCGTCTGCGGCAGACGTAACAACCTTGCCAAGCACAGGATGCATTGCTTTCGGCAGAGAAATGCCGTAATTCTGCTCGAGTATCCAGGCCGCGCCGCCCTTGCCGCTCTGGCTGTTTATTCTGATTATTTCCTCGTATTCACGGCCGATGTCATGCGGATCAATCGGAATGTATGTTACGTCCCACGGCGCGTCTGACGGCATAGACTGACGTGCCGCCATAGCCTTGCGTATTGCATCCTGATGCGAACCTGAAAAAGCAGTAAAAACCAGAGAACCGGCATAAGGCTGCCTCGGCGGCACTTCCATGTCAGTAAATTCAGTGTATTTCCGCGTAATTTCAGGCAAATTTGAAAAATCAAGGCCTGAATCTACGCCGTTTGTGTACATATTAAGCGCCATTGTTACAATATCAAGATTGCCTGTGCGCTCGCCGTTGCCGAAAAGGCAGCCTTCAACGCGCTCTGCACCGGCAAGCAGCGCAAGCTCGCAAGAAGCAACACCGGTTCCCCTGTCGTTGTGGCAGTGCGTACTGACAATGATGTTCTCTCTATTCGAGATGTGTTTGCAGAAATATTCGATTTGGTCTGCATAGATGTTCGGCGTTGTATATTCAACAGTCGTGGGCAGATTGAAGATTATCTTGCTCATCGTGTGATTGTTCCATGCTTTTTGAACGGCTTCGCAAATTTCCACAGAAAAATCAATTTCGGTGTTTGAAAAGCTTTCCGGCGAATATTCAAGCTGAATGACTGTACCTTCAGCAAGACATTCGTTTCTTTTTATTGATTCGATGCCTTCAACAGCAACTGCAACAACCTCTTTTTTTGACATATTGAACGTATATTTTCTCTGGCCTGGCGAAGTCGAATTGTAAATGTGAAAAATGGCTTTCGGTGCGCCCCTGATGCTTCTCATAGTCTTTGCAATTAAATGCTCGCGTGCCTGGCACAAAACCTGAATGGTGACATCGTCCGGTATGTGCTTTTCTTTTATAAGGCGGCGCACAAAAGAATATTCAGTCTGCGATGCACTCGGAAAGCCGACTTCAATTTCTTTGAAGCCAATCTTTACGAGCATGTCAAAAAACGCAAGCTTCTGCTCCACGTTCATCGGCACTGCCAAAGCCTGATTGCCGTCTCTTAAGTCTACCGAACACCAGACAGGCGCACGCTCTATGGTCTTTTCAGGCCACTCACGCTTTTCAAGAGGAATCTTGCCGAAAGGGTTATACTTTGCCATTTTTATGCGCTCCATTTATCAGCCGCATTATTCAACAGACAGAACTGTTTGCGGCATAAAAAAAGCCTGCCACCGGTAAGGCGACAGGCTGTAATTTACAGAATTTATTCACAGCTCACGTTCTTACACGGCAGTTTGAGAAAAATCTTGCTAGAAGTAGTTTTACTGTGAAAATCATGGAACTAACATAGACAAAACTGAATATTTTGTCAACAGCTATTTAACATTGGCAAAGGCTTGACGAATGGCAATTTATGGGTGAGAATTTACACTGATAAAGGACGGCATGAACACTAAAGTTTTAATGTTTTTTGCCGATAAGCTAATCGGGGTAGTTGTATACACGGACGTATGCGGCTGCTTTCTTGTTATTTTTCTTAATATAAGATAGTTTTTAACAGAATGGAGATGGATCTTGATTTCTGAACGAAAAACACTGCACGGAATGCTGCGCGCATCCGTTTTACTTATCTGCATATTCACTTCTATAAGTCTATGCACAGCACAGCAAAAAGACGATACTCAGCTTATAGAGCTTATGGATGTAATGCTCGAGGACTTTTTAAATCCGCGTCAGTCTGCCCCTATAGTTGAGCAGAAGCCGCGCGTCCTTCAAGATTCTGCCATTCCGATGGAATCTGCACCTATAACCTCGTCTACGCTGCCGCAGGCTTCATCACCTTCTATGCCGGTTCATGTGCCGCTTGCAGAAGACTACTCATACACAGAGCCGAAACAGCAGACACCGGCGCAGACCGTGCCGTCTCAGTCTATAACAACGCCGCAACAATACACTCAGCCGCAATACACACAGGTTCAGCCGCTGCCGCAGACACAGCCTATATATTCACAGCCTCAGCACACAGAAATACAGCCTGTTTATACACAACCGGCTCAGACTCAGCCTGCACAGCCGCAATACACGCAGCCACAGCCTGTTTATACACAAACAGAACCAGATTACGTTGACATTGAGCCGATTTACACGCAGCCGCCGCAGACTCAGCAGAGCCAGCAGCAGTACACACAGACACAGCCGGTACAGAGCCAGCCACAATACACACAGCCAGCTCAACCTGTACAAGAACAGCCGCAGACCGTACAGCTTGAACAGCTCAAAGTTGAGCCTACCTCTCAAGATGAAAAAACTGAAGTTGCAGCAACCGATACTGAATATCCAGACATTCCTATAGACGATGAAGATCTCGGCAGCCTTGATGATATTCAATTTACAGAAGAAATGCTCCAAGAGAATTATTTTCAGCCTGTAAATACATTGACTGCAAATATTGAATATAACTCATATAACTCAAAGTTCAAAACACTCGGTGGTTCTGTAATGTTTGACCACTCATTCAGGCAGAATTCCGCTTTAGGTTTCCTTACCGGTGGATTTATCGAATTTACTGACGGTTTCAAAATCAAAGGTCTTAACTTCTCAAAGATTATTTTGGAAGCAGAGCTTGCTTTGTTCTACCGTCATTACATAATGTCAGACTCAATGAAAGCAAAGCATCCTTACGGCTGGGGCTTCTACCTTCAGCCTGAACTTGGTGCAGCAGTTGCATTCAACAAGACAGGTCTGATAAAAGACCAGCTCGGTTTGAAGGTTTCTCCGCTCGGTGCATTGCGTGTCGGTTTCCGCGCATATATAAGAAAATCACCGCTTTACATAGAACCGTTCCTTCGCGTAGGCTATCCGTTTGTTGCAGGCGGCGGTATCGGTTTTGGTCTCCAGCTTTAGCAGAAACCCAAAAAAAGGAGCAGGCACAAAAGTTTCTTAAAAGAAGCCTTTGTGCCTTTTTTTATGCTTGCGGTCTGCTACTTAGGCTTTTGGGCATAAAAAAAGCCGGTAAAACTTACCGGCTTTCATAAAGGAGCTTTGAGTGCAACACTTAAGTTGCTGTATATATTAAAAAACTTCAAATAATGTGTTATTGCAATCATAAAACAAACCCCCTCACAGAAAAAAGGTTACAAACTTTTTTTAATTTTTTTTCTTAAAATTTTATAAAAAAACTCCAAAAGATTTACTAAATTCAGTTTTGGGCATAAAAAAAGCTGCCAGAAGCAGTGTCATTCCGAACTTGACAGCCTTCGGCGGCTTCAGCCCGGAATCTCTACACTAATATTATGCAGATACTGAAACAAGTTCAGCATGACAATACTTCTTAAACAGCCTCTTGAGAACCGCAACAGCAATTATTTTTTTGCTTTTGGAGCCAAAGATTTGACAAGCTCAATATTTGCAGCAATTCTTTTAGCGTCTTTCTTGTCATTAGCTTTCTGTGTGGCTGTGATTCTGTCTGTTCTAAAACGTTTAGCAAGTCTCATAAAGATACCTCGTTATTGGTTTGTGATTACCTTGTACATATAACCCGGTCAATAATATCAAAAAAACAAAATAAAGGAAACACTTTTAGGATTTTTTTCTATAAAAACCGGCCTGTGTACAAAGTACGTGCTTTCATATTAATATTACTTCATACATCCGGACTGTACAGAAAACTTAAGTTTTCGAACACGTCTATCATAAAAAAGGAATCCGCATGGAAATTCGTGAATTGACCAAAGACGATTTGCCTTCTCTGCTTGAGCTTTATATTCAGCTTGATGAATCAAACAAGAATCTCACAGTTAAAGATTCAGAGGCTGTCTGGCAGCAAATTGAAGCTACGCCGAACCTCAGATATTTCGGTGCAATTGACGGCGGCAAGGTTGTCTCAACATGCTATTGTCTCATCATTCCGAACATTACGGCCATGAACAGGCCAATCTGCTTTGTGGAGAACGTCGTTACGGACAAAGACCACCGTAAGCAGGGTCTTGCCAAAAAGGTTATTGAAAAGGCAGTTGAATTTGCGCGTCAGCACAAATGCTATAAGGTGATTCTTCAAAGCGGCATCGCAAGAAAAGAGGCGCACCAGTTCTATGAAAAACTGGGCTTTAACGGCGAGTCTAAAAAAGCGTTTGACATGCGCCTGAAATATTGAAAAGCTGCGCCTACGGCTCGCAATGACGGCTTGGCTGCCTCTTTCGGTCACTTCGACTTGGTTCAGCTTCGCGGAAGCTAGCAGTCCGTGTCATTGCGAGGAACGAAGTGACGAAGCAATCCTCTTTTCGCAGGAGCTTAGTCTACGGTAAAAGCTTATCTTGCGAAAAGCGCCGCTTTTTGCTTCGCAAAAACCGGCAGCTTGTGTATACCAGCCCCATTTTAGAAGCTTTTGCACATATGCTCAAAATGAGCAGCCGTGTACACTCACCTATCAAGTTTCGTCGCAAGACAAAACTTGGCGGGTTCGCCAGTTCAATCTCAAAACTTTATCATAAACCAAATGCGAACCGTGATTGCTGCGCCTACGGCTCGCAATGACGGTGCGGCTGCCTCCCTCTTTCGGTCACTTCGACTTGGTTCGACTACGCTCACCAACCGACGCTCAGTGACCAGTAGCTGTGTTCCGTTAGAGTTTCTTGAGCGGCGCTTTGAAGCTCATCTGGCGGGGCGTTGAGATTGCATCAAACTTGACGGTGTAGACGTGCTTCACGGCATCAACTTCTATTACAGTGCCCTTGCCCAAAATGCCGTGGCTTATTCTGTCGTCTTTTTTTAAGCCGGAAAGTGCCGAAATCTTTGAGAGCGCGGCTTCTGAATCTTCGATGTAGCGCATAGTATTCTTTACAAGATGCTCCGGCACTTCAACAGCGTAATCAAGCAGATTTTTCTCAACATCAAAGATAAACCTTGAAGGATAGCGGTAGCCGAAGCCCTGCATCGTGCCTTCAGATTCTGTAAGATAAAGCCGGTCTTTTGCGCGCGTATACGCAACAAAGCCGAGCCTGCGCTCTTCTTCCATTGCCGCCATTGAATCGACTTTTTTGCTCGGAAACATGTTCTCGTTCATGCCGGCAAGGAACACAACCGGAAATTCCAAGCCTTTGGCCGAGTGGATTGTCATAAAGCGCACGGCGTTTTTCGTTGTGCCAAGGTCAGAATTGGTGTAAAGCGCGGCATGAGCCAGATAATCGGGCAACGTACATTCTTCGCCGCAAGAAGTTTCATATTCGTAAATTGACTGCTTGAGCTCCGCAAGGTTGTCGAGCCGTTCCTGCCCTCCTTCGGTTCGGAGTGCGCGCTCGTAGCCTGATTCGTTCATAACGTGGCTGAAAAGCTCTGAAATCTGCATACCGGCATAGCTTGCCGAATATTTTTCGATTAAGCTTATAAAGTCTTTCGCCTTTGTGTTTGCAAAAAGCTCGTCGTCGGCAGATTTTTTCAGCGCCTCATAGAGCGAGCAGCCGTTCTTTTCGGCATATTCTTTTAAGAAAGCAATGCGCTTTTCGCCTACGTTGCGCTTCGGCTCGTTCACCACGCGCAAAAAAGAAAGGTCGTCTTTGTATGCAATCATGCGCAGATAAGAGAGCGAATCTTTGATTTCGGTGCGGTCAAAGAACGGCATGCCAGAAAACAGCGTGTACGGAATCTCTTTCTTTTGAAAGACTTCTTCAATTACGCGGCTTATGTAATGCGCGCGGTACATAACGACGATGTTGCCCGGTTCAATGCCCTGCCCTTCAAGTTCCTTGACTTTTTCAGCTATAAAAAGTGCCTCATCTTCTGAAGACTTTGCGTGATAATACACAGGCTTTTGAAAACTGTCCGCACTTCTAACCGGCGCGAGCATCTTCTTCATGCGCACACGGTTTTTCGCTATAAGAGAATTTGCCGCGTTGATGATGCACGGCACGGAACGGTAGTTTTTCATCATCATTATGGTCTTGGTGTTTTCGTGCGTCTTGTCAAAATCCATCAGATATTTCACATTTGCGCCGCGCCAAGTGTAGATTGTCTGGTCCGGGTCGCCCACAATAAAAAGGTTCTTGTGATAGCCGCACAAAATCTCCATAAGCTGATACTGAATCAGGTCGATGTCCTGAAATTCGTCAATCATTATGTATTCAAGCCGTTCCTGCCACTTGAGCTTTATTTCGGGGTTTTCCTCAAAAATATACATGACGAATTTCAAAAGGTCGTTATAGTCAAGCCCGAAGCATTTCTTTTCCTGATAAAGATATCCGTAAAAGATTATGTCTTTTGGCGTTTTCGCCTCAAGATATTTCTGATAAATCTCGTCGAGGCTCATGCGGATCATGTCGTTGTAATAATCGGGGTTTTCAAAAATCTTGCGGATTTCTATCATGTCGCGCGCATTCGAGAAAGTCATCTGCCGCAGCGTAAGCCCGCGCTCTTCATAGATAATCTGAAGCATCGCGTCTATGTCTGAATTGTCAAGCACGAGAAAGCTTTTTGGGTATTGCACGGCGTTTGAGTCTTCCTGCAGCACGCTTACGCAAAAGCCGTGAAAAGTGGAAATATAGCCTGTATCGTTGTCGCCGGTCAGCTTGCGGATGCGCGACCGCATTTCGTTTGCGGCTTTGTTGGTGAAGGTGACGCAGAGAATGTGTGACGGCATGATGCCGACTTCGTTTACAAGATAAGCGAAGCGGTGCGTCAATGCGCGCGTCTTGCCTGAACCTGCGCCGGCGATTACGCGCACAAAGCCTTCGGTTTCTGTTACGGCCTGTTTCTGTTCCTCGTTCAGTTCATCTAAAAGCATATCCCCACCCGAAATAACGCTTTTATTCTATCAGCAACAGATTATCGGGTCTAGTCTGATTCCATCTTCGGGCGCTTTGGCTTGGTTCGGCTTCGCCACCATCATCGCTCAGTGACCGGCTAGGTTAAAGCTTAAAAAGCTTGTATACAAGCTTGTTAAGCAGCTTGAAAAGAAGGCCAAGAACAATTGAAGCAACAAGAACGCAGACGGCATAAAGCGCAATGTTGTAGTTTCCGGCTTTATAAAGCGGGCTTCTGCCGTTATAAATCAAAAAGCGGAAAACTGTTATTGCAGCAAGGTTCATCATATAAGTTTCATACGAAATGCCGCCAAAAAAGCGCAAAACAGGATTTTCTGCATGATAAACGAGCATTACGGCAAAAAGCGTAATGACGAACATTGTGACTTGCGGCAGCTGCCCCAAATAGCAGATAAACTTATTCAAGATGCCTGGCCCGTTACCTGCCCATTCAGTCCAGTAGCCGAATTTTCCCTGAAGAAAGCCTGAAAGCATGTGGAAAGCGACGAACAGCGCAATGCTGCATAGAAGCTTAAGCCAGTAAAGCTTCTTGAACCAGTTGCGGATTTTCTCTTCGTTGGCAGCAAAAATCATACCGATAAAGAACGCAATCGAAGAATTAACCCACCATTCGCCGAAAAACCAGATTACGCTCGGGTGCTTCCACCAGACAGCGTTTTGAAGTGCGCCCGGAACAACCCACCAGTTCGGTTCACCAGCCCACCAGGCAAAATGCCCGTTAAAGCAGAAGAACACGCCCTGCAAGAAAATCACGGTGAACATCAGCGCAAAGCAGATTTTTCGGTTTTTTATATGCTTGAAGATAAAGTAAAACGCAATGTACAAAAGCGTAAGCACCACAGGATACCACGCGTAATAATTGAGCAGCGTCAAGCCCAAAAGGCCTGCAATCCACTGGGGAAGCGGCAGCTTTTCGCCAGAAGCAAAGCGGAAAAGCCCGAACAATATAGCGTTTACATAAAACGGAATGAGGATTGCCTTTAAAACGCGTTTTTTCAAAAAACCTTCAAGATAATTCTCTTTTGTTTCAAGGCTCTTTATAAGGCCGAAGCCTGAACAAAAAAAGAAGATTGCCACAAAGAAAAAGCCTGCATTTACAAAAATGCCGAGCGCGCCCTTGCCGTAAGACTTGCCGAGCATCTGAAAAGCCTGTTCCTGCGATATGTGGTGCAGAATTACACCGAGAGCTGCAAAACCGCGCAAGCACTTTGTAACTTCAAGAGAAGCTGAATCTTCGTGGAACACGCCTTTGCCGCGGGCAAATTTGCCGCCCCACAAAAGCAGAAGCACAATCAGAGCATAAGTAACATAAGAAATGTACATAATCTCTCCCATAAAGAGGTGTGTCATTGCCGTACTTGATACGGCAATCTTAATGAACGAACCCCGACGCAGAGCGTGCGGGGTATCGTTCTTTCTCATAAGGTATCGCAGTCGGATTTCATACCCTTTGTTTCGACGCAGAGCGTCGGGGTATGAAACCCTCCGCACGAATCAAGATTGTCGGGTCAAGTCCGACAATGACATTTTGGAAACTAATTATAGCATCATAACCAAAGATTTACAAAACGCCAAGTTGCCGCCAATAATTTCATCTTTTACATTGTTTTTAGAGATATTAGAGTTTTAACAATTGACTTTTTTGAGATTTCAGCCGATAATATAATGTGGCGAGGGGATGTCGCCTTTAAGGCAAAAGGATTTGCATATGAGAAAATTAAAAAACCTTTTATTATTGACTGTTATTTTAACTTTTGCGTTAACATCTACAATCTCCTGCGGTGGTGGCGGAGGTGGTGGCGGCGGAGCTGCTGCTGGTCCTTCTGGAGCATCTGACAGTACATCTGCAGCACCTGCTCCTGCAAAATCATCGGCTGCGGAAATTATAAGCTTTAAATTTGAAAAGGCAGAAAATACCCCTGCCCTTGACGCTCTTTCTAATGATCTGGAAGGCAGTTCATCTGACGGTCAGAACATCATAGTTACTTATAATTATGGAACTTTGGACGATCAGCCGCTGCTTAAACCGACTATTGTAGTTTCACCAAAAGCGACTGTTCTTGAAGATACAAATCAGCAATTCAACTTTTTCGACAGCGCAAACCCTGTAAGCTTTACCGTAAAAGCTGAAAACGGCACAGAAAAAGTCTGGACAGTAATTCTTCAAGAAAATGCTCCTGGCGAGCATAATATTTACTATAGACCAGAAGGAATTACTCATCCTTACCCGACAACATATAACGAAAGCGAAGACATACACTTCGATGACAATCTCTATAACAAAGTTATAGCAAAGAACTATTATTTTGACGGCTGGCGCGAAGACGAATCTGCAACAACTACTATTGACGGCTGGGGCAGAATGGAAAAAACTGGCGATGTTACGCTTTATGCAAAATTGCAGCCTGCACCTTATGCAGATCTTGAAAACAGCAAGGTCTTTGCCAACGGCATTCCGGTAACTGTTAAAGAAAATGCCGGTGCAACAATGGTTTACTTTACCGATGCAAGCGGAAGCGAAAAATCTCTTAAATCAGTTAATGAGAACTACACCAATTTTGAAGGTTTCGACTTATACGCAGGTACATCTGGCGAAGCAGATGCACCGATTATTACAACGCCCGGTAAAATCACTATTACTGGCGGAAGACTTAAAAATGTCTACGGCGGCAACGGCGATAATCCAGAAGCAGCTTTAGCCTGCGGCTCTAACGTCTATCTTTCAGGCAATCCTGAAATAGGCAACCAGAAAAAAAGCGGAATCTGGCTCAAGTCTTTCTCTGGAAACAAGGTTAACGTAGATGGTAGTGTAAGTTCTACCGGCAATAAAATTACATTGATTGCAGCTCCAGATATGCCGACCGGCGCAGTTGTAGTAGAGGCAACAGATCATTTCACATTAAAGGAACACTATACACTCAGAAACAGCTACCGCACAGAAAACGTTGCGCTGGAAAACGGTGGAAACAATGTTGTACTCAAAGCAAGCATCAGCCTGCCTGACCCGGAAGATGTAACATGGAAAAGAGACCCTGTTGACGGCGATTACTTTACGCTTGGGTCTGGCCACTTCCATTCTAATGGTACAATTCTCAGTATCGGTGTAGAAGGCGGTTTCTTTAAAGTGCCGTCTGCCACTGTTACCGGCGGCAACTTTGACATGGCAATTAGATACAGTGACGATAGCCTCAATGAATATGTTGACAACAAATATATTGATGGTGAGGCAGGTAGTGGGCTTAAAACTTCTGATAAACTCAAATATGTGCAGTTCAAATCAGCAAGCGGTGATATTGCGGCATCCGCTGCATCTAGCTTCCTTGAAAAGGTTAAGTTTTTCATTGAGCCAGGCAAATCTAGCGTAAAAATAAAGCTCAACCTTCAGACTGTTCCATTACAGACCATAATTGACGCAGGTGTCACATACTTCAATGGAAGCTTCTATAAGATTGTTCAGCAAAATGGTATAAGCTGGGATAATGCCCTTGCAAAAGCAAAGGAAAGCAAATTCAACAATCTTGAAGGCTATCTTATGACTATTACTTCGCAGACTGAAAATATGTTCATCTACGACCGCGTATATGCAAAAGCCACTCCAAAGATAAACCAATCAAATGCGAGAGGCTGGATTGGCGCCAAAAGAGAGAATGGCATTTGGAAATGGGTATGCGGACCTGAAGCTGGTACAGAATTTTACAGTCAGTCAGCAAGGCAGCCTCTGAATGGTAATTTTTCATCATGGGACAGCTGGGAAGACAGGACAAGAAACAGAATATGGACTACATATCCAGCTTCTGCTTTCGAGGGTGGTGTAATACCAAAATACGACAAAGAGAACAATGCAATTAAACCGATTGCACAATCTCATCGTAACGACGACGTTTACTGGCCTGAATTCATTAAGGGTGTGCAAGAAAAAGACAATAAATGGTATGTCGACTGGAAACATCCTCACGCAGACAAGGGTGATTGCGCTTATTATACTGGCACTTATGTTTGGGGAAATGAAAATGGCAGTAAAGGCTATATAATCGAGTATACAGCTTACGAAGCAGAGGGTGCAAATAATCCAGATGCTCCAGTTCTTATAGCTGAGAAGGATTATTCAAGACCATAAGCCTTCATCAGCCAAAGGTCACCGGTTCCGGTAGCCTTTTTTATTGCTCCACTGCCCGCCCCTATCCAGTGGTTGAGCGGAGTCGAAACCACCGGACATAGCAGTATTGCCCCATCTTCGGTCACTTCGACTAAGCTCAGTGACCAAACTAGTTGCTGCGGTTTGGCTTCACCCATCAGCCATCGCTCGGTGACCGGAATTTACAAAACGCCGAGGACAATTCCTGCAATAATAATTGAAGCGCAGAACAGCTTGTAGCCGATACCCTTTTCTTTGAAAATGAATTTTCCACCAAGAATAGTAACGATGCACGCGCTCTGCTTTATAAGCGTCATTACGGTTATGCGGCTTTCGGGGCTGGCGTTTGCAATGAACAGCGCCTTATCGCCGATTACGAACATAACCGCAAGCAGCCAGACCCATTTGTTTTTCAGCACCGAAAAGCTGATTTTTTCGCGACGCACAAGCAGATAAATCACATAATAAGACACAAGAAACAGCATGTACCAGAACTGTAGCTGCGAGCTGTTTATGTCCTTCATGAGAATCTTATCCATAAAGCCCGAAACAGAATTGAAGACACAGGAAAGGAACGCAAGTGCAACAAAAAACGCCGTAGTTTCCCTTATTGGAATTGGCGTAAGCATTTCATCATGATTTTCTGCGGAATCATTGCGGGCTGTGCTGCCCTGGCCTTTTTTAAATGGCTTGAACTTTAAAAGCAGAAGCCCTGAGCTCACAAGCACAAGCCCCAGAATCTGAAAAATTCCCAAAGTTTCATGCAGCACAATAACGCCGAGCAATGTGGCAAAAAGAATGCGTGACAGCGAAAGAATACCATAAAGGCTTACAGGCAAATGCTTTAAAGAGCGGAAACTGCAAATCCATGCAAGAAAAATGGCAAAAGCTTTGAGTGCAACAAGAAAATAATACTTAAGCTCCATACCGCCGGCGTCTTTTGCCTGCGGCACAACCAGAATAAAAGAAATTGCCGTGTAAGCCACAAGCACTTCCATTACAGTGTTTGTGTACATCGCCTTTTTTTTGGCAATCTCCCTGCCGCCTTTTAAGATGCCGTACAAAAGAACAAGAAAAACCCAGGTCATTGCAGTTACAGTCTGTCGTTGTTAAGACATTCTCTAAGCTCGTCTTTTAAGCTCAAAAACGCCTCGGTAAGAAACGGGTCGAAATGCTTGCCCGACTCATCTCTGATAATCTGCAAAGCCTCATCGAGCGAATACGGCTCTTTATAGCAGCGCTTAGAAACAAGGGCGTCGAAAACATCAGCAAGAGCCATAATTCTGGCTGAAACAGGAATCGCACAGCCTTTAAGATTGTACGGATAGCCTGTACCGTTAAATTTTTCGTGGTGATACAAAGCTACTTCTGAAGCCATTTCTATATATTCAGTGTCTTCTATATCACTCAAAATTTCTTTTACGATTCTGCCGCCCTCAATTGTATGCCGCTGCATGTCTTTGAATTCTTCTTCTGTAAGTTTGCCAGGCTTTCTCAAAATCATATCTGAAACAACAATCTTTCCCATGTCATGCAAAGGTGCGGCTTTGCGGATATTTTCCAAAAATTTTTCGTTTATCGTGTCAGTATAAAGATTTACTTCAAGTGCCCGTTTTGTCAGCATATTGACATAGCGGCTTGTGCGGCTTACATGGTTTCCGGTGTCTTCATCGCGGTTTTCAATAAGGTTAGACAATGCAATGATTGTAGAATCCTGCATCTTGATAATCTGATCGTCACGTCTGTGGATTGATTCAGTCTGCTCAAGAACTTCAGCTTCCAATAGTTCCTTGTTATTCAACAGCAGATTTTTCTGGCGCTCAAGCTCTTCGTTTTGAGCTTCTAACTGCTTCTGCTGCGCAAGAATCTGGGCTTCCTGTCTTAAATTGCGGACTGTCACATATTGCTTGAAAAAGCAGACAAAAATTATAACAACACCGAAAAAATATATGTTCAGCATATTTATCGGCACTTGTAATATTACGACTTTTGCGCCCAGACAAGTTAAGCCGATTGTTATCATAAAAAAATAGAGAATAGGGCTGAGATCCAAAAAAATAACTGACAGAAGAACCAATACAGTAAAAAAAATGAAATCTACAATTATGCGGCTTTCAAAAGAATCGAAAATTCCATAAACAAACAGCCCCATAAAAGCGCAGATAACTATATTTACAATCGCCTGTTTGAGAAAAACAGACTTTATATTTTTCTTTATTATAATCGATGCCGAAATAAAACTAAAAAAATCAAGACTCATAAAGAGGATATAGTACAGCAGCATGTATGTGTTTTCAGAAGTATAGCCCGTTCCACTTTTAAGAAATACAATAAAACCACAAACACAAAAAAGAAAGGGAATTATTAAAATAAAGTGAATACGCCTTATATTTTTATCAGCAAGTATTTCTTTATAAGAAGCCGGATACAGAAAGGTTTTCTTAAACAAAAGTAGAGCTGATGAACGGAGGTCTTTAAATTTCATATTCTACAAGTACCAGCTTTACTTAAAATTTGTGTTGCCATTGTTTCTGCCATTATGTCCTCATAAGCACAGCAAGGAAGAACAATTTCTTTATTTAGTAATAAGTTATTATATAACAACATATACCGTATGTGAACTAGAATTTTCATTTTGCCCGAATTTTTATTTTATAAACCAAACAAAATGAAAAGATTGCACCGCAGGCATACTTTTGAGAAACTGATTTTCTGTGTTTTATATGAAAGACTGCTTAGAATTATGCAGATTTTTTACAGCTTATCCGCAATATCATAAATCAGGCGTTCTGTTTTTTCCCAGCCGAGACACGGATCTGTAATTGATTTACCGTAAATACCTTCTCCGCTCTGATTGCCGTCTTCAAGGTAACTTTCTATCATCAAGCCTTTGACAAGTTTCTTTATATCCGGATTATATACTCTGCTGTTGATTATTTCGTTTGCAATCCTTATCTGTTCAATGTATTTTTTGCCGGAGTTTGCGTGATTGCACTCAACTATTACAGCAGGGTTTTCAAGCCCCGCTTTAAGATATCTTTCGTTCACAAATTCAAGGTCTTCATAGTGATAATTGGGCAGAGAATTGCCGTGCTTGTTTACATATCCTCGAAGTATAGCGTGAGCATATGGGTTGCCGTGAGAGTGTGCGGACCAGCCTCTGTAAATGAAATGATGGGGATGCTGAGCGGCAGTAATTGCATTCATCATAACTTCTATATCGCCGCTTGTCGGATTTTTCATGCCGACGGGTACATCTATTCCGCTGGCGGTAAGGCGGTGTTCCTGGTTTTCAACGCTTCTTGCGCCAATGGCAACATAGCCAATCAAATCGTCAATGTATTTGTGGTTTGCGGGGTAAAGCATTTCGTCGGCACAGACAAATCCCGTTTCACTGACTGCTCTCATATGAAGCTGACGGATTGCAATAATGCCGTCAAATAGATTCGGCTTCTTTTCGGGGTCGGGCTGATGAAGCATTCCTTTGTATCCCGAGCCGGTTGTTCTGGGCTTGTTTGTATATATGCGCGGGATAATCATTATCTTATCTTTTACTTTTTCCTGCACGGGAACA
>JAEEGH010004958.1_pt1 | contig 33821 bp, 25 predicted proteins | sample 9134181 | NCBI WGS metagenome assembly JAEEGH01 (sample SAMN16246544, study PRJNA631951) | gut metagenome | biome: gut microbiome; feature: rumen; material: DP-attached | host: Bos | place: Iran: Karaj | collected 2018-10
GGAGCATGGTCTGACTATATTTTCCCGAGTATGCTTTTTGGAGACAAACAGAGTTCTTATACAGTGGCTGTTGGATTGTACTGGCTCACTGACTTCAAGAGGATCGACACTTATTACACCCAGTTTGCTGCAGGCGCAGTGATCGTGGCAGTGCCCATTGTCATATTGTTTGTATGGCTACAGAGGTTCTATGTTGAGGGACTTTCCGGATCGGTCAAAGGGTGATGTCTTTAGATGAGTTGCCGGCACTGCAGGTATTTGACTTAATACAATATCGGGCTTTGTCCGGCAAATCAGAATTATGAGGAGTAATAGATATGATAACTGGAAATAAATACAGGATAACAGTCCTGACAGACAGGTTAATAAGGCTTGAGTACAGCGAAAGCGGAAAGTTCGAGGACAGGAAGAGCTTTGCTGTTCAGAACAGGGACTTTCCTGAAGTGGATATGGAGGTCACTGACGACGAAAACGGACTTGTCGTAGATACCGGGGCTCTTAAGCTGACCTATGATAAAAAGGTCTTTTCCTCATTGGGACTTGTTATCGAGATAAAAGATACCGGGGTAAAGTGGAACTATGGAATGGCCCACGACGACTATAGCAATCTGTGGGGAACCGCCAGGACTCTGGACGAGGCGGACGGACCTACGGCTTTGGGAAAGGGCATATTCGGAAAGACAGGCTATGCGGTTCTCGACGACAGTACATCCCAGGTCTTTGAGGGCGATGAGATCGTGAACAGGAATGAGGATGCTGTCGACGTATATTTCTTTGGCTATGGCAGGGATTACTATGCAGGGCTCAGGGACTTCTACAGGCTCTGCGGCAGTACACCCATGATCCCCAGGTATGCCCTGGGAAACTGGTGGAGCAGATATTACAAATACACTGAAGAGTCCTACATGAAGGTTCTGGAGAATTTCAGGAAGGAAGAAATACCGCTGTCTGTGGCAGTCATTGATATGGACTGGCATATTACCAGCGTGGATCCAAAGTACGGATCGGGCTGGACAGGCTATTCGTGGGATAAAGCTCTTTTCCCTGATTACAAGAGGTTCCTTAAGTCGCTGCATGACAATGATCTGGCAGTTACGCTGAATCTCCATCCAGCTGACGGCATCAGAGCCTTCGAGGATATGTATGAGGACATGGCAAAAGAGATGGGAGTGGACCCCGAAAGTGAAGAGCCGATTGAGTTTGATTTTGAGGATACGAAGTTCAGGAAGGCTTATTTTAAGACTGTGATGCACCCCTACGAAGATGCCGGGGTAGATTTCTGGTGGATTGACTGGCAGCAGGGCACAGGTAAAAAGAAGGATGCCGTTGATCCGCTGATCCTGCTGAACCACTATCACTACACAGACCAGGAGAACAGGAATATCAGACCCATGATCTTCTCCAGGTATGCAGGGCCCGGAAGCCACAGATATCCCATCGGCTTTTCCGGGGATTCCATATCCAGCTGGAAGTCTCTGGCATTCCAGCCATTCTTTACCAGCACCGCCAGCAATATCGGTTATGGCTGGTGGAGCCACGACATCGGCGGGCACATGCTTGGGGACAAGGACAATAACAGGCTCATCAGGTGGATCCAGTACGGAGTATTTTCACCTGTTATGAGGATTCATTCCAGCAACAGTCCTTTCTTTAACAAAGAGCCCTGGACTCTGCCTCAGCCCTACAGGGATGTGGTTAAGAAGTTCATGAAACTCAGGCATGCCCTGATCCCGTATCTCTATACCGAGACCCGCAGGGCCAGCGAGGAGGCAAGGCCGCTTATAAGGCCCATGTACTATGACTGCGCTGATGAACAGGAGAGCTACCGTGTTGGAAGTCAGTACAGGTTTGGAGAAAACCTTATCGCCATGGCTGTCACCGAGCCAGACGACAGGGAGCTTGTGATGGCTGCCACCAGAGGCATTATCCCAAAAGGGCGGTGGATGGATATATTTAACGGCCGCGTTTACGAGGGCGTCAAGGTAAGGAAGTTCTACAGGCAGCTCTCTGAAATGCCCGTGCTGATCCCGGAGGGTGGAATTGTTCCCCTGTCACTGGAGGATACCGAAAACGGATGTGCCAATCCCAAAGCCCTGAGGATTCTGGTGGGAGGCGGTGCTGACGGAGAGTACGAACTATACGAAGACGACGGCGTAAGCATGGACTATCTCAATGGTGCTTTTGTGAAGACGGAGATGTCAGTTAAGTATGATGCTGCCGCCGGGACTGTGGAGTTTACAATAGATGCCGCTAAGGGAGATCTTTCACTGATCCCTGAAAAGAGGAGTTATGTGGTTGAGTTCTATGGTATAGACGGGGAAGTGGAAGACGGATGCGGAGCGGTGCTTTGCGGGGAATATGTTAGAGTGACGGAAGATGCAGGTGCTGAAGCCTCTGGGAACGACGCTGCGGCAGATATCTATGACTCATGCTGTGAACAAACATATATCGAAGGCTTTGCAGGAACAGGTAATACGATTGTCTTAAGGCTGCCTGCCATGAATGTGACAGAATCCCGGACGATTGTTCTCAAGAATGTTACCCTTAAGCAGAATGATTACAAGAAGATTGTCTTTGAGATCCTTGACAGAGCCTGGATCGCTACCCTGGACAAGGAAGCTGTATATGAAAGGCTACAGACCCTGGAAAAGTCTGAGTTTGCAACCTGGGTCAGAGGTGCTGAGATTTCAGAGAAATTGAAGGATGCTATCGAAGAGGTGCTGTGATCATCCTGAAAACATCATGATGTCTATATGTTATGCAGGTGCATGTTGCTTGGCAATCTGCACCTGATTTTTGTTCAGTGCAATAATTGTGATCGGAATTTTGTGATTTTTTCAATAATTTATGTTTTGTTTATTGCATTCTTTTCTCCAAAATCAGACAATAGAAGTACTCAATAAATGAGTTTTACAGGAGTGTTTGAAGGGAAGCTGTCTTATTTTTAAGAAAGGGGAATGTGCCATGAGGAATGTTTTCAAAAGTGGAGTTGCAATTTTTGTTTCCGCAGTGCTCTTTATGTGTCTTGTGCCGGCGCAGAGAGTGAATGCAGCTGAGTTTACCTCAGGAACGGTTTCAGGCAATGTTTATGAGAACAGTTTTTTCGGATATCGCGTGACTCTTCCCGCGGGTTATTCTTTTGTAGGATCTGATGAGCTGGCAGCAGTGACCGGCAAGACAAAAGACGTACTGGCCAGTGAGAAGGAAATCGTAAAGAGCATTGAGGACGGCTCTGTAATGACGGTTGCATACGCCGTTGACAGCTCCGGGTCTGATTCCATCAACGTAGTTATATCAAAGGTTGATCCATCAGATACAGAGAATGGAATGATGATGGCTGCCAGGGATGCTCTAGTACCAATCTTTACTGACAATGGCTTTTCAGATGTCTCCATTGATGTTATAAACAAAACGGTTGCAGGAGAGAGCCATGATGTGCTGGTCATCAATGCGACAATAGAAGGATTTAACTTCTATGAGCAGCAGATGGGTGCGATCAAGGACAGCTACAGCATCAACATTACCGCAGCAAACTACGGCGATGATGACACAGATACGATGCTGGGAAATATTACGAAGATAGATTAAGGGCTATAATTCAGATGCCAGCCAGGCCGTTCAGTACAGATGGGGCGGGCTGGCATCTGAATTGTAACGACTAAGAGAGCTGTGATGTGGCTGAATGCAGACAGCTAATTGATGCTCGAATGCTGGCTGAAAATGGTTATTGATTGGACAAGAAATGTACATTTTTTCTGCGCGTTTCGTGAGAAAATGATTTAAGGAGCAAACTTCAGGCGAGTGTACTGTAACGACAAATGATGAACGGCGGTCGGGACTAGGAAAATCGTTTCCGGTACGCCGTTCTTTCATGGTAAAATATTGTTGGGAAAACTGTAAGAGGCAATGTGGACCATATATCAAGGACGCATGCAGATTTTTTGCTGTAAATGATGGCAGCAAGGTAAATTATTACTTTTGAAAAAGCATTATTCATATTTTGACAGTAGCCATTAAAAATCATTACTGGTGCATTTTGTAAATCATGGATCTGACAGTAGTAAAAGTGATGTTTGTTGCTTAAATTATCTTTCTATTTGGCAAGGAATATTATAATGTCAGATACAAATATGAATATATGAAAATCGTCTGACTATTCTGGTGGCGATTATTTGCGAAAGGCTATGATCGTGCTTTGATTGTACTTTGATCCTACTTTTAAAAACGCATTTTACAGATTTCAACAGTAAGAAAAATAATAGGATACTTGTGATAGCCTGATTCTCCATTTTTAACAGTAAATTTTATTCGAAATATCGTTGTTTTGTCTACGGACAGCGCAGGCTGCTATAGAATCCTGGCAAAGTGATCGATTTATTGACGTAACTTGCATAATTTCAAGCAACATCAATCTTAACTTTTCAAGAACTACGGAATTTAGTGAGCGACATCCTTGGCTGATAATTAATTTACTATATAGCGAATAAGATTTACCGCTATTTCTAAGAAAGCTCTATTCTGGGGGTAGAACAATTTTGGTATTACCCCTGAAATCTGTTTTTCATGGATTTGGCGGAAACAGTGGATTGTTATTGATCTCAATATTGAAACAATTATTTGAGTATTCAGACAATTTTTCTTCCATTTACGTTTAATGCTTAGTGTTCGTTAAATAAGGGGTAATCAAGTCTTCTTTGAGGCTTTTGAGTATCCGAACTTTTCCGCTAAAATTGCTATTTCTCATTTTCAGGGGTAAGCAGAAAAATGCCTTACGTTTATATCTTTAAAATAGAGAATACAGGCGGAATTTTTGCGCGTAATATCGATATTTTATTATCACAGCGATCAAGGCCATGCCACGGCAGGATGGCAGAGTTACGCGTAACATTTAAATCAGGATACAGTTTACATCACATTTAGTATTTGGCCGACGCAGAATGTTGAGGGAACTATGAATAGAAGAATATCAAGAACAACAGCATATGTAATGATAGGATTGATGCTAACCGGATGTGGTGCTGCAGCGGATAGGCCTGTGGCAAGTGAAAATAGTCCTGGTGGGCAAAATGTTGTGCAGAATTACGATACGGATGCCGAAGCCCAAGGCGCCAATAGCCAGAACGGCGATGCCCAAAGTCCTGAAAGCCAGAACGGCGAAGCCCAGGACTCAAATAGCCAGAACGGCGAATCCCAGGCCTCCGATAGCCAGATTACCGACGGCCAGATAACAGAATCCCAAAACACTGACTCGCAGGGCGCTGGAGCCCAAAGTGCCGAAGCCCTGAACTCAAATACCCAGAACGCCGAAGCCCAGAACTCAAATACCCAGAACGGCGAAGCAGGCGCAAATTCGCAGGATGTATTCGTGCAAAACAATGGCCAGAGCTCGGAAGCGGCCGGAGGGAATCAGGCACTTTCCCGAGAAGCCAGTGACGGCACATCCTCTGTGAAGAACAAGCCCCTTTCCCGCAAGGAAAGCTTCATGGAGATTCTATATAAATATAAAGAAGCTCAGGATGGCGGGTACACCATGGATCAGGTTACAGACATGGAGCTGGATACTGAGCTGGTCCAGTACGGGTGGCCTGAAGCTGTGGTTAATGATAATGTAAAATATCTGTTTTACGACCTGGACTTGGATGGACAGGATGAGCTGATAATAACCTATTACGGCGACATTATTGACATCTATGGTTATGACGGAGAAAAGGCAAGACTGGCACATGCAAATCCTTACAGAGGGGTAACATCTCTCTTCCCTAATGGAATGATAAGGCTTGATTTTGGCATATCTGCGGATTATTACAACAGTACCTGGTATCAGTATGACTCCGGGCTGGGAGATTTCTTTGAAGTGTTCGGGGAAATGCATAATCCCGATGACGGAACAACGTATCACACGTTTTGCTACTATAATATAGATGATGAGTCCCATAAACAGCTTGAGCAAGCATACAGGGAGAGTGATAACTATCCGGTATGGATAGGCGAGTGGAGTGATGAGCTTACCAGGGAGCAGTACGAGAAGATAGCTCCCAAGGCAGAGCCGATAAAGCTTCCGGAGGGAGAGCTGATATCAAAGATTGAGCTGCCAAACGGTTACGAGTCGCAGCTGACCGCAGCAACGACATTGGGACCGGGAGAGACTCTTGAGAGCAGGCTCCTTTCTAAAGCCGGAGTAACAAAGGATAAGCTGCAATTCTATAGGCAGGACGATTTTGACGGTGACGGCCAGCAGGAGGCCTTCGCCCTTATCGGAGGAAAGTCCGATATGGACTGGACGGTTCCGATTGTGGAGGGGGATGTATGGTTTGTATCACCGAGGAGCTGCAAAAAGCTTCACGACAATGAGGGAATGGGATTTGGCGGAGAATACCGCACCATGAAGCTGGGCAATCTTACCTATGTCATGTTTGATGAGCAGTACGCTACCGGCGTGCGCACGGATGTCTGGTATGTTTCTGATGGCAGAGCCAATGATGCGTGGTTTACAGAAAAGGGATACGTGATCCCGCTGGAAAATGATAATGAGCATTTTTGCATCGAGGACAGCAGCTACGACTGTATGTATGACCCTGAGGTAAACGGAATGCTGGGGCATACCTGGAAATACTACTATTTCTACTATGAGCCGAAATATGGGACCGTTCAGGAATATGGCGGCACAGAGATAGACCGGGCTACGGTTACAGAGGTCTGCGGAAAAGACATTGTCAGCGAGCTCATAACATCAACAGACCAGATCGATACCATATATTACAGGGATAACGGCCAGATAATCATCAACTTCTCCCGCAAAGAAGACGGCTGTATTTACTATTACCATTACATCTATAACCTGCCCAGGGAGTGCCTTGTGGATGATACTGCCATGGAGACGGGAAAAGAGCCTTTGCAGGGAATTGTGCTTAAAGCTCTTTGCCCTGATATGGCCAGCTACCCTGAAAAGCCAAAAGGCTCAGACTGGTACGGACACTGATAAAACGGCAGAACTGTCGTGACTGATCACATGTCGCACCGGCTGCATTAATTATTGTATCGCAACTAAAAAATGCATCTATTCAAGCAGGCTTGAAAGCTGAATATTTAAAGTTTTTTGCTTGGCTGTGAATAGTTACAAATAATATCAGGACGGAGGCTTGTCAATGAGGAATAAGGCTGCAAAAAAGTCGATAGGGATCATTTTAAGTGTCATCCTTATACTCTTTACCTTCGGGGGAATTATCGGGAAGCAGCCGCAGACCATCTACAGCGTTGCGCCTTATGGTGAGCCGTGGGTAAGCAGCATGGTAGCCGGAAACCTCCCTGCTGAAGTGCCCAGAGCCCAGGACGATCTTTACCTATACTACAACTATGATGAGATCAGGGAGCATCGGGGCGAAAATTACAGCTCGATGACAGGTGATACGAATGCTATTATCGAAGAAATTCTGACATCCGTTATGGACGGCTCCATAGCATCGAGCAAGGATGGAGCCTATACAGATAAAGAGATAATGCAGCTTAAGATACTCTGTGAACAGGCATCGGACCTTGAAACCCTTAAGGATGCCGGGATAAAAGAGCTGCAGCCATATCTTGACATGATAGAGAATGCCAAAACGCTGGATGAGCTGAATGATGTGCTGGTGTCTGATGATTTTCCGTTCTGCCCGTATTTTAGTTTCCTGACAAAGGCATATGACATGTCAGCCAATAACAATGTCGAGGTGGATTATCAATATCTGTTTTCCACTCCTCTTGAAGCCTCTACGTATTATCAGGATTCAGATGATGCGATGACCAATAGTATGCATCAGGTCACACTTGATTCATATGCGTTCTATGTGGCCAAAGACATGGAATGGCTTGGAATTTCAGAAGAAGAGGCCTTAGAAAAGGTAAAAGAACTGGTGGAACTTGAAAAGAGTTTTGCTAAATATGCAATTAATACTAGTAAATATCAGGATAAGGAATATGGTGCATATTCCAAAGCCTTCGGGAACTTAAGCCTGGAAGAGCTGTCAGCTCTTTGTCCGAATTATCCGTTAAAAGCTACCGCTAAGAAGTTTGGAAAAGACAGATCGCCGTTCTTTACTGTGGCTGATAAGGAATGGATTGAATATTTTAATAAGGCCTGGACAGAAGATAATCTTGGACTGCTTAAGCTTTTTACCCAGGCAAAGGTATTGAAGGAATGTGAGAATTATCTGGATCCTTCAATATCTGACGACATCAGGGAAAAAAAAGGTGAAAAACCGGTGGACGGAACGTCCAATGCAGTTAATGTCTGCAATCAGCCGGAGACCTTTTCACAGCTTTTCGGAAAGATTTATGTGGAACTGAACTATGCCCTGGAAGAGCATGACAGGCTGCAGGATCTGGCGGCGGAGATAATAGAAGCATACAAAAGACTTGTAAGCGAAACACCATGGCTCGATGATATATCCAGAAAAAATATGCTGCTAAAGCTGGACAGGATGAGGATAAATATTCTGTATCCCGAAGGTGGATACACGGATTTTTCTGATCTTGAGCTGGTTTCAACCGGTGACGGAGGAAGTCTTCTTGGCAATTATCTAAAGATAAAGAAATATCTTAACGAAAAGAGCAATGCCCTGATCGGAGAACCTGCTTCATCAAGGGCAATCTGGGATATGCTGGGACCTATGATGGCAAACTGCTATTATGATGAGAGCAGCAACTCAATAAATATCTTACCCGGGTTTCTTGCGATGGATATATATCAGCACGGCATTTCAGATGAAGATCTGCTTGGCGGGATCGGCTGGGTTCTTGGCCATGAGATCAGCCATGGGTTTGATTTCGGAGGATCCCAGTTTGATGCATATGGTATGCCAAACAGTATTCTTACCGATGATGATGTCGGGGATTTCGTTGAAAAAGCCGACCGTCTGGTGGCATATTACGATAAACTGGAGCCGGCTCCAAACATTTATGTGGACGGCGACCATGTAAAGATGGAGGCCATAGCCGATCTGTGCGGACTGCAGCTTGCGTTGGAGGTGACCGCTGACAGAGAGAGTTTTGATTACAAGGAGTTTTTTAAGAAGGCGGAAGTGATATGGTGCATGGCACTGCAATCAGATATGTATCTAAAGTACATGATGGCAATAGATACCCATCCGCTCAATAATATCCGGGGAAATGTCAATCAGCAGATGTTTGACGAGTTTTACGATACATATGATGTGAAAGAAGGGGACGGAATGTATCTTCCAAAGGAAGAGAGGATACAGTTCTGGGGCGAAGGAGCCTGATGGACCGGATAGGACCTGTCATCTGTATTGAAAGATAAATTAATATAAAGTTTTTTGCCATTTTTCTTATTCGTTCGTATAAAGACATGCTGTAAAAAATAACGTGCAAATTATACCACCATTGCTGTTGATTATGACAAAGCGATGGTGGTATTATAAATCGGGCGAGGTGATGAAAATGAAATTTAAGAAATATATTGCAATTGTAATGGCAACCGTTTCACTTACTCTTTTGAATACAGTTTCTCCTGTGGCTGCTGCGAATGTCAACGCTGCACAGGCCAAGACTGAGGAAACAGTTAAGGACAGCACGCAGGAAAAAGAAGTACAGCAAGGCCAGCAGACTACAGAGCAGGCAAAGGCTGAACAGACAACAGAACAGACTGAGCAGACAACAGAACAGGCTGGTAAGACAACAGAGCAGTCTAAAGCTGAGCAGACAACAGTGCAGGCCGAGAATACAACAGAGCAGACTGAGAATACAACAGAGCAGTCTAAGGCTGAGCAGACAACAATGCAGTCTGAGCAGACAACAGTGCAGGCCGAGAATACAACAGAGCAGACTCAGCAGACAACAGAGCAGACTCAGCAGACGACCGAGCAGACCGAGAACACGACAGAACAGGCTGATAAGTCAGCAGAGCAGACTGAGCAGACTGAGCAGACAACAGTGCAGGCCGAGAATACAACAGAACAGACTGAGCAGACTCAGGATGAGCAGACCCAGGCAGAAGAGCAGCCGGTACTTACGCAGGAGGAGCAGGCTGCAAAAGAGAAAGAGGAAGCCAGGAAGGCTCTTCAGAATGATCCGAATCACGTACATCATTTCAAATGGATCGCCAAGATGAATGAAAGCGAAGTCGCTGACGGCACATTGAACTATATGTGCGAAGAGTGCGGCAAGATCTGGTTCTTCAGCCCTGCATCACCATACGTTTCCTTCCAGGGAGACATTGCCCACAGGATTGAGACTGCAGCTGAGGGCGAGATGGTAAAGGTCAAGACATCGCACTTTATCAACTTTGACAAGCAGGTTATGAAGGCTCTTTCAGACAGACCTGACGTTTCGTTGTATGTGAGCTTCCTTGAAGAGGAATATAAGGGCAATCGTGTGAGCTTTGTCATTCCGGCCGGAGAGGATACCATGGCATTACTTGACGAAAATGGTTACTGTGGCTTCAGGTTCCTGGGCAACAAGTACGGACTGACCCTTGAACAGGCAGCAGAAGTTTCAAAGCCGGCTGAGGGAGAGCAGGAGCAGGCGGCGGAAAGCACCGGGAATTCTGAAAGCACTGAGAATTCTGAGAGCACCGGGAACTCCGATAACACCGGGGATTCTGAAAAAGCAGAAGGATCTGCATCAGAGGGTGAGAAAGCACAAACTCAGGTTGGGTAGTATAATGTCACCGACAGGAGCATGTTAAGGAGACCATGTTTATACAAGCCTTCGGGCGATTTGTATAAGTTTTGGGACCGGACATGTTTTTGCCGGTGATATATATATAAATTTATGGAGGAGAAAAAATGGGAGAAAAAAGACAGGCTATTTATGATGCCACAACGCTGGGGAAACCCAGGATGGCCCTGTTGGGGCTGCAGCACATGTTTGCGATGTTCGGTGCGACGATACTGGTACCGATTCTGGTGGACGGATACTTTCACGGGGAAGGGATGTCTGTCCAGGTAACACTTTTCTTTGCGGGAATAGGAACACTTCTGTTTCATTTATTTGCCAAGTTCAAGGTACCCGCTTTCCTGGGTTCATCATTCGCATTTCTGGGCGGTTTCGCCACAGTTGCAGAGTTAAATACGGGAAGATTTGAGGGCATGTCCTACGGGGAAAAGCTCCCTTATGCCTGCGGCGGAATCGTCGTGGCAGGTCTTTTGTATCTGGTACTGGCTGTTATCATCAAGCTGGTGGGAGTCAAGAAGGTAATGCATTTCCTTCCGCCGGTAGTAACGGGCCCTATAATTATCTGCATAGGTCTTTCGCTGGCGCCGTCAGCTGTTTCCAATGCTTCAGCCAACTGGCCTCTGGCTATCGTGGCACTCGCCGTGGTCATCATATTTAATATATGGGGAAAGGGAATGCTTAAGATCATACCTATCCTGATGGGCGTTGTAATTTCTTATGTCGTTGCAATAATAATGAATGCTGTTGGCATCACCAATGCTGACGGATCAGCTATCCTTGATTATGCTCAGGTCAGCGCTGCCAGCTGGGTTGGAGCACCGCCCTTTATACTGGCCAAATTTGATGTAACAGCGATTCTCGTAATGGCACCTATCGCCATTGCTACAATGATGGAACACGTAGGCGATATATCAGCCATTTCCGCAACCACAGGCAACAACTTTATTGAGGATCCTGGCCTTCACAGAACTCTGTTCGGAGACGGCCTTGCAACAGCAATTGCAGGTTTGTTCGGCGGTCCTGCCAACACAACTTATGGTGAGAACACCGGTGTTCTTGAGCTGTCCAAGGTATATGATCCCAAGGTTGTTGAGATCGCAGCAGTATACGCCATAGTTATCAGCTTTATCCCCAAGATTGCTGATATCATCGGAACCATGCCGACAGCCATTATCGGTGGAATCAGCTTTATCCTGTACGGAATGATCTCCGCCATCGGCGTTCGTAACGTTGTTGAAAATAAGGTGGATTTCACAAAATCCCGCAACCTCATCGTTGCAGCTGTTATCCTGGTTTCCGGTCTTGGATTCTCAGGCGGCATCACCTTCAGCGTATTCGGAACTCCTGTAACTCTCACATCACTTGCTATTGCAGCTTTACTGGGAATTATCTTCAACGCCATACTTCCCGGTAATGACTACAACTTTGGTGAGAACTTCAGAGGCGACATCAACAGGGGAGTCAGCTTCAACAACCACGAAGAAGAGTGATAAATACTGAGTTTAAAAAACTAAGATAAGCTCCGCAGCCACATCAGGTTCGCCTGATGTGGCATTTTTTACAAATATTGATGTATAAAATTTGTATATTTATAAAGATTTGTTCTTGTCTTTGCGACTTCACTGTGCTAAAATCTTTCCTATGCAAACAAATGTCCGCGAGGGAAAAACAATGCAGCAGGATACAGGATACTACGTCCTTAGAAAGCAGGCGGTTCCCGAGGTACTCCTTAAGGTGGTGGAGGCCAAGAAGCTTTTGGAGTCAGGAAAGGTCAAGACTGTCAATGAGGCAGCCGCAAGCCTTGGAATAAGCCGCAGCTCTTTTTACAAGTACAAAGAAGATATATACGAGTTTCACGACTCCCTTCAGGGAACTACCCTTACATTGTCCTTTCAGATGAATGACGAGGTGGGGCTCCTGTCATATATGCTCAATCTCATAGCGGATTTCGGAGCAAATATTCTTACGATACATCAGTCCATTCCCCTAAACGGGGTGGCATCTATTTCAATTACAATCCAGGTTTTACCTACAACTAGAGATGTGATGGAAATGATCTCCATTATGGAGAAGACAGAGGGTGTGCACAAGGTCCACATCACAGGGCGCAGTGCATCTTTGGAGTAAACCGGCAAAAGACATAACGCGGCCTTTGACACATGGGGCGGCGACAAATAACATTAGGAGGCAGACATGGCAAAAGTAGCGGTATTGGGATACGGAACAGTAGGAGGCGGCGTGGTTGACGTCCTGGACGTAAATGCAGGAGAGGTTAAGACAAGCGCCGGAGAAAAGATTGAACTTAAGTACATCCTTGATCTTCGGGATTTCCCCGGAGACAGGCATGAGAGCCAGGTTGTGCATGACATAAACATTATTCTGGAAGACCCGGAGGTGGAAGTTGTCTGTGAGACAATGGGCGGAATAGAGCCGGCATTCTCCTTTGCAAAAAAGGCACTTGAGAAGGGAAAGAGCGTATGCACCTCCAACAAGGAGCTGGTGGCAGCCCACGGACCCGAACTGGTGGAGCTTGCTAAAAAGAACAATACCAGCTATCTGTTCGAAGCAAGCGTTGGCGGCGGAATCCCACTTCTTAGGACCATCAACGATTCAATGAAGCATGAGAAGATAGATTCCATTACCGGAATACTCAACGGTACCACCAACTACATCCTTACCAAGATGGACAAGGAGGGCATGGGATTTGCCACAGTCTTAAAGGCAGCTCAGGATAAGGGATACGCAGAAAAGAATCCCGAGGCAGATGTAGAGGGATACGATGCATGCAGGAAGATTGCGATCCTTGCAAGCCTCATGAGTGGCAAACATGTCAATTATGAAGATATCTACACAGAGGGTATTTCCAAGATCAGCATCGAAGATTTTGAGTATGCAAGGAGCCTTGGAATGGCCATCAAGCTTCTGGCTATGTGCAGGAGAAATGAGACAGGATTCTTTACCCTGGTATCTCCGTTCCTGATCCCTTATGAGAATCCTCTGGCAAACGTCAACGGTGTGTTCAATGCCATCAACATTCACTCAAATATGCTGGGCGATGTTATGTTCTACGGCAAGGGAGCAGGCAAGAACGCTACAGCCAGCGCGGTTGTGGCAGACGTTATAGATATCGTAAAACACAGGGGCAAGCACATTGAAGTCAACATGAAGGCAGAGAAGGCCACTGTTTCTCCCAAGGACAGTGCTGTCAGACAGTTCTTTGTAAGGGTTCCCTCAGATCAGAAGGAACAGGCCCTGGAAGTGTTCGGAAACACAGTTGAGGAGGTGCAGGGCGAAAATGTCTATGGCGAATACGCCTTTATCACAGCGGATCTGTCTGAGAAGGACTTCGAAGACAAGCTGTGGAAGATGGACAGCGTAAAAGGATATCTCAGGATCTATTGATCACTGACAGAAATAAAAAAATTACAGGAAGGCATATTTACAACGATGAAAAAAGTAGTGAAGTTTGGCGGAAGCTCGCTGGCAAGCGCAGAGCAGTTCAGGAAAGTAGGTGAAATCATCAAGGCAGACCCGGACAGGGTGTACGTAGTGCCCTCGGCACCGGGGAAAAGACATTCCAAGGATACCAAGGTCACCGACATGTTATACAAGGCCTACGGCATGGCAGAAGAGGGCAGGGACTTTTCAAAGAACCTTGCGGAGATAAAGGAGAGATACAACGAGATCATCACAGGACTTGAGCTTAAACTAGACCTGTCTGATGAATTTGCAGTGATCGAAAAGAATTTCAAGGAGAAGGCAGGTTCAGACTACGCTGCCAGCCGCGGAGAATATTTAAACGGCATCATAATGGCTGCATATCTGGGATACGAATTTGTTGATTCAGCAACTGTCGTTGTGTTTGATGAGAACGGTGATTTTGACGCCGAGAAGACCAACAAGCTCATGGCAAGGAAACTGGAGAAGGCACCAAAGGCTGTTATTCCCGGATTCTACGGCGCGTATGAGGACGGAAGGATAAAGACCTTCTCAAGGGGCGGCTCAGATATCACCGGATCCATAGTTTCAAGAGCCATCAAGGCTGATGTATACGAGAACTGGACAGATGTTTCAGGATTCCTTGTGGCAGACCCCAGGATCATTGACAAGCCGCCGTATATTGAGACCATAACCTATACAGAGCTCAGAGAGCTGGCATATATGGGTGCTTCGGTTCTTCACGAGGACGCGATCTTCCCTGTAAGAAAAGAGGGAATACCCATCAACATCAGAAATACCAACAAGCCTGAGGACCCCGGCACCTGGATCGTTGAGTCAACAGCCAAGAAATCCAAGTATGTCATCACCGGAATCGCCGGTAAAAAGGGATTCTGCTGTGTCAACGTCCTCAAGGACCAGATGAATTCCGAGGTTGGATTTGTCAGGAGGATCCTGCAGGCCTTTGAGGATCAGAACATCTCGATTGAGCATGTTCCCTCAGGAATCGATACAATGACAGTCTTCGTTCAGCAGGACGAATTCATCGACAAGGAGCAGGCTGTTGTTTCCGAGATCCACAGACTGGCTCATCCCGACATGCTGGAGATCGAGTCCGATCTGGCCCTCATCGCGGTTGTGGGCAGAGGCATGAAGTCCACCAGGGGAACTGCCGGAAGGATATTCTCGGCACTGGCCCACGCCAGCGTCAACGTCCGCATGATCGATCAGGGATCGTCAGAGCTGAACATCATCATCGGCGTTGAGAACAGGGATTTTGAGAAGGCCATCGCGGCGATTTATGATATCTTCGTAACTACTCAGATGTAATGAGTTGCCAAACAAAAGGTGGGGGCTGTGCCGAGGTCCTGTATATATACACAATCTGCTTCGGGGACGCTTGCGCTCAGTCGTGCTTCGTAGCGGATACTAATGTCCTACAGAACAGGACATAAGTATCGACGAGCACGATATGTCCACTCAGTAGCTTGTGTAGTATATACAGGCCCTCGGCACAGCCCCCGCTTTTGCTGGCAACTCCATACACTGTCTAAAATACAAAATTCTAATATGGAGACAAGAAAATGGAAGAAATTAAGCGGATAAAAAGGGAGCTGGTCTACAAAGGAACGATCCTTGATTTTTATGAGGATACAATGCTCCTTCCCAACGGAAAAACAGAGATATGGGATTTTGTAAGCCACAGGATGGGAGCTGCCTGTGTCCTGGCAGTAAGGCCTGACGGCAAGCTGCTGATGGTGCGCCAGTACAGGAATGCCCTTGAGAGGGTCACCCTGGAGGTGCCCGCAGGTAAAAGAGATTCTGTCACAGAAGATACCAGAATCTGCGCTGAGAGGGAATTGCTGGAGGAGACCGGCTATGAGGCTGGGAAGATTGAGAAACTCCTGTCACTGAAATCCACTGTGGCCTTCTGCGATGAAATGATAGACGTCTACCTGGCCACAGACCTTAAAAAAGTCGGAGATCAGCATCTTGACGAATCCGAGTCCATCGACATAGAGGCCTGGGAGCTTTCAGACCTCATGGACATGTGCTACAGCGGCAAGCTTCAGGATGCCAAGACCGTGGCGGCCATCATGGCTTATGCTGCTAAGATAAAAGCATAAAGATGACATCGGAGAACTAAACAGATTAAACATTTATTATAGTTTATTTCTGTCTCAGATATTCTATAAACTTCTTTGCGTTCTCCTGTTTCTGTGTGTTGATAACGACTCCTGCGATGGGAACTGTTTCAGTATAGGAGCCTGACTCTTTTATGGCTTTTGAACCGTCAAGATATATCCCCACAGGTACCGGGCGCTCCATATCCGAGATATCCTGCACGGGAAAGACAAAGGTCTCGTTGTACTCGGCAGCCATTCTGGCATATTTGTTGTCCGGATCATATTTCCCTGAAGTCAGGTAATCGGTGTAGGCACTTGACATCATATAGTCGATGAAGGACTGGTCGATATAGTAGATCTGCTCCTCCATATCCGACAGCTCTTTTGCGGAAAAGACATTTCGAAGATCCATAAATGTCTCCTGGGCAGCGTAGTGACCAAAGGCTGTGTCGTCTGCTACCAGGACATCCAGGGCCCTGGCGGACAGCATTGCCATGATCTTTTCGCTGGCCGCAACAGAAGTGGTATCAATTGTTGAAGAGATAAAATTTGCTACGGTATCCACCACGACAACTTCTTTTTGAGTGTCGATTCCCGCATATTCTGCAAATCCATCCTGCAAAAAGGTCTGGGTGTCCTGGCCGTTGCAGTTGATAAATATGGCATCCAGGGCGGCAGGCTTGTTATTGGCTATATCTCTGATCAGGGTCACCAGAAAGATTATCACGGCCAGGGCGACGATGGTGTGTATCTTGTAATATTCCCAGAAATAATCCCAGTGGGCCTTAAAACCCTGGCCTTTAAGTTTTTTGCGCTGTTCTCGTATTTCTTCGTTTACGGACATTTTTCACCTCTTCATCTGCATTAATTTATTAGATTTCTTAACAGAAATATAATATTATTTTTGCGTTAATACATATATAATGGTAACAGGGGTTTGTTTATATCCTGATCACACCCCTGTCAGATGTTTGCGAACTTCTTGTAATGATATCAAAAAAGACCTTGAAAGAAAAGAAGAAGTAATATAAGATAATCCGTAAAAATTAAGAGAATATGGAGGAGAGTTCTGTATGGTAAGTGATACCAGCTATGTTGAGTGCCTTGTGGCCAGCAAGGCCTCGCCTGTTGTTAAGATTTTGAGCTATCTTTCGCTTGTTCTGGCCGTCATTTTCTTTCTTTCTTCGATCCTGACAGCGTTGCAGATCGCAGGTCTTATTTTGTGCGTTGCCTTTGGCGCGGTGTACTATTTCCTTTCAATGAACGCAAATATCGAGTTTGAGTATCAGTACTGTGAGAAAGAGATCACAGTGGACAAGATCCTCAATAAGGCCAGGCGCAAGAACGTGGGCAAGTATGATGTGGAGAAGATCGAGGCATTGGCACCCACACGTTCCCATCACCTTGATGAATTTAAGAACAAGACTCTGAAGACGGTTGACTATTCCGCAAGGGAGGCGGGAAGGCAGCCTGATCCCACATATACATTTATCTATGACGGCAAGGAGAGGGTGATATTTGAGCCCAGCGCCGAGTTCGTTACTGCTGTCAGAAATGTTGCACCTAGAAGAGTTTTTACAGACTGATAACTATAACTGATTAAGGGGAGATTGAGAAATGGGACAGATTATTGGTGAAGGAATTACTTTTGACGATGTGCTCTTGGTACCTGCATATTCACAGGTTATACCGAATCAGGTAGACGTCAGCACATATCTTACCAAAAAGATCAAACTGAATATACCTATGATGAGTGCCGGAATGGATACGGTCACCGAGCACAGGATGGCCATCGCCATGGCAAGACAGGGCGGTATCGGAATAATCCACAAGAACATGTCCATAGAGGCCCAGGCTGAGGAAGTTGACAAGGTTAAGAGATCTGAGAACGGTGTTATCACAGATCCGTTTTCGCTGTCTCCTGACCACACACTGGCCGATGCTGATTCACTTATGGCCAAGTTCAGGATCTCGGGCGTGCCCATCACCGAGGGCAGGAAACTCGTGGGCATTATCACTAACCGCGATCTGAAATTTGAGAAGGATTTCTCCAAGAAGATCAGGGAATCCATGACCAGTGAGAACCTGATCACTGCAAAAGAGGGAACAACCCTTGAGGAAGCCAAGAGCATCCTGGCAAGATCCAAGAAGGAAAAGCTCCCCATAGTTGATGATGATTACAACCTTGTTGGCCTTATCACCATCAAGGATATTGAAAAGACAATAAAGTACCCTCTGGCTGCCAAGGACGACCATGGAAGACTCCTCTGCGGAGCAGGCGTCGGCATCTCGGCAAACTGCCTCGAGAGAGTTGAGGCTCTGGTCAATGCCAAGGTGGATGTCATTGTTCTTGATTCCGCCCACGGCCACTCAGAGAACGTACTTAAGTGCCTGCGCATGATAAAAGAGAGATTCCCGGATATCCAGGTGATCGCAGGTAACTGCGCGACAGCAGCTGCCACCAAGGCTCTGATAGAGGCCGGAGCAGATGCAGTCAAAGTAGGTATCGGACCCGGATCTATCTGCACTACACGTGTGGTTGCAGGTATCGGTGTGCCTCAGATCACAGCAGTCATGGACTGCTATGAGATGGCGAAGGGATATGGCATCCCGATCATTGCTGATGGCGGAATCAAGTATTCAGGTGACATAACCAAGGCCATCGCTGCCGGAGCCAATGTGGTAATGATGGGCTCAATGTTTGCCGGATGCGATGAAGCTCCCGGAGAATTTGAGCTGTTCCAGGGCAGAAAATACAAGGTATACCGCGGAATGGGATCCATCTCCGCAATGGAGAATGGCTCCAAGGACCGCTACTTCCAGGAGGATGCCAGAAAGCTGGTTCCTGAGGGAGTTGAGGGACGTGTGGCATATAAGGGCACAGTTGAAGATACCGTGTTCCAGCTCATGGGCGGACTCCGCTCAGGTATGGGTTACTGTGGCTGCGGCACAATAGAAGAACTCAAAGAGAACGGCAGATTTATGAAGATGACATCTGCAGCACTTCGTGAATCCCATCCTCACGACATACAGATCACAAAGGAAGCGCCTAACTACAGTGTTGACGATAAGTAATCACCTGTCGAGGTTCTTTCGAGCCTTGTGTACTACCTGGTTCTTTCGAGCATTTATGCGAGAGCAGAACTTACGCTACAACAACCTAAGGAGTAAGGCTTGCGTGATATAACGACTAGAGCAGACAATAATGTAAAGTCCGCCGGGGGCTCTGCAGGTGACGGCAGAGTCCTGGGTGGTTTTGCGCAAAAAAACAGGGAGGATCTCCAGTCATGGCAGAACATGTTCTGCAATATGGCCGGGGTCTATGCCGTCTGCCTTGACGCAAAGGGAGTTCCGGTGACGGAGTTTTCCGGGAATCCGCATGAGATCGAGATAATCAAAAAATATGTCACACCAATAAGGATACACAACATCTTTAAGAGGGTCTCAGAGAGCGACATCGAAGATCAGGCTGTCGAGATAACCGAGATCCCGAACCTGCGCCTTGCTGCGGTTGCAGTCGGCGGAGAGTCATCCGTGGCTGCGGTATGGGTAGTATGCGGTCTGTTCTCCGATGCAGCCTATGACAAGGACTTTTTCCATTACCCACCTATAGAGAATTTCGGGTATCTAATCACAGAAGAAAAATTTTATAAGACCCTGGATATGCTCAGGGAGACTCTTAACATACTGATAAAGGTAGAGCGCTTAAGAACGCAGGCCATTGCCATCAGCGAGGAGTCCAAGCTCCAGGAGCTTGAGATGACCAGTTCCTTCCACAGGGCCGAGACCATGACAGAGATAGTATCCCTCCTGGACAGCGATGACCAGATAGAGGTGATCATGGTGGACATCCTCTCCAGACTGTGTTCGTACCTTCAGATAAGCAACGGCTTTACCTGCAGGACACATCACAATAATCTCATGGATATTGTGGTGCAGTGGACCCAGACGGGAGTAGACAAGCTCTTTCCCGAGACCACGGATCAGGAGATGTGCTGGTTTATAGGCGGTTCAAAGGCAGTTGTGATCTCCAGTGACACACCCATGAATGCCGGCGAGAGGGAGCAGCTGGATAACCTTGGCATCAAAGCCCTGGTTTCAATGCCCATTGTGATCAACGGTGCACCCAGATTCTACGCATGTCTGACCGAGAACAGGGAGAACAGGACCTGGTCCATTGACGACATTAAATTTATAAATGACACAATAAGGATCCTTCAGAGCATTATTACAAAGAGGCTTCAGACCAACTCTCTGGCCAGCTCCTTCCAGTCACTGGAGGCTGTGCTGGACAATGTGGGAAGCTCCATCTACGTCAGGGACAATAACACCGGCGTGCTGCTCTTTGCCAACAGGAGCTTTAAGAAGAGCTTCAGCAGGGAACTGACTGAGAATAAACTGTCGGATCTTTTTGAGACGAATATTCCTTCCAGGAGCCACAGCGGCAACTATGAGGTTCATCACAGGGACAGAGGAAAATGGTATGACGTCTACTACACCAGGATCAAATGGGTGGACGGCAGGCCCGTATCCCTCTGCGCCATCTATGACATAACGGAGAAAAAGCTGTACCAGAAGCGGATCGAGCAGCAGGCCTATACCGATTTCCTTACAGGGCTTTACAACAGGATGTGCTGCGAGAAAGATCTGGCTAAATATGTGGATGAGGCAAGGCAGCAGGGCAAGCATGGCGCCATAATGTATCTGGATCTTGATGATTTCAAACATATAAACGACAGTCTGGGACATCAGTACGGCGACGCACTTCTTCAGGACATTTCCAAGGCAGTCAGCAGGATAGAGGGAATACAGAATTCCTGCTACCGCATGGGTGGAGACGAGTTTGTGATCGTCGTTCCTCCTGACAGCTACTACCGGATAGACAGGATAATCGAGGAGATCAAGGACGCCTTTGCAACTCCCTGGTATCTCAAGGACAGTGACTACTACTGTACCATGAGTATGGGACTTGTAAGATTCCCTGATGACGGAGACAATGTCTCGGAACTCATAAGAAAATCGGACGTGGCCATGTACAGCGCCAAGAAGTCCGGCAAAAACAGGATCGCGGAGTACTCCGACAACATCGACTCATCCTCGATCCACAGGCTGGATCTGGAAAAGAATATGTACGACGCTATATCCAGACAGTGCGATGAGTTCGAAGTCTACTTCCAGCCCATCATCAGCGGGGCTGTAAGCGGTGGCAGTGAGCGCCATATAGGAGCAGAAGCCCTTGTGAGGTGGAACAGCGATGCCCTGGGCTTTTTAAATCCCGATGAGTTCATTCCTCTTGCTGAGTATCTGGGACTTGTGAACCCCATAGGCAACCACGTGCTGAGAAAGGCCTGCGAGTGCTGCAGAGTGTGGAATGAATCCGGCAAGGGAGATTTTGCGGTAGGGGTCAACCTGTCTGTGGTCCAGATCATGCAGACCGATATAGTAGACATCATACGAAACAGCATAGAGGAGAATCAGATCGATCCCTCAAAGATCATCCTTGAGCTTACAGAGAGACTGGCCATCAATGACCTGGCCAGGACCAAGCAGACCCTGCTTGAGATCAAGGCCCTTGGCGTCAGACTTGCACTGGACGACTTCGGCGTGGGTTATTCGGCTCTCAGCAGCATAAGGGCACTGCCTTTTGACATAATAAAGATCGACAGGGATTTTGTAAAAGACATAGCAGATGACGAATATTCACAGGCCTTTGTCAGATCCATGGTGGACATGGGTAAGACCATCGGTGCTGAGATCTGCGTCGAAGGCATAGAGACAGAGGCACAGCTGCGGGCCCTTGACGGAATGGGAGTAAAGTATATTCAGGGCTACTACTATGACAAGCCTCTTCGGCGCACAGCCTTTGAGGAAAAATACGTTTATAAGTGAAGTCAAAGTATGCTATACTAAAATGTAAACATTTTTCAGAAAGTTGGTTATATAAAAGAAATGGCAGAAGAAATCACAAATTCACGACACTTTATTGAGCAGGCCATCGATAAAGACCTGAGCGAGGGAGTTTACGATCACGTATGTACACGTTTCCCTCCCGAGCCTAACGGCTTTTTGCATATCGGACATGCCAAGAGCATACTTCTCAACTACGGAATGGCCAAGGAGTATGGCGGCAAGTTTAACATGAGATTTGACGACACCAATCCCACCAAGGAGAAGTCCGAATTCATGGACGCCATCATCGAGGATGTGAAGTGGCTTGGTGCAGATTATGAGGACAGACTGTTTTATGCATCAGACTATTTTGACGAGATGTATGAGGACGCTGTAAAGCTCATCAAGAAGGGCAAAGCCTATGTGTCTGAGCTGACGGCTGACGAGATGAGGGAGTATAGAGGAACCCTCACAGAGCCCGGAAGGGACGATCCCAACAGGGACAGGAGCGTTGAGGAGAACCTGCGCCTCTTTGAAGAGATGAAGAGCGGAAGCGTGCCGGACGGCGCCATGACCCTGAGGGCCAAGATAGATATGGCATCTCCCAACATCAACATGAGGGATCCCATCATCTACAGGGTGGCTCATATGCCTCACGCGAGGTGCGGCGATAAGTGGTGCATCTATCCTATGTACGACTTTGCTCATCCTATTGAGGATGCTATTGAGGGCATCACACACTCCCTCTGCACACTGGAGTTTGAAGATCACAGACCCTTATACGACTGGGTCAAGACCGAGTGCGAGTACAAGAACCCGCCGAGGCAGATCGAATTTGCCAAGATGTACCTCAATAACGTGGTAACAGGCAAAAGATATATCAAGAGACTGGTGGAGGATGGAATAGTAGACGGCTGGGATGACCCAAGGCTCGTGACCATCGCATCCCTGCGCAGAAGGGGATTCACCCCTGAGTCCATCAAGATGTTTGTGGACATGTGCGGAATCAGCAAGGCCCAGTCCACTGCCGAGTATGCGATGCTTGAGTACTGCATCAGAGAGGACCTTAAGCTTAAGGCCAAGAGGATGCTGGCGATCCTTGATCCCGTCAAGCTCATCATAGACAACTACCCGGAGGGTGAGACAGAATACCTGGAAATCGAGAATAACAAGGAAGTTCCCGAGATGGGAACCAGGAAGATCCCCTTTGGCAGGGAACTTTATATCGAGAGAGATGACTTTATGGAGGAGCCGCCGAAGAAATACTTCAGACTCTTCCCGGGCAATGAAGTCAGGCTCATGAATGCCTACTTTGTAACCTGCACAGGCTGCGATAAGGATGAAAACGGCAACGTGACAGCAGTGCACTGCACCTACGATCCCGAGACCAAGTCCGGAAGCGGTTTTACAGGACGCAAGGTCAAGGGTACCATCCACTGGGTTGCTGCAAAAGAAGCCCTGGAAGCAGAGGTAAGACTTTACGAGAATATCATCGATGAGGAGAAGGGGGTTTACAACGAGGATGGATCCTTGAACCTCAATCCCAATTCCCTCACCGTCATTAAGAACGCCAAGCTTGAACCTGAGCTTAAGGATGCGGTGGCCTACGATAAGTTCCAGTTTGTAAGGAACGGGTTCTTTAGCGTTGACAGCAAGGATTCAAAACCCGGCGCACCGGTGTTCAACAGGATTGTTTCGCTGAAAAGCTCTTTTGTGTTACCGAAAAACTGATCTTTAGGAAAGAGGTATGTGATGGCAGGTATTTTTTCAGGATTTGAAAAACTTGGACTTGGAAATTTGGGAGGAGAAAACCTTTTTGACGATCCCAGGAAGAAAGAGGTGACTGTCAAGAAGGAAGAACCCAAGAAGAGGCTTCAGCTTGTCAACGAAGAAGACTTTCTCTTTGAGAAAAAGTATAAGTGTCCTGTCTGCGATTCTGACTTTGAGGCCAAGACCGTAAGGACAGGCAAGGTAAAGATCAAAGGCGTGGACATAGACCTTCGGCCCGACTATGATGAACTTGACCAGAACAAGTATGATGTCATAGCATGTTCAGAGTGCGGCTATGCTGCCCTGGGAAGATATTTCCCGACCCTCAACAAGGTTCAGATCGAAGATATCAGGGTCAAGATCTGCATGAACTATAAACATGAGCTGAACAGGGACTCGATCTACAGCTATGAGTACTCAAAGAGGCTCTATCAGCTTGCTCTTGCCAACGCTGTTGTCAAGAAGGCCAAGAATTCCGAGAAGGCATATCTCTGCCTTAAGTATGCCTGGGTTGTAAGAGGCGAGACCCAGAGAATGGATCCTTCAGAAAACAATTACGAGACTAAGAAGAAGGAGAACGACGAACAGGAGAAAGAGCTTCTTTCAAATGCTCTCAACGGATTTATAATGGCCAGGCAGACAGAGGAATTCCCTATCGCCGGAATGGACTCCACAACACTGGATTATCTTATAGCAGCTCTGGCTGTTGAGACCAAGCAGAAGGATGTTGCCAACAAGATGATCTCTGATATCCTAAGTTCAAGAACTGCCAACAGCCGTATCAAGGACAAGGCCAGGACCCTTAAAGAAATCCTCGAAGGCGGAGGCAATTGATCGCTTCCTGTCGTATTTGCTTATCGATCATGATATAAGGACATAAAAAAGCCCCTGCAGTTACCTGCAGGGGTTTAATTATGCACTTATTTGTCCTCGTCGTCGAAGAACTCTTCGGATGCATCGAGCTCTTTGTCCTCATCATCCAGGTTCTCATCCTCTTCGTCCAGGGAATCATCTTCCTCCTGCGCAGGGGCTTCATCTTCCTCGCCGCCTGTTACGGGGATATTGCCGTCATCTTCAGCGGCTTCCTCTTCCTTGGGGGCTTCATCCTTAGCAGGCTCCTCATCCTTTTTTTCCTCTTCAGCTTCACCGGAACCGCCTGTGATGTCAACATATTTGCGTGAACCGAATTTGGAATCGGATGAAGACTCTTCGTCGTCGTCAAAGTCGTCGAAGTCATCAAAATCATCGTCGTCAAAACTATCTGCTATTTCTTCTTCTCTTTTGCTGAGATAATAATATGCACCTGCGGCAGCAGCTCCTGCAGCGGCACAGAACAGTACGAATTTTCCGAATGTATTTTTCTTGGACATTTTGAATCCTCCTGTTTTCAAGCGGTTATATTGATTTTAATACAATTCTCAGTCAATTAAAAGCCCTGAGTATAAAATTTTGATAAATAACTCAAAATCGTTGAAGTGCCATATTATAAATGTTAAACTAGTATTTAGACCGACACGGTCAACCTGACCCTAACGAGGATAACTCATGAACGAAAGATTCTTTGAACTGAAAAAAGAGAAGCAGGACAGGATGATAAATGCGGCCCTTAAGATCTTTTCCCAATTCGGGTACCGCCACGCCAGCACCGATGACATCATCAGGGAGGCGGGCATCAGCAAGGGGCTGCTTTTTCATTACTTTGAGAGCAAGATAGGCCTGTATGCTTTTTTGTATGATTATGCAACCAGGGTCGTCACCCTGGAGCTGACCGGGCACGTGGAAAAGAATGAGGACGGGTATTTTGAGCTCTTCAAGCAGATACTTTCTGCAAAGGCTTCTTCCATGTCCCAGTATCCTTATATATTTCTTTTCCTTAACAAGGCCAATGAGGAGACAGATCTGGATGCCCTGTCAGTGATAAGCGAGAGACGGGAGAAGTACACCAGGATAATGGTGGCGCTGAGGGATCGGTCGGACATAACGGTATTCGGCCCCTGGGTGGACTATGTCAAGGTGGGAGATATACTGGATTTTACGGTGGATGGCCTGATAGAGAGGAATGTCAAGGCAGAGAATTTCAGGCCTGATCTCTTCCTTGAGGAAGCTGTCCAATATGTGGATATGATCCGGGATGCAATGATCCGGAAGTAGATAAGGAGGTCTTTATGAGCAAGTTTTTAGTAGCCGGTGTTACGCAGATTGAGACTATTGTCAGGGTGGACCATATTCCTGTGGACTATGCACCCCTCACAAGTGTTCAGGACTCGATCTTTACTGCCATGGGAGGAGATGCCTACAATGAGTCTCTGGCTCTGAAGTGGCTGGGTGACGAGGTATGCTTCATGTCCATTGTGGGACGCAATCAGGATCTTAGTCTGATCAACCCTCCGGACAGGAAGATCACTCTTTCAACAGAATACATCATACCTCAGATGAAGGAGACTCCCACTGAGGTTGTGCTGTATGATAAAATGCGCAAGCAGCAGATCTTTGAGGACCTGAAGGACCTGCGCGACAACGTTTACGATATGTCCATGGTGGCGCCCATCGCGGAGAGCTGCGACATGCTGGTACTGGCCAACGCCAATTTCTGCAGGCCTTTTGCAAGGGTTGCTGCTGAGCACAAGAAACCCATGGCCGTCAACATCAGAAGCTATGCTCCTGAGAAGGAGAAATACAACACTGACTTCCTGTCCCATGCCAAAGTTCTGTATTTCAGCGATGACACCCTCACAGAGGATCCCTACGAGTTCATCGACAGAATCTCCGGTACCTACGGCACGGAGATCATCATCCTGGGACAGGGCAGCGAAGGACTTATTCTGTTTGACAGGACCCAGGATCTTAGGGTACATTACAAGACGGTAAAGACCAACGAGGTAGTTAATACCATCGGTGCCGGAAATGCTCTTTTTGCATGCTTCCTGCACTACTACATGGAGACCGGTGACAGCGTCAACGCCATCAAGAACGCCCTTCTGTTCGCATCCTACAAGATCGGATACATGGGAACCAGCAACGGATTCATGACAACGGATCAGCTGGAGCAGTGGAGAAATCTGATCTGGGGCATCAAAAAGAGCGTCTTTGAGGAACACCAACAGAATTGATAACGGGGAAAGAGATTATGGCAAAACTAAAAAAGAAATCAGGCAGAAAATGCGGCGTTTTACTTCCTATTTTTTCACTGTCCAATAAATACGGGATAGGAACCTTTTCTAAGCAGGCATATGAATTTGTTGACTTTTTGAAGGGAGCCGGCCAGAGCTACTGGCAGATACTTCCTTTGGGACCCACCAGCTACGGAGATTCGCCTTACCAGTCCTTCTCCACGTTTGCGGGCAATCCATATTTTATCGATCTTGAGGAACTGATAAGCCAGGGACTCCTTGAAGAGGAACAGGTGGATAAGTGCGACTTTGGCGGATCCGAGGAGTACATAGATTATGAAAAGATGTACCGCGCCAGATTCGTTATTCTCAAGAAGGCCTATGCGAACAGGGAGAATGCAAAAGACAGTGAAAAGCTCCTTAAGGACTTTGAGGACTTCAAGAAGAGTCCTGAAAATGACTGGCTCATGGACTATGCGCTTTTCATGGCCCTTAAGAATGCCAATGACGGAAGGGCATGGAATACCTGGGATGAGGGGGTGCGCCTGAGAAAGAAGGACGCTCTTGAGGCTGCTTTTGAGAAATACAAGACGGAAGTTGATTTCTACTGCTTCCTTCAGTTCTTATTCTCCAGCCAGTGGGGGAGACTCAAGGGATATGCCAATGACAACGGAATAGATATCATCGGAGATATACCGATCTATGTGGCCTTCGACAGTGCCGATACCTGGGCTAATCCTGAACTCTTCCAGCTGGATGACGAAAATGTGCCCATCGATGTGGCAGGCTGCCCTCCGGATGCTTTCAGCGCTACAGGACAGCTCTGGGGCAATCCTCTATACAGATGGGATTACCACAAGGATACAGGCTACAAGTGGTGGATGAAGAGAATCTCCCACTGTTACAAGCTCTATGACGTAATTAGGATCGACCACTTCAGGGGATTTGATGAGTATTACGCAATACCATACGGAAATCCCACAGCTGAGAAGGGCGAGTGGAGAAAGGGACCCGGATACGATCTTTTTGCTACCATGAAGAAGGAGCTGGGAGACATGGCGGTTATCGCTGAGGATCTGGGATACCTTACGGACTCGGTTATAAAGCTGGTCCAGAAGACAGGATATCCCGGAATGAAGGTGCTGCAGTTTGCCTTTGACTCCAGGGAGGAGAGCGATTATCTTCCTCATAACTATACTAAGAACAGCGTAGTGTATACCGGAACCCACGACAATGACACCACCAGGAACTGGTTCGATCATCTTCAGAAGGATGACAAGAAGTTTGCCAAGGAATATCTGGGACTTAAGGGCAATAAAGATGCCGTGTGGACATGCATCAGATATGCGTTTGCCAGCGTTTCGGACACAGTAATAATCCCTATGCAGGACTATCTGGAGCTTCCGGGATATGCCAGGATCAACACACCTTCAACCCTTGGAGGAAACTGGGTGTGGAGGCTCAAGAAGGATGCTCTTACAGATGACCTGAAGGTTAAGATGAAAGATTTTGCAAGGATCTACAGGAGACTGTAAGCTCTTTTAACAGGGGACGCTGATCCGGTCGGTGTTTACAGGAAATATAATTTAGAAGCAGGAAACAATGTCAGAGATAACTATAGTCGAGATAGCCAAGAGATGCGGTGTTGGAGTCAGCACCGTATCCAGGGCCATAAACAACCATTCGGACATCAATCCGGAGACTAAGAAAAGAATAATGGAGGTCATCAGGGAGACCGGCTATATTCCCAACAACAGCGCCAGGAACCTTAAGAGAAACGACGCCAAGTGCATCGCTGTTCTGGTAAAGGGAATCACAAATCCCTTCTTTGCCCCCATGATCGAAGTGGTGGAAAGCGAGGTTGAGGCCAGGAAATACGCCCTTGTCATCAGGCATGTTGACGCCTACGAGGACGAGCTGGATGTGGCCCTCAGCCTTGAGAAAGAGAAGAGACTTCGGGGAATCATCTTCATGGGAGGAAGTGCAAGGCACTCTTCGGACAAGATGAAACAGCTGAATGTCCCCGTGGTTTTCGCCACCATAGGCTCTGACATAACGGGAGATTCCGGGAAGATACAGTATTCTACCGTGGCAGTTGACGACGCCAAAGAGAGCTACAAGATGGTTGAATACCTCATCGGACTGGGGCATAAAAAGATAGCGATCATGACCGAGGGAAGTGATACTCCCTCGGTTGTGCAGCTGCGTCTTGCGGGATATCTTGAGGCCTTAAAGGACCACAATATTGAGATAAATGACAAGCTCATCAGGTACGTGGATCAGAGGATCTACACCATGCAGAACGGATACGAGACTGCCAGGGCGCTGATAGAATCCGGGGAGGAATTCACAGCTCTTTACTGCATATCCGATGTGCTGGCGGTGGGAGCACTAAGGGCATTTGCCGATGCGGGGATAAAGGTCCCTGACCAGGTGAGTGTGGCAGGCTTTGACGGACAGGAGCTTTCTCAGTACTGCGTCCCGAGACTTACCACCATCAAGCAGCCATTGGTGGAGATGTCCAAAGAGACTTTAAGACTGCTCTTTGACATCATTGACAAGGAGAGCTTCCACAGACATATCGTTTTTCCCGGGGAGCTGGTGATAGGAGAATCAACAAAAGAATGGAAAGCTTAGAGTACGAAGGATACACAGGAACAGTAAACTACGACAGCAAATGCGATTACTATACCGGAGAAGTCAGGGTGGGAGACCATATCTATACCTATGAGGGAGACACCCTGGAGGAGCTTCGGGAGGACTTTGAGGATATCATCGACTCGATCATAGCCTTTGACGAGATGGATGATGAGAAGTGATGGGAAGTATGAAAGAAGTAACAGACTTTTTTTTGAAATATATCGTGCCATTTCTGGCAGCTTATCTGATAAATCTTGTTCTGAACAGATATTTAAATAAGGATGTCCTTCGGGGCAAAATACACCTGATATTTTTAAAAGGCATAATGACAGCCCTGATCTGGGGCATAGCGATACTGACTGTCCTCAGTGGGATCCCGGCTTTCTCCAAAACCTGGGAGACTGCCATTGCATCTTCCGGAATGGCAGCCATCGTAATGGGTCTTGCAGCCCAGTCCACTCTGAGTAATGTTTTTGCGGGAATAGCTCTTTCGGCATCCCACTCAAGACCCTTTGATATAGGCGACAGGATCAGGATAGACAACTATGACCCGGGCTTTGTTGAGGATATCACCTTAAGACATACCGTGATAAAGACATATCAGAATGAGATCATCTATGTACCGAATTCCATCGTGGGCTCTGCCACAATTGTAAATTATACGCAGGAAAAATCTTTTTCATATCCTGTCAGGGTTTCCGTGGCATACGGAACAGATATGAAGAGGGCAATGGAGGTAATGGCAGATGCCATAGAGAGCCATCCCAAGCATTATGGCAGAAGGCCGACAGTTCTGTGCAAGAGCTGTGACGACAGCGGAGTGACTCTGCAGGCTCTGGTGGAGACCAAGGACTTCATCGACAATCCGACAACATGCTCGGAGTCCCTTGTGGAGATCATGAGAAGGTTTGATGAAGAGGGAATCGAGATTCCGTATAACAAGCTTGTACTTTTAAATGGGAAAGAATAACGGGGAGAAAAAATGGGAAAACTCTATTTCAGATACGGAGCCATGGGGAGCTCCAAGACAGCCAATGCAATAATGGTCCGCTACAATTATCTTGAGAAGGGGCAGAACTGTATCCTGCTTAAGCCCGGCATTGAGAACAGGGACGGCGAAAAGATAGTCAAGTCCAGAATGGGACTCTCTGCAGATTGTATCTTTGTGGAGGACTTTCTGGATGAAGTGGTAAATGAATGGTTTACAAAGAAGTCCGATGCCTGGAAGAAACTGGACTGTGTTCTGGTGGATGAGGCGCAGTTTCTGACTGAGGAGCAGGTGGACCTTCTGGCTGAGATGGTGGACAGGTATGATCTTCCCTGTATCTGCTATGGACTTCGCACAGATTTTACAAGTCATCTCTTTACAGGGTCCAAGCGCCTTATGGAAGTTGCCAACTATATCGAGGAAGTTCCCACGGTCTGCTGGTGCGGCAGGAGAGCCCACTTTAACGCAAGAGTCGTTGACGGCAAGATCGTCAGGGACGGTGAGCAGATAATGATGGGCGGAAATGAGTCCTATGTATCCGTCTGCAGAAGGCATTTCCTCAGCGGAGAAGTATGTGGCGACAGGGAGAGAGATATCAAGGAATGATGTATCACAGCTAATGGTAACTGCTGGTAATGTTTGAGCGAGACAGTATATTGAGGTGAGCAGAGTGAAGACCAAACACCCCCTTGGAAGAACCATAGCAATAATGTGCGCGATGTTTATAGCAGTGCTGGTGGCAGTACTTTCGGGAGTCAGCTATGTTCTTTATACCCGGTCCATGTACCGCATGTACCAGGATCAGATGACCGGTATTGTCAACTATCTGGAATCTACCATCGACCATGACGATATGGCGGAATGTGCCAGAACCTGGACTGAGTCGGAGAGATATAAGGAGTCCAGGGAACTCTTTGACAATTTTATCGATACGTATACCAACATCCATTATCTTTATATTGTTAAACCGTTGGAAGCCGGGGATCCCGTCAAGGTCCGCAGTATCCTGTCGGCCAATTCAACATATGAGAAACAGTACGAGCCTGAAAACGTGCTGTACATCGGTGACGGCGAGGAAGCATGGTACGATGAGGAGACAGCCCAGACACTCAGGGAGATCATTGTCGGGAATAAGGATGTCTTTTTCCTGGACAGAACTGAATGGGGAACTGATTATACCCTGGCCAGACCACTGATCAATTCGGCGGGAGAGCATTACGGCCTTCTGTGTGTCGATATAGATATAGATGACATTCAGAAGATGATCAACAAGAACATAAATATCAATATCATGTTTGTGGTTGGTCTTGGAGCTCTTTTCATATTTGGATTCCTGGTGTGGGTTCAGAGAAAAGTTACCATTCCGCTGAGGGAACTGGAATACTCAGTGGTGAGCTTCGCAAATTCCTCCCACGGTAAGCGCGATCCCGAAGAGCTTGTCTACACGCCGCCGGATATACATACCGGAAACGAAGTAGAGTCTTTGAGTAAAGCCGTTGTAAAGCTCAATGAAGACATGAGAGATTACGTGAACGCTATAGTTTCTGCCGAAGATGTGGCCAAGGCTCTGCAGTCCCGCGTCACCAAGATGAATGTCATCGCCTATCAGGATGCACTGACAGGGGTTAAAAACAAGGCGGCCTACGACAAGAAACTGGAAGCTCTCAACTGGGATATCTTAAACTACAGTGCAGCCTTCGCCCTGGTAATGGTGGACCTGAATTACCTCAAGATAATAAATGACAGGTACGGCCACGACAAGGGCAATGAGTATATCAAGGGCTCGTGTCTGATAATGTGTTCGGTATTCCATCACTCCCCGGTGTACAGGATTGGCGGAGACGAATTCGTCGCAGTCCTTGAAGGAGAAGACTACCACAACAGAGACGAGCTCTTTGCTCAGATCCAGGAGGAGTTTAGAAAAAGCGCATCCCAGAGTGACTTAAGCCCCTGGCAGAGATACTCTGCTGCAGCGGGGATGGCAGCCTACAGGCAGGATCACGACATGGATGCTGAAGCGGTATTTGAGAGAGCTGACGGAGAGATGTATGTGGCCAAGGTGCGGATGAAGAATGAAGGAGCACCAAAATAGGGATTCATAAAATTAAAAGAGATGTCACAAGTTCCGGTTTGGCAATGAAGATATGTATATCAGTCGCGTGGGCGACATGCTTATCTCCGTTGCTAAACCGGAACTTTTTTGTCATGTGAGTAATAATTTTGATTCCCTTGTTACGAAAGCGTTTTAATTGACAATTTGAAGGGGGCGACTTGTTTGAGAGGCAATCTGCCACAAAAGTACATGTCAGATCATTGGTAGAAGTTTTAATGGGCTTTTCTGCTGTAAATTTTAGAATCAGAATTGTAGCAGTGGTTTTATAGAGGTTTTCTCTGCTATATTTTAAAATCATCATTTTGTAGCAGACACATTTGACGGTTCTTTCTGCTGTAAATCTTAGAATCATGATTGTAGCAGTGGCTTTATAGAGGTTTTATAGAGTGTTTCTCTGCTATATTCTGAAATCATAAAATTGTAGCAGAAGAATTCAAGATTTTTATCTGCTACATTATTGAATTCATGATTATCAGCAGAATTTTTTCTGAATATTATCTGCTATATTATTATGTTTTGGAATACTGGCAGAGCACAGATAGTCAAATGAGCCCGTAGAGTGGACACGGTGAAAATGCAAGAGGAAAGCAGCCTATGATATTACAGCGAAATAATCAATTTCTGATCGCAATCGAATAGAAAAAACTATTAAGTCATTATGTATAACTGTGTAGTTGCCGATATATAGATTACAAGCTAGGGAAAGCATGGATCTTCATGGATGAGTAATCTTCACAAAAATGAAGGTTCATTTTTTGTTGCAAAAAACAGGGTCCGGAGGAGCTATGCCCGCTGGTTTTTGCGACGACAGGATCTGAACCTTCGCCAAAGGAGGTACCATGAGAATTGCACAAAGTAACGTAAACCTTATCTCCTCAAACAGATATCATGAGGAGAACAGCGTCGCTGTCACCAGCGCCGTCATGCCGGTGGGTTCATTCATCGACAGCCTTAAGAGTCAGCAAAAGAAAGGAGATTCATTGGAGCTGACCGAGATTAGCGTCGACGAGGAGGCGCTGAAAAACTCAAACTATTCTTCACTTCGTTCCGGCAAGTCGGAATACTTAAACTCT
>JAEEGH010004962.1_pt1 | contig 33812 bp, 26 predicted proteins | sample 9134181 | NCBI WGS metagenome assembly JAEEGH01 (sample SAMN16246544, study PRJNA631951) | gut metagenome | biome: gut microbiome; feature: rumen; material: DP-attached | host: Bos | place: Iran: Karaj | collected 2018-10
CGCCTTTGCAAACGCTACACATGTTTTCAACTTCTTTTGAATAAATCATTGATAATAAAACATTTAAATGTTAAACAACTTAATAGTTCCTTTTTGTAGCCTACAAAGATACTCAAAATATGGTATACATGTATATAAAGTGGCAAAGTTTTTTCTTCTTTTAACATAATTCTTGGTATAACCATACCTAAGTGTGAGAGAAAAAACGTAATTTTGCAGCCATAATCATATATTGGCAAGTTATGAGTGATCAGGAATTGGAAGAGAGAGTGCAGCGTGCCGTAGACAATTTCATGGCGGGGTACGGCTGTTGTCAGAGTGTGGTGGCAGCCTTTGCCGACCTCTATGGTCTCGACGACACGCTGGCCAAGAAGGTGGCAGCAGGTTTCGGAGGCGGCGTCGGACGATTGCGGATGATGTGCGGGGCCGTTTCAGGCATCGTCATGTTAGTCGGTCTCGATTGCGGACAGACGGAAGGCAGCGACCGTGAGGGGAAATCAGCATGTTACAAGGTGGTGCAAGAATTGTTGGCGAAGTCGAAGGAAGACAACGGCAGCCTCATCTGTGCAGAGATCTTAGGTCTGAAAGGCCATGAGAAGGCCGTCTGCCACTACGAAGCCTCACCACGAACGGCAGAGTACTACAAGACCCGGCCCTGTGCGGCAAAGGTAGAGAGTGCCGCCCGCATCTTTGCTAATTATATTAAAGATGTACGCCTAAGCCGAGCATGAGGTTGTTGGGGTAGTAGAAGTCGTAGAGGCTGTATCCGATATGGACATAGGCCTTTCGCAGGACGTGGATCTTCAGCGCCAAAATTTCATAGAAGCCTTTCAGGTCGTCTGTCTGGGCATTGACGAAATTATGTCCGATGCCGAAGTTGATGGTGAAATAAGGCATGACGAACTCCACGCGTCCTGACAGTCCCAGTGCCACCCGACGATGCCAAGGTGCCAGACGGACATCCTCCTCCGACGGTTCCCGTCTTTTATCCCCTTGGGGGACATCGAACTCCATATTGGCGCTGCTGTCATAGGAGGCGTCGAAGGAGGGTCCTACATTCAGCCATCTGTTGATCCGATAGAGCGGATTCACGTTAAGCCCCACAACCCCATACTTCCCAGGAATGGCGAAAGTACCAGTCTCTGTCTCAAGACCTTTCCGTTTCCAAGCGCCATAGAGCGTCAGATCCCACACCCAATGCCGTTGAAAGGCAGAATCCACTCCTTCTCTCCTTACTCCTTCCCTCCTATTAAAATAATACGCTACACTGGCTTTGATGCCGGCGATATTCAGACCTGCATTGGGGATGGATGTATTGCCGTTACTGAAATGGGTAATGGAGGCACCTAAGTTCAGATCCCACTGATTCGAGAGCATATAACGCAGATAAAGGTCCACATTGATGTAAGCGGTCATTTTGGAGCCAATGACACGGTTGTCGGGATGGGTCTCGGCGTCATACTTCTTCCAACCGTAGGCCAGTCCCAGGTTCCATTCATAGTCAAGGGACAGTCGTCTGGCCAGGGTCTTGATGGTGGCGCCCTGAAAAAGGAAGAGTGAGACGGGATTACCTAATTGCGGGTTCAAGTCGTGATAGGCCAGACCCACACCCTGATAGACGCCCTTATAGAGTTTTGCTTCCATAGAGCCCGACGGAGGCGCGAAGGCATATTTCACCTTCGCCGTGAAGGCGTGGTTCATCGTCCGCACCTCACCGTTGTTCCCCCGAAGGAAATCATTAGTCTTCAGGATCAGCCCCGGCACCGCCTCCACCTCCACACGATGGACAGTCGCACTGTCTTCTGTCTCAGCAGTGGCAGCGAGGGTATATGCCATAGCTGCCATCACGATTTGCAACACCATCATGCACTTTTTTTGATAATAACGACACAAAATTACTAATCTGTCGCAAAAAAACCATGAAAAACGTGCAGGTTTAGAATATTTTAATTAAATTTGCAAGCAAAAAACCGATTAACGATGAAAAATATTATACTAATCTTCGTGTTGGCCCTGTGCCTGACCACGCAGACCATGAGCGCCCAGATGCTATCGGAAGGCGTATCCAAGGAACTTGCGGAGCACCGAAAGGCCAACATCAGCAAAATCATATATGACCTCTCCTTTAATATTCCTGCTGATCCACATGAGCGTGTAAAAGGCAAGGTTGTGATTTCCTTCAATCTGAAGGCGCCACAGGATGTGGTACTCGACTTCCAAGGAGAGTTCGACGGTACCTGCTACGTCTGGGACAAGAAAAAGAAGCGTCGTGGTGCAGAAGTCGTCTATAAGGACGAACATATCATCATCCCTATGGCATCAATGCTCGAAGGCGACAACAAGGTTGAACTGGAATTCGAAGCCAGTGACAAGGCCCTGAACCGCAACGCCGACTATATGTACACCCTCTTTGTGCCCGATATGGCGCGCTCCGTCTTCCCTTGTTTCGACCAGCCCGACCTCAGGGCTGTGTTTGTCACCTCGCTCAAGGTGCCAGAGGGTTGGAAGACGATGACAAGCGACAATGTCTGCCAACTCCCCACCTATCTATATTCTTTTGTGGCAGGTAAGTTCCAGGAGAAGACCTCTGTCCGTGAGGGGCGCCCCATGCGCATCCTCTACCGTGAGACCGATCCCTATAAGGTGGCACAACTCGACCAGGTGTTCGACGAGGCAGCCCAGGCTTTGAAATGGATGGAGGGTTATACGGGCATCGCCTGTCCCTTCAAGGAGTATGGTATGGTGGTGCTGCCAGGCTATCAGTTTGGCGGTATGGAACATCCGGGAGCCATCCAGATGAACGACCGTCGCATCTTCTTGGAGAAGAACGCCACGCAAGAGGAGAAGGCAGCCCGTCTGGAACTGATTGCCCACGAGACAGCCCACCTGTGGTTTGGCGACCTTGTGTCGCTGAAGTGGTTTGAGGATGTATGGACCAAGGAGGTACTCGCCAACTTCATGGCCTCGAAGATTACCCGTCGTACGTTCTCCCGCATCGACCACGAACTGAACTTCCTGAAAACCTACCAGAGCCGGGCTATCGCCATCGACCGTACTGACGGCACCCACCCCATCGCCCAGGAACTGATGAACATGAACCATGCCAGCCTGCTCTATGACAACATCATCTACGACAAGGCACCCGTCATGATGCGGATGCTCGAAGAGGTGATGGGAGCCCCAGAGATGCAGTCAGGCTTACAGAAATACCTTCACGACCACCTGTTCAACAATGCCTCGTGGGACGATCTCGTCGCGACGCTCGACTCTGCGGCACCCAAGGCCAATGTCCGACAGTTCAGTGAGGTATGGGTGAAGCAGAAGGGCATGCCCACGATCCACACCGCCTACAAGGACGGCAACATCGTCATCACCCAGAGCGACCCCTATAAGCGGGGACTCGTCTGGCCGCAGAAGTTCCAGGTGCGTCTCATCTACGAACTCGGCACCAGTCGTACCGTCAATGTCGATATGAAAGAGTCCACCTTTACCATCAAGGTGGCAGGCAAGCCCAACTACATCATCCCCAACTACGACGGCAAGGGCTACGGACACTTCACCCTCGACGATGAGTATGCCGTCATCCTGCCCAAGCGACTCATCACCACCCGCAACGACCTGAACCGCTATGCCTTGCTGCTCACCATCCACGACAACTACCTCTTAGGACGCATCCCGCCCTCACACTTCGGCGAGCTTTACCGCTTTATGATGAAAGAGCACAACCCGCTCATCATGTCTTCGGCCGTCGACCACATGTTCAAGATTGCCTTCGACCTCGCCCCAGAGCAGCGCAAGACCCTCGAACTCTGCATGATGGACCTGCTGGGTGAGAACCGCACGAAGGAGTGCCGCCAATACGTCATCCGCAAGTTGGGTTCGAACGCCACATCACCAGAACTGCTCGATAAGATCTACTCCATCTGGCAGCAGCATAACGACCCGCTCTTCAGCGAACAAGACTATATGAACATGGCCTACCGCCTGGCTATTGTCCGTGGCGACACCTACCATCCTGTGCTGGCTGCACAGCGGAAGCGCTTGAAGAGTGAAGACGAGCGACGGGAGTTCGACTATATCAGTCGTGTCTGTAGTCCTGACCCTGCCCTGCGCACCAGACTATTCAACGAGATGCTCAATCCCCAGAACCGCGAGCAGGAGCCTTGGGCCCTGAAAGCCCTACAGTTGCTTAACTCCGATGTCTACGAGCCTGTCAGCAATGCCCTCATCGAGCCAGGACTGAAATCGCTGCAGTATATCCAGCAGACCAGCGACATCTTCTTCCCCACCAATTGGCTGCAGGCGATGCTGGGATCACATAAGAGCAAGGAGGCCCGTCTGATAGTGGAGAAGTTCATCAGTTCCAATCCCAACTATCCAGAGTACCTTCGCAACAAGATCTTCGAGGCAGCCTGGATCCTGATGAAACAGCAGACCTACGTCACGAAGGCCCAGCCCCTCATCGTGCCGAAGAAAAACCTCACGCCCGCGAAGCCTGTCAAGAAGGCACCAGCAAAGAAGGCGCCTGCCAAGAAGGCACCCGTGAAGAAAAAGAAATAATCCCAATGACACCTATTTAATATATTAATCTCGTTATGATGAAAAAATTGTTTTTCCTTACTGGTCTGATGCTGATGACCAGTTTACTCAGAGCAAATGCAGAAGTAGATCCGAATTTCTATATCTATATCTGCTTCGGACAGTCGAACATGGAGGGTAATGCCGAGTGGGAAGCCCAGGACGTGGGAAATGTCGATGAGCGTTTCCAGATGCTGGCAACATGTAACTTTGACAATCCCAAGCGCACCTTGGGCAACTGGTACAAGGCCGAGTGCCCCATCGTCAACCCTGTGGGTAAGCTTGGACCTTCCGACTATTTCGGTCGTACAATGGTGCAAGAACTCCCCGACAAGAAGATCGGCGTCATTGCCGTTGCGATGGGCGGCAGTCCCATCGAGATGTTCGACAAGGATCTGTACGAGCAGAAATACAAGGATAATTACAACGAGTGGTGGGCTCAGATAGCCAGGAACTACTACGGCGAGAACCCTTACGGCCGCATCATCGAGATGGCCAAGAAGGCCCAGGAGGTAGGTGTCATCAAAGGCATCCTGCTGCACCAGGGAGAGACGAACAATGGTCAGGAAGACTGGCCTGACAAGGTGAAGAAGATCTACAAGGACATGCTGAAGGATCTCGGCCTCAGGGCTTCCGATGTTCATATCTTTGTCGGTGAGACGGAATATGAGGATCAGGGTGGCGGCTGCTCTTGGCACAATCATGTCGTCGCAAAGATTCCTGAGGTCATTCCTACGGGCCACGTCGTATCTGCCAAAGACATTCCAGGCAATGGCGTTGACCCCTGGCATTTCTCGGCAGAGGGCTACCGCATCTTCGGAAAGCGCTATGCTGCGGCTGTCCTGGATGTGCTGAACCATCCTGAAGCATACACCAAGAAATGGACCATCGACGAGCGCCTCACAGGCTCTTTGGCAGCCTTGTCCGGCAAGACCTTTGCCATCGTCAACGAGGCAGAGGACAAGGCTTTATACTGTTCTATCGGGCAGGATCTGGCTTACGACGACTATAAGACAGCATTCGACGTATCCAATGAGGGTTATCAGTTCAAGATTTCAAGAATCTCCGGCGGACGCTCACTGAAACTCGTCACTCCTGACGGTGAGGAATACCAGATGGATGGTGACATCGGCTATCTCAACTCTCAGGCCGAGACTGGCGACTACAGCTTCATCAACGGTCTGAACAGCCAGAGAGGCTACGACATCCCCGATGGTGCCGTCTGGGACATCCAGTATGTGGAGGACAAGGGCTGGACGCTGAGGAACGTCGGCACGGGCAAGTATCTCAAGGATGCGACCGCCGCCAAATACGACGAACCCACCTACTTCACCCTCTGCACGCTGAAGGAGGACACCTCGACAGCCATCAAGACCGTCCGTAAGGCAGACAGCAGCAAAGACGGCGTCATCTACGACCTCAACGGCCGCCGTATGAACGAGAAGAGCCTCCGTCCTGGCATCTACATCCAGAACAACAAGAAAATCATCATCCGCTAAACATGGGAAAGACGTCGATTTCATATTTCAAACTGCTGGCGGTTGCTCTCCTTCTGATGTGCGGCACCGCAGTTGCATACGCAGAGAAGACCGTTGCCGACTTGGACGGCAAGGACTGGGAGAGGTATGAGATGTTCCGACACCTGTTCCTGAACGGCACGCCCGAAGAATTCTACAGCTATGCCAACGAATATGCCGCCGAACTGCATAAGAAGGGCTATAAGATGCTCTATTACAAATTGTTGAGCAACAAGGGCTTCTTTGCGCTCAGGCATAACCAGATCTATCGGGCCATCCAGTTTGCAGAAGCCCTGGACCATGAGGTCAGGGAAGACAAAGCCAGCGACTACTACTATCTGGCCACAGGACTCTACGGCGACATCTACAGCAGCAGTCACGACAAGACCCGTGGGGAGACATACTTCAAGCAGGCCTTAGAGGAGGTGGGCGACCGTGATGTGAAGTTCACGATGCGTGTCTATCTGAACCTGGCGGAGATGTTCTGCCTGAAGGATCCCCAGAAGTCCCTGAAGTGGGTGGACCAGTCTATTGCGACAGCCCAGAAGGTAAAGAACATCGACTATCTCTCTATGTCGCTGGCGATGAAGGCCTACATCCATTTCATCACGGGCGATGCCCAGCAGTTCTTCTCGGCATACGAGCAATACACGGACTTGCGAAACCAGGACCTGGCGGAGTTCAATCATCGGTATGACAATATCCTGGAAGTAGCCCGCCTGGCATACAATATGGACTACGAGGAAGCGATGGACAAGGTGCACGATGGTAATCTGGCCGTCGACAGCTCCTTGGCCGTCATCCGCATCTATGCCCTGAAGGGTGATCTCACGCAGGGTCTTGAGGCGATGAAGCGCCGTTACATCGAGATGGACTCCATCTACAGCGTCATCCAGGATGCCAACTTCAACCAACTGGCTGCGGAGACCAGTCTGATGCGCTCCCGTGAGGAAGCTGCCGCAAACAAGAGTCTTGCCAAACAGCTGACGAACTGGCTGATAGGCCTGACGGTAGTCTACCTGTTTGTTTACATCATGGGCCGTCGCCGTCTGATGAGGAAGATCTGGGCCAAGAACAAAGACTTGAGGGCCGCACTCAGCCGTGCAGCAGAGTCGGATCGTATGAAGTCGACCTTCATCCAGAGCATGAGCCACGAAATCCGCACGCCCCTGAATGCGGTGTCTGGGTTCGCGGAGGTGATCTGTTCGCCAAACTACGAGCTCTCCGATGACGAGAAACGGGATATGCAGATGCGCATCACCAGTAATGTGGAACAGATCACATCCATCATCAACGAACTGTTGGAACTCTCGCAGAGTGAGAGTGAGGATGTCATACCTGACAGCGAAAAGACCGACGTGCTGGTCAACGAACTCGCCAGCACGGTAGTCAAGGAGTGTAAGGGCAAGCAAAAGACGGGTGTGGAACTGCGCTTCACGACGGACATCAGTGACAACTTCAAGATTCGTTCCAACACCTATCGGCTGAAGAACGCCTTGACGCATCTGATGGATAACGCTATGAAGTTCACGGAGTTAGGCCATGTGGAGTTGCGCTGTGAGCATTATGGCGATGGAGTGCGCTTCATAGTGACGGACACAGGCTGTGGCATCAAGGCCGAAGATCAGGAGCGCATCTTTGAGACCTTCCAGAAAGTGGACGATTTCAAGACTGGTGTCGGCTTAGGCCTTCCCATCTGTCGCCGTCTTATCCGCTCCCTTGGCGGAGAGGTCAGCCTCGACGCTACCTACACCAATGGTGCCCGCTTCATCATCACCATATAAAGCCACTACCAATACAAAGGCCGCTGTCCGAGTAAATCAGACAGCGGCCAATGAGAGAGATTATATAGGAATCGAATTGGTCTTTTTAGGAAACTCTCTACATATATATAACTAACGAGCACCCAAAATCTTGCATGAATTTTCGGACTTTAACACAACTTTAACATTTCAAAGGAGGTCTTTGCGTTGATCTATTGCTTCTCAGCGCGCTTCGACTCTGAATTGTTGAGATCGTGGCGGACTTGGCGCAGCTTCTTGCCGCCGAAGGAGTAGGTGGCGGTGAGGCCGATGTAATGGGCATGATGATTGGTGTGGCTCAGAAGTCTCATATCCTCAGAATAGGAGAGAGATTGGGTATCTGAGATGTTTCTCCTGCTGCTATAGATATTCTCGTTTGTGACAAACTGATGGAAAGGATCGTTGGCCACAAGCGAAAGTTTCAGGCAATCACCCGGCATTGCATATCGCAGGGCGAAATAGAAATAACCATAGCTGTCTGTCTCTGTCATATCACGATAGTCAGAAAACCAATGCTGATAACGGGCATTCAACAAGAGTGTGTGCTGAGTGTTCAGATACCAGTCGGCAGAAACAGAAATGCGGCTTCCCCATCCGTAGAGATGGCAATCCTCTGTATCATATTGTGCTGTTGCTTCGTGATAGTAACCACTCCCATCAACTGTTGCCAACAGAGACTCTGACATTTGCCGCTGGTAACGCAGGTAAAGACCAGTCTGATTGATGCGCCCATTGTTCTGGGGCATCGTCTCTGCAAGATACTCATGCCTGTTATTTGCCGAGTAGCTCGTTGTCCGTATCACCATATTACTGCCGTGATGGTGATAAGCGGAGGCATAGAGTCCTTTGTGATTATAGTAATTCAGTTCTATGTTGCTTATCCTGGCTGGCTTTAACAAAGGGTTTCCTTCTGAGTATTCCCATATTGACTTATAGACGCGGAAGGGATTCAAGTCATAGAAGTTGGGGCGAATAGTGCTTGTCCCCCATGAGAGACTCAGATGATGTCCTTCATGAGGTTTGACTGAGAGGCTTAGCGACGGTAGCCAGTAGTCACGGGTATCTTCGTCCCAGCTGACGTGTTCATAGCGCAGGCCTGCCTTGAAGCCGAAATAGTCCCAGTCGTGATGGAGTGACAAATATGCTGCCTTTGTCTGTTCCTGATAGCTGGAGTCACTATAGCCAATGAAATAGAAATCATCTTCCCCTATCTGCTTTTCTATATGAGTTTGATTCTTGATATTGGTGTAGGAGCCTCCTGCATCAATCGTGGCGAAGCCTAACGGCAATGTCAGATCGAGTCTGGCGGATTGTATATGATAATCTACTTTACTGGCATAGTTTTCCCATTGTACTACGGGGTAAGTGAAATACTGAATATGGTCACTACTATATGCACTTCTATTATAGTTTGTCCAGACCGTAGATCTGCCATCGTCGTCTTTCTTATAATTCTGATAAGTGAGGCTGAGCAGCTTGCCGTTTGAGTCCAAGTGCCAGTCACAATAGGCAGTCAGACTTTTGACAGTAGTGTTATCTTCAGGACTTTGTTCGGCCTTCGATTTTGAGAACTCATCTGTTCTGACCAAATTGATTTCTCCATCGATGACAGTCTCAGGCCATTGAACCTGCCAAGACAGCATGCCTCCTAACTCCAAAAACTTCGTGGGCAGATAACGGAGCATCAGATTGGCGGCCAACTCTTTGTCCTTCAGCTTGGCATGAGTATCTGATATAATGTCTGCATCCTTCCCAAAGGGGTATGTTGTCAGGTTGTCTGTTGTCTGTGTGGTGCGTCCGCCGTGGGCATCGATGGTCATATCAAACTTCTCTGAGGCATAGCTGACAGAGCCGCTGGCGCATCCACTCCAGTCATCGCTGATGCCTGCCTCCGTGCTGACATCCCCTCGCCATCCGAGCGTCTGGTCTCGGCGGAGCACAATGTTAATGTAACCACCGCCCATCTCCATCACATCACGACCTGAGGGATTGGAAATCACCTCTATCCGCTCGATGTCCTCAGAGCGCATAGTCCATAGTTTCTGACGGATGGCATCATCGCCTAAGTCCGTGATACGACCGTTGAGCATAAAATGGGCTGGGCCCTTGCCAAGAATCATCGCCTGCCCACCAGTCATCGTCACCATCGGCACACGGCTGAGCAACTCCTGGCCATTGAGTCCACGGGCAAACTCATCGTTGCTGACAATATATTGTAGTCGGTCTGCCTCGCTGCGGATGACGGGTAGCCGACCACTGACGGTGATGTTGCTCAGGTAGTTGTTTTCCATCTGCATACGGATGGTGCCAACATTGCCAATGGGCATCAGCCGCTCGATGGTCTTGAAGCCCACGCAACTTATACGTACTCTGGCCTGAGTAGCACTGCATGGAATGACAAAGTCGCCAGCCTCGTTGCTGACGCCACCCTCCATAATGACAGAATCGACTGGGTTGTAAAGGATGATGTTGGCATAGGCAACAGGCTGACGGTCAGAGTCCATAAGCCTTCCTATCAGTTTCGTACGGTCTTTCTGCATGCACTCCACGAGGATGTTCCGCCCCTTGACAGACACTTTGACTGGATAGAATCCGCAAACCTCACGTACAGCATCTGGCAGGGAAGCCCCTCGTTTGATGGTCTTGGTGACGGTGAAGTCCTCCAGTTCGTCATAGACAAACGAGATATCGTAGTGTTTTGTTGACTGGTCGAGTTCGATTAGTGCCTTCGAGAGCGAGGTTCCCTGAAAGACATGCTGGGCATGAGCCGTAGCACAGAGGGCATATATTATAATAAGGTGTAGAATCCTTTTCATCACTATTCTGCGATTATCTGGTTGTCAATAAGACGGACGCTGACCTTCTCAAATCCGTTCAGCAGTTCGATGATCTGCTGGAGAGGGGCTGTGGTGTCCCATTTCGTATAGAGCCGGATGTGGCGCGACTGCTCGTTGCGGTACTCCACGCCGACGTGATAATAGTCAGACAGTTCCTGGAGTATCTGCTGCAGTTCTGCATTCTCAAAGGTACGAATGCTATTTGGGTCTGTCTGCGCCTGTTGGAGCGTACCAGCCTGTTGTGTCGGATTTGCGGTTCGCATCTCCTGAGTTGGGGATTCAGGATCTCCTCCAACCACCAGCCGATAGGCCGCGAAGGCGATGCCTGACAGCATCAGGACGCCGATAAACATAGCAGCTATCCTCATGAACCTATTGCCGAGGGAAAGAATCATAGGCCGTTTCTCAGCTTTTGTCGCTTCATCTTTCCTCAGCGCGAAACCAGCCTCTGCGCTGACCATCAACTCGTAGTATTCCCTCATTTCAGGGTCACTCATCAGCTTTTGCAGCTCCTCGTCCGTATAGTCTTGCGGACGCTCTAGCATCTTGAGCAGTTGTTCGATATCTTTCATCTTCTTGTCGGATTGTATTTCTCTTTTAGTTTCTTGAGCGCCTCAGCAAGGTGCTTATAGACTGCCACCTCACTGATGCCTAACCGCTCTGCAATCTCCCTATACAACAGCCCCTCGTCGAAGCGTAGTTGGAATACACGCCAAGTCTGTTTGGAGAAGGTTCGCTCTGCATAGTCGATCATCTCCGCAATTCGTTCCCGTTCGCTTTCACCGTATGCCTGATCATTGTCAGAGAGCGTTATTCTGCGCTCCAACCGTTCGTGCAGGGTCATAAGGCGAATACGGTCTAAACACAGATTGCGGACAGTCGCCATAAGATAGTTTTCGGGATGGTCTGCAGGCACTCTCAGCGAACCTTCGGTGAGTTTAAAAAACACATCGCTCACAGCATCATTCGCATCATCATCATTCTTTAGCATCAGCCTCGCTACAGCAAGCATCCGCTGACGGCAACCGATAAATAATTGTTCTATTATTGTCTTACCTGTCATTCCTAATGCAAAGGTACATAAAAGGACTCAACCATCCAAATTTTAATGTAATTTTCGTGCCACCTCCATCTTACGGAGACGGCACGATGTTAGGGTACTATTCCACGATCTCTATCTGCTTGAGTACTGCATCATAATAGTCCCAGCCTGCAAAAATAGTAACTACCACATCCTCATCGAAATGCCGGAAGGTGTAGCAATCCAAGGTGGCATTCACTTTCAAGCCTTCTTTCTGATACTCAGCAGGCAGGTCATACAGATAGAAGATGTTTCCACCATCATAATGAATCTCTGGCCCATTGTAGTCGGCTTTAATGTACCACGTGTTATCCACCTTGTCACACCAGAGATAGCCCACATCAGTCATCGTCTTGATAAAGTCGGCCTGCTTAGGCAGCTGGCGCGTCCTATAACCAGACACAGGAGTTTCAGGCGTTACGACATCGTCGTCACTACTGCAAGCAGTCATCATCGTGCCAGCCATCATCAGCAGCATAGCACCAATCACAAAAATAAAATTCCTTTTCATACTCGTACTTTTTTAAATTATACACTTTGTTGTAGAGTTTCAACCCTTTCTCATTCTCAGGCCTCACTCTGTCTATATAACGAATATAGAGCCCGTTTTCCTAACCCCCAAGCAAAAAAATGACAATTATGACAAATGACAGTGTCATATTGGGGGGGCACGAAATGTCTTGTTTAACAGGTAAAATACGACACGAAGGTAAAAATTTTGTGGACAAGATATTACTAAATTGTTTATTTTAATTATATTATATATAAATATATAATATAATCTATATAAATAGTAAAATCATAGTCTGTTTTTTCATAAGATCCACGAATGGCACTATTTTTTAGCCTTCGTGTCGTATTGTCGTTTGTGATTCACAAGTGCAAAAAATGACACTGTCATTTGTCATAATTGTCATTTTTTTGCTTTCAGGCAATCGGCGCCAATAGAGCAAAGATGGTTAAATTGTTTTACAAAATATAAACACCCGCTTCAAACTCGGACTTTGAAGGCAGTAAACTGGGAGTTTAGTTAGGGTAAAGTCCCAGTTTACTTAGCCTAAAGCCGAAGTTTCCTTAGCCCAAAATCCGAATCATCGCAAAGCCATGATTATCAGGCACATACACAACCATAATGAAGAAAGTGAAGAATTTTGAAATTTGCTTACAAAATGTCAATCTTTACATTTAGCTACTCCACAGTGAATGGTATTCTCAGCTCGATATCATCATTGCCACTGGTACCACCGCCAGGGGTAGGTTCGTCAGCAATACGATACATCACATTGGACTTAATCATGACATAGTAAGTCCCTTTAGGCAGAGGTGCCACATTTGAGAGTACTTTGGTAGAATAGGACGTTGACGAGCCATACCTATCGTCGTATACATACCTTTCATCGTAAATCCAAGAGCAGGACCAGTGAAGACGGCCATGTGCTTCAACTGTTATCCATCGAAGCTCCATTGTGTAGAAAGCAGATTGGAACGGATTCCCTACATACTCCCCATCGCTGCGATATACTGACATAACGCTCATCAGGATATCACGTTCATCTGCCATGTGAAGTTTATACCCAGTGGCATTAAAGATGGTTACGTCGAAGATGATATTCTCGCCCTCCTTGAAAGTTGTACTTCTGTCACCGTCCTCGTTTCTCAGGCAGTAACCAATGCCATAGGCATCCGCATGGTACGAGGCCTGATAACCCGCCAACTGCCAATCAATACCGTCCCCACTACAACTGCTGATACCGACAGCCAGCATCAGCACGGCGCAAAGCCATAATAATTTGCTCTTTTCCATATACATTGATTTTTGATCTTCTACTCTTATAATGACAAAAGATCAAAAATCTTGTAAGAAAAGCCCATCAATTTAACAATGTTTTACCTTATTAACATTTTTCACCGGTGATCAATATGTAAAACTCCTCAGCATCGTATAGAGCAACTGCCAGTCACTGCTATTCTGGGCAAAGTCGAGAATGCCGGTATTGTCTGACCACTGGATGGGAAGACCTTCTTCATTGTAGACAGGGTCGAAAGGTGCAACGGCAGGCTCGCCATCGATGAACCACACCGTCTGCCCACGCCATTTCCCCTTGAACACCATAAGTCTATAGACGCTCTCGTTTTCCTTACTTACTTTTACCTTGTTGGCTACCCACCTTGGGAATTCACCCAACTTTTCATCATCATCGCTGTTGGGCTGGTACATCAGCCTCAATATCTGATTGGCACCCGGATAGGAGTTTTGCAAGTTTGTCTCCATCGATGTGGACAACACTATTTTCCAATCGGCATCAAAACACTCCCTCGAATCAAGTGCCCTGCCTTGTTGGTCATAGAAGTCTCCTAAGCTGCTCATAATCGGACTATAAAGACGATAGATAGGCTGCCCTTCACGATCCGCCACAGCCACGCTGGTACCTGGAGCATAGAAGGCATCCATATAAATAAACCTTTCCGCAATCGCCAGCGGCAAATCTCTGAACGCCCTGCTTTGACTCAGTTCATCCGCACTAATGGCATCGTCACTACTGCATCCCGTCATAGCAAACGATAACAGGGAAATCATGCTCTTCAATACAAACACTTTCTTCATAATCATACGTTTTGTTGCAAAATTAAAACTTTTTATTTATATAGTGTTTCGGTAAAGCAAAAGACTGCATGGAGGGCTCTACTATTTAACATACTTTTACCAATGGAAGCGAATCCCGAGGGGCAAAGTCACTTGTAACGGATGCTCTGTGCGATAGCTCTTGATATCACTGCCATCGTGGAAGAAGTATTGCAGGCTGGGTTCCAAGTAGACTCCAATATGTGGCGTGAAGTCGTATTGCAGGCCGACGCCAAGGGAAGCAGACCATTGACAAGGCACATCAAGAGAAGCGCTTTTCCGGAAAGTCGTAACATCCATATCGGCGCGACTGACATGACTGATGTCGTTCTTAGCACTTATTGGGAGTTCCAGCATGAGCCCTGCTGATGAATAAAGGCTGAGGTGGGCCTTACTATACCAAACTAAGCCCAAGCTGAGAGGTACGCCCAGATAGTGCAGCTGTTGTTCTTCTTGGATATAGGCTTCAGTACTTCCAGTGGTAATGGTAGAGTTGAGCCTTGTGTAACTGAGCCCCGTCTCTAAGGACAGCCGTTTAGAGAGTTGCCGACTCAACAGGATCTGAAAGGTGATGGGGCGCTTATGCTCATAACGGGCATCCACAAGACCACCATTGACGTAAGAATTCTGAAGAGATATATTCAAGAGAGAACGGGTCTCAGCATCAAGCATAACCATTGGGACATAATTCAGATAGGTGTAGTAGTCGTTCCAATTGTCGAATTGCGTTGGGACATAGGTGTTGCTTACTGCATTGAAACTCGACTTACCAATCGAGGTTTGCGCCAAATAGTCGTCCTCCCGTCCCATCAATCCACTGTAGGCCACGCTGATGTTCCATGAACGGTTGGGAGTGAGAGGCTGTGTTGTAAACAGTTCATCGGTTGATGGCAACGGGAAATTCTGATAAATGACGGAGTCTTTCGTTGTCTTAGCCTCTGTGGTCTGAGTTGTCTCTATGAATGTCTCTGTCTGTTCCTCCTGTAATTGATAGGGAATGCTGTCAGGCTGAATGACGGTCTCAGTCTGATAGCGTATAGGGTGAGATGACGGTTTCTTACTGACGGAGGCATATGTAGGCTGCTCATGAGGCTTCTCCACTTGTGGTGCAGGCTGAGGTTCTGGTTTTGTCTCACTGATGGCTGATGTCTGACATTCAGGCTCTTCTTCCTTCAGGAACTGCCAAATAATCAACGGAATGGCTATCAGCAGCAGGATAAGCATCCACGACTGCCTGATGAGTTGTCGCAACATCCGTTTGGCATGGGAGAGTTGGGAGGAAGATGTATGTGGAGAAATGCCTAACAGCTGACTGATCTCCTGATGCGACAGGCCTTCAAAAACAGAAAGCCGAAATACCTGCTGATAGCCTTGAGGCAATAAGGCTACAAGAGATTGCAGTTCATCGTAGTCAGGGGCAAGGCTGGTTTCTGTTGTTTCTGGCTTCTCATTGGCATATTCTTGGAGCACTGTTTGCTCTTTCTCCAAATGCAGGCGGTAGTGATAGCACACGTTCCTGACAATGGCCGTCATCCATGCTTCCAACCTCTCTGGGTTCTCCAATCTATCAAGCGAAGTGAAGATGACCACGAAGGCATCATGCAACAAGTCTTCTGCAACTTCGGCTTTGTTCGTATACTGTCTACAGATATGAAGCAGTTGAGGTTTGTATTGCTGATAAAGCAGGTTCAGGGCCTGACGTTCACCAGCCCTGCACCTGCTTACCAGTTCTGTTGCATCCATTTTTGTATAAGTCTTTTCCATATATAGTGTCACAAAAGATGAAAAGACTGCATGGAGGCGTGACTATTTATGTTTTATTAACGAACGAAGCTTAATCATATTTGACACCTAAAATACATAACCGACAGAGACGAGGATACTGTGTATATGCTCGCTGACGGACAGTTCATTGTATGACCTACGCACATTCGTCAGGCCGATATAGCCCTCGACACCAATCCGCCAGTGAGGGCTCAGTTGATAGGCAACGCTCGGCTGCAGACCCAGGCTGAAGTCCTTGAACATCTTCTGGCCAACAAGCCCATCAACCGAGGTTCGATCCAAGTTGTATTCGTCGTTCTTTAAGCAATAGGAAAACACAGGCCCCAAACCGATGATCCAATGGCCGTCATTGTCTGAAGGAAAATGATACTGAACGACGATGGGTACGTCAAGGTTGGTGGTTACAAAACCATGAGTCGCTGTTTCACGGATCACAAGCCCTGTCTGCATAGACCATGGATCCGTCAGATAATAGTTCAGTCCATAGCCAGCCTTCAGCGCAAACGCCGTTCCCAAGTCGCTTGTCAACTGCTTCACGTTGTCAAGAGCCACACCAATGCCAACATTGATGCTATGTTCCCATTTCTTGTCTTGCGCATTGCCACTGCTCGCCAACGTGAGCAGCAGCATCAATAGTACCAATTTGAGTTGTTTCATTTGCTTTCGTCTTAAATCATACGTTTCTATTCTGATAACTGAGGAAAGGGCAAAAGCATGCATGTGAAATGCCGCCATTTATGATTCTTTAAAACAAACGAGGCGAATATAACGGTCGTTAACACTACACTTTGCAATGGTGGAAAAGTCGAAAGGTGAAAAAGTGAAAAATTATCTGTTCTTATGTTCTTATGTCTAAAAAAATAAGTACCTTTGCAAGCAAATTCAAAATAAAGCATTAATAAGGTATGATACGCTTCTTTCAGACCCCACAAAAATCAGTGATCGCCACAGATATCGATCACGCACTCAGTGAACAAGAAATCAAGGAATTAACCTGGCTTTACGGCGAGGCAACGCTGCTGGATGCAGAGCAGCTCGACGGATTCTTCATAGGTCCGCGCCGTGAGATGGTGACCCCGTGGTCTACCAATGCCGTAGAGATCACCCAGAACATGGGCCTCAAGGGCATCAGCCGCATCGAGGAATATTTCCCCGTAGCGAACCAAGATGCCGACCACGACCCCATGCTGCAGCGCATGTACAACGGCCTCAAGCAGGACATCTTCACCATCAACATCAAGCCGGAGCCCATCAAGTACGTGGACAATCTGGAGGAGTACAACGAGATGGAAGGTCTGGCCCTGAGCCCTGAGGAGATCGAGTACCTCCACGGACTGGAGAAACAGAACGGCCGTCCGCTGACGGATTCTGAAATCTTCGGCTTCGCACAGATCAACTCTGAGCACTGCCGTCATAAGATCTTCGGCGGAACCTTTATCATCGACGGCAAGGAGATGGAGAGTTCGCTCTTTGCGATGATCAAGAAGACCACGCAGGAGAATCCCAACAAGATCCTCTCGGCCTATAAAGATAATGTGGCATTTGCCCAAGGACCTGTCGTTGAGCAGTTTGCGCCGAAGGACCAGAGCACGAGCGACTGGTTCCGCATAAAAGACATCGAGAGCGTCATCTCGCTGAAGGCTGAGACACATAACTTCCCCACGACGGTAGAGCCTTTCAATGGAGCATCTACAGGTACGGGCGGTGAGATCCGCGACCGTATGGGCGGTGGTGTCGGAAGCTGGCCGATAGCAGGTACGGCAGTCTATATGACGGCCTATCCGAGACTGAAGGAGGACTCAGAGTCTTCGGAGTCATCTGAGATCACTCGCGACTGGGAGGACATCCTGCCCGTGCGTCAGTGGTTGTATCAGACCCCTGAGCAGATTCTGATCAAGGCCTCGAATGGTGCTTCAGACTTTGGTAATAAATTCGGCCAGCCGCTGATCTGCGGTTCGCTGCTGACGTTTGAGCATCAGGAAACCCCCACCAACCTCTCCCAACTGGGGGAGGCTTCCGGCGCAACAACCTCCCCTAGTCGGGGGAGGCAGGAGGGGGCTACCAAATATGCCTACGATAAGGTGATTATGCTCGCTGGCGGTGTGGGTTATGGCACCAAGCGCGACTGTCTGAAGAAAGAGCCCCAGAAGGGTAACAAGGTGGTGGTCGTTGGTGGTGATAACTACCGCATCGGACTGGGTGGCGGTAGTGTGTCATCCGTTGATACAGGCCGCTATAGCAATGGTATCGAGCTGAATGCTGTGCAGCGCGCCAACCCTGAGATGCAGAAGCGAGCCTACAATCTGGTGCGCGCCCTCTGCGAAGAGGATGTGAACCCTGTGGTGTCAATCCACGACCACGGATCGGCTGGTCACCTGAACTGTCTCTCCGAGCTCGTTGAGGAGTGTGGCGGTGAGATCGACATGACCAAGCTGCCCATCGGCGATAAGACGCTTTCGAGCAAGGAGATCATTGCCAACGAGAGTCAGGAGCGTATGGGCCTGCTCATCGACGAGAAGCATATCGAACATGTCCGTAAGATTGCCGAGCGAGAGCGCGCACCGCTGTATGTGGTTGGTGAGACAACGGGCGATGCCCACTTCTCATTCAAGCAGGGCGACGGTGTGAAGCCCTTCGACCTTGATGTAGCCCAGATGTTCGGACACTCGCCGAAGACCATTATGAAGGACAGCACCGTAGAGCGTCATTATCAAGATGTGACCTACAGTCAGGATAAGATTGAGGAATACCTTGAGCGCGTGCTCCAGCTGGAGGCTGTGGCCTGTAAGGATTGGCTCACAAATAAGGTAGACCGCTCTGTGACAGGTAAGATCGCCCGTCAGCAGTGTCAGGGTGAGATTCAGTTGCCGTTGAGCGACTGTGGTGTCGTAGCCCTCGACTATCGTGGTGAGAAAGGTATCGCCACCGCTTTAGGTCATGCACCTCAGGCTGGTCTGGCCAATCCCGCAGCAGGCTCTGTGCTCTCTGTAGCCGAGGCTTTGACAAATCTTGTCTGGGCACCGATGGCCGACGGTATGGATTCCATCTCGCTCTCAGCCAACTGGATGTGGCCCTGTCGCTCTCAGGAGGGAGAGGATGCCCGTCTTTACGAAGGCGTGAAGGCACTGAGTGATTTCTGCTGCGACCTGCATATCAACGTGCCGACGGGTAAGGACTCTCTGAGTCTGAGCCAGCAGTACCCCAACGGTGAGAAGATCATCTCTCCAGGAACGGTCATCGTCTCGGCTGGTGGTGAGGTGTCAGATATTAAGAAGGTGGTAAGCCCCGTCGTCGTCAACGACAAGAACGCCTCGCTCTATCATATCGATTTCTCGTTCGACGAGCAGCGCCTCGGTGGTTCTGCCTTCGCCCAGAGTCTGGGTAAGGTGGGCGACGATGTGCCGACGGTGAAGAATCCCGAGTACTTCTGCGATGCCTTCAATGCTATCCAGGAGTTGATCAAGAAGGGTTGGATCATGGCTGGTCATGATATCTCGGCTGGTGGTCTGATTACGACGCTGCTGGAGATGTGCTTCGCCAACACGAAGGGTGGTCTGCATATCAATCTGCACGATATCTGCAAGGACGGCGATGTGGTGAAGGCGCTGTTTGCAGAGAATCCTGGTGTGGTGATTCAGGTGAGCGACGAGCATAAGTTTGAGTTCAAGGAGCTGATGGAAGACCTGGGTGTCGGCTTTGCCAAGATCGGCTATCCTGTGGAGAACAGCCGTGAGATCGTGGTGAAGGCTGGTGACGAAGAGATGAGCTTCGACATTGATGCCCTCCGTGATGTATGGTTTAAGACGAGCTACTTACTGGATCGCAAGCAGAGCTTCAACGGCAAGGCCAAGGAGCGCTTTGAGAACTATAAGAAACAGCCGCTGGAGATGAAGTTCCCCAAGGGCTTCACAGGTAAGTTGGCACAGTATGGATTGAATCCCAACCGTCGTGAGGCTTCTGGTGTAAAGGCCGCCATCATCCGTGAGAAAGGAACGAATGGCGAGCGCGAGATGGCCTATATGCTCTATCTCGCCGGCTTCGACGTGAAGGATGTCATGATGACGGATTTGATTTCGGGTCGTGAGACGTTGGAGGAGGTGAACCTGATTGTCTTCTGTGGCGGCTTCTCTAATTCTGACGTGCTCGGATCGGCCAAGGGTTGGGCTGGTGCTTTCCTCTTCAACCCCAAGGCCAAGGAGGCACTCGATAAGTTCTATGCCCGTGAGGACACGCTGTCGCTGGGTATCTGTAACGGTTGCCAGCTGATGGTGGAACTCGGGCTTACTGGCGCTAAGGGCGCAAAGATGCTTCACAATGACAGCCATAAGTTCGAGAGTGAGTTCATCTGCCTCAACATCCCGCAGAACAATAGTGTGATGTTTGGTTCGTTGAGCGGTTCGAAACTCGGCCTCTGGGTGGCTCATGGTGAGGGTAAGTTCCATCTGCCTGAGCCTGAGAACAGCTATAACGTGATTGCCAAGTATAATTACGAAGGCTATCCCGCCAACCCCAACGGCTCAGACTACAACGTGGCAGGTATCTGCTCAGCCGACGGTCGTCATCTCTGCATGATGCCGCACTTGGAGCGCGCCTTCTTCCCCTGGCAGAACGCCTGGTATCCCGCCAACCGTCGTCAGGATGAGGTGACTCCGTGGATTGAGGCCTTCGTCAATGCCCGCAAATGGATTGAGGCTCAATGAACATTTATTGGGAATCGTTTAAGACCTTCTTTAAGATTGGCATATTCACCCTCGGCGGTGGATATGCCATGATTCCTTTGATCGAGGAAGAGGTGGTCAACAGGAAGAAGTGGGTATCGAAAGAAGAGATGCTCGACCTGATAGCCATCGCCCAGAGTTGTCCTGGTGTGTTTGCCATCAACATCGCCACCTTCATCGGCTATAAATTAAATAAGGTACGCGGAGCCATCGCCACTGCCCTCGGCACAGCACTGCCCTCGTTCCTCATCATCCTCGCCATCGCCATCTTCTTCAAACAGTTTGAGGATAACAAAGTGGTGGCAGCCATCTTCCGAGGCATCCGTCCTGCGGTGGTGGCGCTGATAGCCGTCCCTACATTCCGTCTGGGACAACGGGCGAAGCTGAATAAGTTCACCATCTGGATTCCCGTCGTCTGTGCCCTCGCCATCTGGGCTCTCGGCGTCTCACCTATCTACATCATCATTATCGCAGGCCTCGCTGGGTATATTTACGGCAGATTCTTTAATAAAGGCACGGATTCACACGGCTTAAATAAAAAAGAGCCCACACAATCTGCGCAGAAATAATAAAACCGTGTTAATCCGTGTAATCCGTGCCAAAAATAATAGATTATGATTTTTCTATATTTGTTTATCACATTCTTTGAGATTGGGCTCTTCGGATTCGGAGGGGGATACGGGATGCTGTCGCTGATCCAACACGAGACGGTGGAGCACTACCACTGGCTGTCGACGGCAGAGTTTACCGATATCGTCGCAATCTCACAAATGACGCCTGGTCCTATCGGCATCAACTCAGCCACCTATTGCGGCTATACGGCTATCCAGAATGCAGGCTATGGCCATACGATGGCGATTCTCGGCTCAGCCACAGCCACCTTTGCGCTGGTGCTGCCATCGCTGATCCTGATGATACTGATCAGTAAGATGTTCATGAAATACATGAACACCTCACTGGTACAGTCCATCTTCAAGGGGCTGCGTCCTGCCGTCGTGGGACTCCTTGCTGCCGCCACACTGCTGCTCTGCAACAAGGAGAACTTCTCCACACCGATGGAGAATCCCTGGCAGTTCTGGATCAGCGTTGCTCTCTTCGCAGCCACCGCCTTCGGAACGGGCTACTTGAAGATCAACCCCATCCGTATGATCTGCTATGCGGGCTTCGCCGGACTATTGCTGCTATACTGATATATTTCGGCACGGATTACACGGCTTTTATCAAAGACACGGCTTCCTATCCCTGTAGAAAGCCGTGTCCTTATTATATAAGGCCGTGTTAATCCGTGCCTAAAACAACTCTTACTTCGCCAAAGCTTCGAACAATTTGTCGAGTGCGATGTCTGCATTGCCGTTGGTCTCGTTGAGCAGGGTGACAAACTTCGAGCCGATGATAGCACCAGCGGCATTGTCCTGGGCTGCCTTGAGCGTCTGGGCATTGGAAATGCCGAAGCCAATCATACGGGGATTGCGTAGGTTCATCGCGTTGATACGACGGAAGTAGGCTTGCTTGGCATCGTCGAAGCTCTTCTGGGTGCCCGTGATAGCAGCAGAAGAAACCATATAGATAAAGCCGTCCGTGTTGTCGTCGATGAAACGGATACGTTCCTCGCTCGTTTCAGGCGTGATGAGCATAATGATACGCAGGTCATACTTGTCGGCCACGGGCTTCACGATGTTTAGATAGTCGTCGAAGGGCAGGTCTGGGATAATGGCCCCACTGACACCAGCCTCAACACACGACTGACAGAACGCCTCGATGCCGTAGTGCAGGATGGGATTGAGATAGCCCATCAACACAAGGGGAATTTCCACTTGGTCCTTGATGGACGCCAATTGTGAGAAAAGCGTCTTCAGAGTCATACCGTTCTTCAAAGCCTGCGTGGCAGCACTCTGGATGACTGGGCCATCGGCCAAGGGATCACTAAACGGGATACCTACCTCGATCATCGCAATACCGCGACGCTGGAGGGTGAGAATCACATCGGCAGTACCTTCGAGGGTGGGACAACCAGCACAGAAATAGAGCGAAAGGAGCTTCTGGTCTGTGCTATTTGCGAAAAGTTGATTGATCTTATTCATTTTTCTATTTTTTATGGAACACAGAGACACAGAGGTACAGAGTATTTGATAGTTAATCTCTGTATCTTTGTATCTCTGTGTTCAAATTACACATAAATTCTTTAAGTTTTGCGACATCCTTGAGGCCTGGGGAAAGTTCAAAGCGGGAGTTGAGGTCGATGCCGATGCACTTGGGATGGTAAAAAGCATTAACCCGCTCTGCGTCATCTGGGCCGATGCCGCCACTGAGCAAGAAGGGCGTAGCACCCTGATAGGCATCGAGGACATCCCAGTTGAACTTCTCACCATTGCCGCCCACAGATTTGCCTTTGGCATCAAAGAGGAAACAATCGACGAGTCCTTCATAGGACTGTGTCTGTAAGAGGTCTTCCGCCGTAGAGATGTTGAAAGCCTTGATGACATGCAAGCCTCCGAGTTGGAAGATGTACGACGGCGACTCCTGTCCATGCAACTGGATATAGTCGAGGGCATAGTCATCAGCCAATCGTTTCACCTGCTCAGGATCCTCATCAACGAACACCCCCACCCGCTTCACACGTTTTGGCAGATAGTCAGGGCGCTGACTCACATACCGACTGGACTTGGGCCAGAAGATAAAGCCCATCATATCGATACCGAGGGCTTCGACGGCGCGGATGTTATCGGCCTCGCGCATGCCACAAACCTTTATGATCATAGTCGTTCTTTTTTGCAAGGACTACAGGACTTAAGGACTTTTTCAGACTGTCGTGTTAGTCTTGTTGTCCGTTGCTAAAATAAACTCACGGAGTGCCTGGCCTGGGTCTGGAGTCTTCATAAAGTTCTCACCAATGAGGAAGCCTCGGAAGCCTGCAGAACGGAGGGCACGGACAGTGGCGGGATCGGAGATGCCACTCTCGCTCACCTTAACAGCATCCTTCGGCAACAGCTCTGCAAGACGGAAGGAGTTTTCGACATCCGTCACGAACGAACCGAGGTTGCGGTTGTTGATGCCGCAGAGGTCTGGACCGAGGTCTGCATATTCCAGTTCATGTTCAGCGTGCATCTCCAAAAGCACTTCGAGACCGAGGGCATGAGCCTTATCCATCAGCTGTTTGCACTGGGCCTTCGTCAGGCAGGCGGCAATCAGCAGTACAGCCGAGGCTCCACAGAGGGCTGCCGCATAGAGTTGTGCCTCGTCGATGACGAAATTCTTATATAAGATAGGTAAGGCGACACCGCTCTGTCGCGCTATGCGAATGAAATCGTCAGAACCGCCGAAGTAGTGCTCGTCGGTAAGGATGCTCAAGGCGGCGGCACCATTCTGCTGATAAGCGAGCGGAATGACATCAGCCCTTCCCTCCTCTTTGATCCAGCCCTTCGAGGGCGAACGGCGCTTGAACTCAGCAATGATGCCCGTCTCACTTTGGAGCAAAGCCTCACGCAAGGAGGGTTTCTTGGCACAGAGATGGTCAAGCTCCTCGTGCTTGGTGACGATAATTTGTTGTAAGATATCTTGCATAATCATTCTTCTTTGGCACGGATTCCACGGATTAACACGGCTTTATGATTTCTGCGCTGAGGGTGCGGGCTCTTTAAAAAAGCCGTGAAATCCGTGTAATCCGTGCCTAAAATTTAACTATTGAGTTCGACGAATTTCTTGAAGGTCTTTAAAGCGGCGCCGGAGTCGATACTCTCACGGGCAATGGCGATACACTCCTCGATGCTCTTCTGTCCCTTCTCCAACACTTGGATGCCGAAGCCAGCATTGGCCAGCACAATGTTCTTCTGAGCAGGCAGGGCACGGTTCTCGAGGACACTGTCGAAAATCTGTGCGGCCTCTTCCTCGGTGGCACCGCCGACGAGCTCTTCGGGTTTGGCAATCTCAAAACCGAGGTCCTGAGGCTTGAAGATACGTTCGTAGTTGTTGGTGGTCACTTTGAAGTCGCCTGTCAGAGAGATCTCATCGTAGCCGTCGATGGAATTCACGATACCAAAGTCAATGCCAATCTTCTGATACACCTGATTGTAGAGGCGCATCTGGTCGAGGTTGGCCACACCCAAGAGCTGGCATTTGGGCTGCGAAGGATTCACCAGCGGACCCAGCAGATTGAAGATGGTGGGGAACTGCAAAGCCTTACGGATGGGACCAACGAACTTCATCGCCTTGGCAAAGAGCTGGGCGTGGAGATAGACGATACCAGCCTCATTAAGTGAGCGGTTCAGCTTGTCGATGTCGTCCGTGAACTTGATGCCGTGATGCTGAATCACATTCGAGGCTCCGCTAACGGAAGTAGCGGCGTAGTTACCGTGCTTGGCCACCTTGTAGCCGGCACCTGCAATTACGAAACAAGCCGTGGTCGAGATATTAAAGGTGTTCTTACGGTCACCACCAGTACCCACCACGTCGATATAACGGTCGGCATTGAGAATGGCTGGTACACCTGTCTCCAGGATACCATCGCGGAAACCGAGCAGTTCGTCGACGGTGACACCACGCATCTGCAGAGCGGTCAACAGGGCTGTGATCTGCTCCGTTGGATACTCACTCTGAGTGATACCAATCAGAATATTCTTCATTTCTTCACGAGACAGTTCCTCGTGGTTCAGCATCCTGTTCAGGATGTCTTTCATTGTTTGTTGTGCCATGATTTTATTTTTTTTTGCAACGGACTGCAGGACTTAAAGACTTTTTCTTTTAGGATAATCGGTCCTGTTAGTCCTGTTGTCCGTTGCTGAATTAATATTAAAGGAAGAGCCAGTTCTGGAGCATTTTCTTGCCATCGGGGGTGAGGACACTCTCAGGATGGAACTGGATACCTCGGACATTGAGGGTCTTGTGACGCAGGGCCATTACCTGACCTTCGTCGCTGACGGCAGTGACTTCGAGGCAATCGGGGAAGTTCTCATTCGACACCACCCACGAGTGGTAGCGTCCGATGGTGATATCCCGTTCGATGCCGCTGAAAATAGGATCGTCGGCGATGATATGGCAGGGGGTGGCGACACCGTGGAAGACATCCGACAGATTCTCCAACTTACCACCAAACACTTCACCGATGGCCTGATGACCTAAGCAGACACCCAAGATAGGCTTCTTGCCGGCATAGGTGCGGATGACGTCAAGCAACAGGCCTGCCTCAGAAGGGATACCAGGTCCTGGCGAGAGAATGATCTTGCTATAGGGTTCGAGTTCTGCGAGTTCAAACTGGTCGTTTCGCACAACGGTGACCTCTGCGCCCAACTCCTTCACTAAATGACTCAGATTATACGTAAACGAGTCGTAATTATCTATAATGACTATCTTCATAACTTTTCTGCTTTTTCGATGGCCTTGCGCAGGGCACCGAGTTTGTTGTTCACTTCCTGTAATTCATACTCCACGTCGCTCTTGGCCACGATGCCGCCGCCAGCCTGGAACCACAGTTCACCGTTGCGGGAGACAAACGTGCGGATGGTGATGGCCTGATTCAGCGAACCGTCGAGGCCGATGATGCCGATGCAACCACCGTAGGCACCACGGTTATGGGGCTCGTACTCAGAGATCAGCTGCATAGCACGCACCTTGGGGGCGCCGCTCAAAGTTCCAGCAGGGAAGGTGTCGATAAACGCCTTGATGGGATCTGCGCCCTCATCGAGTTCGCCTGACACTCTCGACACCAAATGAATGACATGCGAGTAATACTGCAGGTCCTTGTAGAAATCGACCTTCACATGGTGGCAGTTCCTCGACAGATCGTTGCGGGCAAGATCCACCAGCATCACATGCTCGGCATTCTCCTTGGGATCATTGCGCAAGTATTCTGCTCCCCGGCGGTCTGCCTCTGCATCACCCGTACGTTTCGTTGTTCCTGCGATGGGATCGATATAAGCCTTCTGGCCTTCGATACGACAATGGGTTTCAGGCGAAGAGCCGAAGATGCGGAAACCGCCAAAGTCGAAGTAGAAAAGATAAGGCGAGGGATTGATGCTGCGCAGGGCACGATAGAGTTTGAAGTCGTCGCCCTCGTACTTCTGGATGAAGCGGCGCGAGAGCACGATCTGGAACACATCGCCACGCAGACAGTGCTGGATGCCCTTTCTGATATTCTCCCTGTGCTCATCATCAGTCAGCGTACTCCTGACATCACCCACAGGATGGAAGTCGTAAGCTTGCACATTAGCCTTATTCATCGCCTTCAAGATGGCATCGATGTCTGAAGTGTCACCCAGCGTCACAACTTTGAGCATATTATTATGATGGTCGAACTCAATCACCACCTTATATAATATATAGAGCACATCGGGGGCATCGTTCTTCGCCTGCGTCTCGTCCTTCACTGGAATGTCCTCAAAGTATCTCACGGCGTTGAAGCTCGTATAGCCGAAGAGTCCGCAGACAGCTGCATCCTCGCCATTGACCTCGATGCGGTCGATGAGTTCGTGGATGGCTTTGTCAGAGCGATACTCCTTATTCACCTCATGCTGGAAGGTCGAGCCGTCAGGATAACTAACGGTGGCAATCCCGTGTCCGATAGCCACGCTGGCGATGGGATTCAGTCCGATAAAACTTCGCGAGTTGTTCGCATCGTGATAGTCCGAACTTTCCATCAGTGCACTCTGCGGATAGAGGTCTCTCAGTCGCATATAGACTCCCACCGGCGTATAGAGATCCGCCAATATCGTCTTGCTTTTTGTTTTATAACAGAAATTTCTCATTGCATTGCCTATTTTATTAATGATCATTCGTGTTCAATTTGTGGTAATTCGTGTGAGAATCATTAATGATCATTCGTGGTCATTGATGGTCATTCGTGTTAAAGAAAACATGAATTATCATGAATATCCACGAATTTTCCATTAATTATTTTTGTTTCCAACCTCATTCAGCATAGCCTTGTTCTTGAGGTACGTCTCAATATCCTTGTCGCCGCGACCGCTGACGGTGAGCACCACTACATCATCGGGTTTGAAGCTGAGTTTCGAGAGGGCAGCGATGGCGTGGGCACTCTCAATGGCAGGGATAACACCTTCCATTCGGGTGAGTTCGTATCCAGCGCGAATCGCCTCGTCGTCGTTGATGGAGAGTACCTGCGTACGGCCCTGCTTCGCCATATTGCAGTGCATCGGTCCCATACCAGGATAGTCAAGACCGGCAGAGATTGTAAAGGCTTCCTGTATCTGTCCGTCCTCGTCCTGCATCACCAACATCTTCGCACCATGCAGAATTCCCGTCGTACCACGATGAATCGTCGCTGCCGTGTAATCGGTATCCCAGCCGTGTCCGCCAGCCTCAGCCAATACGATCTTCACGCGCTCATCGTCCATATAGTGATAAATAGTGCCTGCGGCATTCGAGCCTCCTCCGATACAAGCAATCAAGTAATCAGGGTAGTCGCGCCCGATCTTTTCTTCAAGTTGCCACTTAATCTCTTCGGAGATGACGCTCTGCATGCGGGCCACGAGGTCAGGATAAGGATGGGGACCCATCGTAGAACCCACGATATAGAACGTGTCGCTGGGATGACAGCACCAGTCTCTGATCGCCTCGCTGCACGCATCACTCAGCGTCATATTACCTGTACGGACGGGATGCACCTCGGCACCCAGCATCTTCATACGCTCGACGTTCGTGTGCTGGCGCTCCACATCGGTGGCACCCATAAACACCTCGCACTTCATGTTCATCAGTGCACAGACCGTTGCCGTTGCCACACCATGCTGGCCGGCTCCCGTCTCAGCAATAATCCTCGTCTTGCCCATCTTCTGAGCCAACAGGATCTGTCCGATGGTGTTGTTGATCTTGTGGGCACCCGTATGGTTCAGATCCTCACGCTTCAGATACAACTGACAACCATACTGTTCACTCATCCTCTTCGCGAAATACAGCGGAGACGGACGCCCCACGTAGTCCTTCAACAGTGCATGATACTCTGCCTTAAACTCAGCACTCTCGATAATCGGCAGATAAGCCTCCTGCAGATCATGCACACACTTGTAGAGAATCTCCGGCACGTAAGCACCCCCGAACTCTCCATAGAAACCGTTCTTGTCTACTTGATAATGTCCCATATATTTCAAAGTTTTTGCGTAAATACTCAAATTGTGAATTGCGAATTGAAAAAGGCCTGTCGCAAGAACGACAGGCCTTTTCGTATATCTCCACTATAGGTACGCGGCTATCTTCTCACGATCTTCCGAATCTTGAGCTGCGCCACCACCAATAGTTTGCATTTCTTGTCATTTTCGTTTCGTTTTATAACTTTCTGGCGGCAAAAGTACACATTTCCTTTCATTCTGCCAAATTTTATCGCAACTTTTTTACTTTTTTCTATCAAATTCCCTCTCTACGCAACAAAATTAAGCATGACGAGGATGTGTTTTTTGGTCTTTTCCTTGCATAATTGGAAATAAAGTCGTACCTTTGCAGCAAGAAAGATTATTAATGATATAACAAACTACAACAATGAGAAAAATTCTGTTATTATTGCTGTCGGCCCTGCTGCCGATGTGCGTATCAGCTGTCAGCCTGAAGCGTGTCAGTGTGCACGATCCGAGCGTCGTGTGGGATCCATCCTCACAAACCTATTACATCTTCGGTTCCCACCGTGATCACGCCAAATCCACCGACATGATGAACTGGACGAAAATCACCGTGCCCTGGGCTACGGCAACGAGCAGCAACGCTGATCCTAATGTCGCCTTTACCACGCCAGAGGTAACGAAGATCAAGAAAGGCGGCCAGGAATACGACTTCGCCTTTGATGCCGTCAAATGGTCAGCACTGGGTGGCGCACAGGGTCAAGCCAAGTATAATGTGACTGGCAATCAGTGGGCACCAGACGTGATTTACAACAAGGCCATGCAGAAATGGTGCATGTACCTCAGCATCAATGGCGACAACTGGTACTCCAGCATCATCATGCTCACGGCCGACAACATCGAGGGGCCCTATCGCTATCAGGCTCCGGTGGTCATCAGCGGATTTAAAAACGGTACGGAATACAAGGACACCGACCTCGAAGTGGTGTTAGGTTCTCTCGATGCTCTGCCTGATCGTTACAAGACAGGTAGCAAGTGGGGCGAACGTTGGCCCAACAACATCGACCCCTGTGTGTTCTACGACGAGGAAGGCAAACTGTGGATGTCATACGGCTCGTGGAGCGGTGGCATCTGGATGCTCGAACTCGACGAGGAAACGGGCTTGCGCGACTATGATGTGGAATATGAACTAACGGGCAAAGGCAATGGCATCACCGTCGACCCCTACTTCGGCAAGAAGATCGCCGGCGGCTACTATGTCTCTGGTGAGGCCTCATACATTGAGCACATCGGCGACTACTACTTCCTCTTCATGTCCTACGGCGGCCTGGCTGCTGGCGGCAAAGCCAACGACTACAACAATGGCGGTTACCAGATGCGCGTGTTCCGCTCTGAGAATCCCGACGGCCCCTATAAAGATATGAATGGTACCGATGCCGTCTATAACTCCTACCAGCTGAACTTCGGCCCCGATGCCAATTCCAACCGTGGCATCAACATCTTTGGAGCCTATACAGACTGGGGCAACCAGGCTAAGGGTAACCTTGGCGAACGCTCACAGGGCCACAACTCCATCATCGCCGCTGAAGACGGACGCACTTATCTGGTCTATCACACCCGTTTCCAAAACAGGAATGAGGAGCATCAGGTGCGCGTCCATCAGGTATTCCTGAGCAAGAACGGCTGGCTCGTGGCTGCTCCTTTCGAGTATACAGGAGAGCAGGTGACTACTGCCGACATCGCCACTACCCAGCAAATAGCTACCGACCAGATTCCTGGCGACTACAAACTGCTTATCCACAAATACAAATTGAACCATCTGAAGAAGGAGGCTGTCAGTCCTGTGGACATCCAGCTCAACGCTGATGGTACGATCAGCGGTAGCCAGACGGGTACTTGGAGCATTGAGGAAGGCACCTCATACGTCATTATCAAGATTGGCTCCACCACCTACTACGGTGTGTTCGTGGAACAGACGCTGGAGCCCACCGACGACAAGGCGGTTGCCTTCACGGCTGTCACTAAGAACGGCCAAACCATCTGGGGCTATCAGACCGCTGCCGCTACGGGTATCGAGCAAATCGTCAATCGTCCATCCGTAAATGGTAAGTATTACGATCTACTAGGCCGTCCCGTTTCCACGCCTCAGCGCAAGGGTATCTACATCCTCAACGGCAAAAAAGTAATCAGGTAGTTTTAGACATTACCCAAATAGACATACCTTATCCCCTCCTCCTCTGCGATGCGCTTGGCAGACTGCAGAGTGCGGAGGGGTGTTGGTTGAATATCCTGCATCTTGTATCTGGGGAAGAACCGGCTGAAGTGCAGCGGGGCTTCCGTAAGATGGTTGTCTGCGAGCCATCGGCACATCTGACGAATCATCTGCATATCGTCGTTGACGCCTGGGATAACAAGATTGGTGAGTTCTATCCACACGCCGGCATCCCGCATGGCGAGGATGGTGTCAAGCACGGGTTGCAGATGTCCACCGCTGACACGCTTATAGATGTCGTCGCTGAATGACTTCAGATCGATATTGGCGGCATCAAGGTATGGCAGCAAGTCAGCCAGTGGTTCCTGACAGACATAGCCTGCCGTCACGAGGATATTCCAGAGTCCTGCCTCGTGAGCCGATCGCGCCGTATCGGTGATATATTCTAAATAGGTAAGGGGTTCGGTATAGGTATAGGCGATGCCTGGGCAGTGGTGCTTCAGGCAGAGCGAGACCACTTCTTCAGGAAAAAGGCTATAATGATCTACCTGCTCTGTCGATGCCTGAGAGATGTCGTGGTTCTGACAGTTCAGGCATCGGAAGTTACACCCTGTGCAAGCGATAGAGAGACAAGTGGTACCAGGATGGAAATGGTAGAGCGGCTTCTTCTCTACAGGGTCGATGGCCAGGGCACAAGGCTTACCATAGACCTCGCTCACAAGCATGCCATCATGATTCCGCCGACTGCGACAGACACCTGTCTTGCCATCAGCGATATGGCAGTGATGCGGACAAAGCAGACACTCCACTCCATCACCCTCCAACTTCCGATAATACCTACACTCAATCATCTACATATTTTAGACCACGAATTACACGAATTTCACGAATTTGGCTGCGCGCCCTTTTGAATATGATATCATCAAATATTAATTCGTTAAATTCGTGTAATTCGTTGTTTAGAAAACTATCGCTTCGTAGACATATAACTCTGCGTCTTTCCAGCCGTTCCAGCCAAGTCCGGCCTTGTCCTGTGAGCAGTGCCCCACGAACTCTTCCTTCGTCCAGTTCACCTCGTCGGCCACCTGTGGCAAGAACGTACCGCTGCGATAACCCTTGCGGATATAGATACCGTGACGATGCAGTTCAAACTCGTCGAGGCTCTGGATGCGTCGCATGGGGGTAAGCACAGAGATCTCTATGTCGATATCATCCAGTTCCTCGCGGCTGACGGGCATAAACCTCGGATCCTCAAAGGCAGCAGCACGGGCCATCTCTGCCACGATCTCATAAAGTGGCGTATCTTCGCCGAAGTGTCCGATACACCCACGAAGATGTCCGTGCTTATGCAGCGACACGAAAGCCCCACACTTTTTGCTAAGCATCGGATAGTCTTGCATCGGATAGTCTTGCATCGGACTAACACGGACCGACACGGACTTGCCATCCAAGGAGTCCTTGATGCTCTGAAGCGCAATCTCCTTCAACATTTTCTTATCATCATCAGACAACGCAAAATCCGTGTTCGTCCGTGTTCTTCCGTTGCCATCATTTCCGTTGCGCAGGATGACGAACGAATGATAGCCCACCACACGACTGTGATCCGTATCGCCGATGTCGCCAGAGTTCTGGTACATCAGGTGCTTCACCTCATAGTTGCTGTCGAGCATCAACATCAGCGTGATGATGGCGAACTCCCCACAAGCACTCGTCGCCAGGTTCCGTTTACCGCTTCGGGCGTTCTCCTCGATGGCCGCAATAAACCGCCCCACGTCACCACTCTCAATAGCCTTCCCCGTCTTACCATCCGCCTCATAGGCATCCTCATACGTCGGATAGTGCGAGAAGTCACTGCTGATCACAAAGAGGTTCTCGTCCGTGAAATACGGCTTGAGCACCTCTGCCATCCTTGACAGCTTCTGGAAGTCGTTTGTGGAAATAATAATCGGTACGATGGGCGGCACGTCGCCGAGCCTTCGTTGCAGGAAAGGCAGCTGCACCTCCAGGCAATGCTCCCTGTCATGCGCCTCCGGCCTATAGAAGAACACTCTATCGGAATCCGTTAAAGCCATCGCCGTCTCCCTGTCCACTTTCACGTTGCCCAAGGGCGTAGCATAATAGTCAGCCTCTGTATTCACCGAAGCTCCGTCGAGCCATTCGTGGTGACTGGGGCCAAGCAGGAATATCCGCTTGTACGGCTGTTTCGGGTTGAGCGCCATATAGGCCGATGCCGCCACGTTGCCCGAGTAATAGTAACCTGCATGTGGCACGATGAGTGCTGCCACACGACGACTGTCCGCACTCCCTCTGTAAAGCGCAAGGAAACTGTCCACCTCCTGACTAAGCCTCTTGGCATTGCCATCATAGAACCTGTTCGCCTGGGTGGCAGGCCTCACGACGGGTTCCCTTGTCTGTCCGTTACACGAATTCATCATCACTATAATTGCTAAAACGATACTTACTATCATGACTCACTATTTGCTGCAAAGATACATCATTTTTAAGAAACCACCAAAACTTCTACACCTTTTTATATATAAGTAGAGAAAAATACACGCTAATAGGCATCTGAGTTCCAGATTCTGCTTCTACCTCTACT